>Ga0208264_1000266_pt1 | contig 20255 bp, 15 predicted proteins | sample LakWasMet31_HOW6_2_FD_183873 | JGI IMG/M metagenome (GOLD analysis project Ga0208264, IMG submission 183873) | Freshwater sediment methanotrophic microbial communities from Lake Washington under simulated oxygen tension - Sediment Metagenome... | ecosystem: Environmental > Aquatic > Freshwater >... | reverse complement strand
GAGGTATTGCTGATTGTCCTGGTATTCACGGCAATGCATTACCTCTGGTCAAGTCAGATGGCGCTCGAATCGGCTACCTGGTATGCGGCCATCGTGGATGGGCATCGCCAATACTCCGCGGCAGGGTATTGGTACGCCTATGTCAGCATTCCGATTTTTCAAATCCTCTTAGCGCGCTGGTATTTTCGCATTTGCATCTGGGCGCGGTTTCTGTGGCAGGTTTCCCGACTGGATCTGCATCTCGTGCCGACGCATCCCGACCGGGCCGCAGGACTCGGTTTTCTCGGGGGAAGCGCGGCGGCATTTGTGCCGCTGCTGCTGTCTCAAGGCGCTTTGCTGGCGGGCCTGATCGCCAACTACATTTTCTATGAAGGCAAAACACTCTTGGACTTTAAACCGGAGATCGTAGTCGCCGTGATTTTTGTCTTGCTGATCGTGCTCGGCCCCTTGTGCGTGTTCGCTCCCCGTCTGGCGCAGGCCAAACGGCAGGGTCTGCTTGAATATGGCGCACTGGCGAACCGCTACGTTTGTGAATTTGACGACAAATGGCTGCGCGGCGGAGCACCTCTGGATGAGCCACTGGTCGGCAGCGGCGATATTCAATCCTTGAACGATATGGCGGGCAGCTTTGAGGTCGTACAGACGATGCGACCGTTTCCGTTCAGTAAAACCGCTGTGCTGCAAACCGTTATCTCGATACTGTCGCCGTTGCTGCCGCTGACCTTAACGATGATTTCCCTGGAAGAACTGATTAAGCGTTTGGTGGGGGTTTTGTTATGATCCGGGAAAAGAATGAAAAGCACCGAATCGGCGACTCGGAAGTTGGAGAGTAATAGCATGGCTTGGTCTCGCAGTCTTTTAAAACATCCTCTTAAATACCGATGCCTGCTGGCGGGTATCGTGCTCAGTTTGCAAGGATGCGGCAGCTTTGGACCGCCAAGCGTGGATCGCGATCGCTTTGATTACATCAATGCGCTCTCAAGTTCATGGAAACAGCAAACCCTGCTCAATATCGTCAAGATGCGCTACGCCGATACGCCGGTGTTCTTGGACGTTGGACAGATCATCAGCGGTTACCAGTTACAGGGGGCCTTGACAGTGGGGGCCTCGCTCAATAGCGCAAGCGTAGTGGGCGATATCGTGAACCTGGGGTCCGGGGCAACCTACACCGATCGCCCGACCATCACTTACACTCCCCTGACCGGTGCTCACTTTATGCAAGTCATGATCACGCCGATTCCGCCTCCGAACTTATTAAAGCTTTCTCAGGAAGGCTGGCCAATAGATATGCTTTTACAGATTGGTGCGCAATCGATTAACGGCCTCTCGAATCGCAAAGGCGGAGCGCGAGGCCATGCGGCGGAGCCCGATTTTGTCAGGCTGTTGGCGGCCTTGCAGCGTCTCCAGGGCTCGGGCGTTCTCGGATTGCGGGTGGAAGTGTCCAAGGAATCGAAGCAGGAGGGTACGGTAATGGTCATCAGTCAGAAGGACCTTCCGCCCGAAATCCAGGCCGATCGAGATCGGGTCAGGAAGCTGTTAGGGTTGCGGTCGGATCTTCAGGAGTTCAAGGTCGTCAGCGGCACGGTGTCTGGAAAAGATGACACGATCGCTATCCAGACCCGTTCCGGCTTCCAAATCCTGAATCTATTGGGCTCGAATGTCGAAGTGCCACCCGAGCACATTGCGGAAGGCCGTACTTATCCGCAGATTACGGAGCTGGCAGGAGCCCAGTCGCTGCCACCCTTGATCAAGATTCATGCGGAAAGCTCATGCTCGGCTGATGCTTTCGCCGCGGTCAAATATCGCGACTATTGTTATTGGATCGACGACCGCGATTACAGGTCAAAGGGCGTCTTTACCTTCCTGATGATCATCATGACGCTGGCGGAAACAGGTGAGAAAGCCCAACCGCCGGTGGTCACGATTCAGGGGAATTGAGTCGTGCAATCGGGCGTGCTGAGGCGAATAATTGGGGGTGTTGCAATCCTGCGTGCAGTGCATCAGCCTTTCGGTCCGGATGCCCATAGTTGGGTGCCGAAAGCCGTTCTACTACTCGCCTTGGCCTTGGGGGTGAGCGGCTGCAATTTGCTTAAAACCACCCTGGAGTTGCCTGAAAAGGGTATCCGCTCCCTGTTTTCGCTCAACCAGGAAAACGGCGCGTCCGATCCCGTCGAACTGCAATCCCAGTTGCTCCGCATTGCTGATAATTCTATTGAGTCACTCAATCTCGCCATCGGCAAGTTGCAGCGGGAAGATGATAAGGGCACCCGAAGGCGTACTCTTTTGAGGCGCCGTATCAGCGCTACCAATGATATATTGGCCATCGTTACGGGTGCCAATACTTATGCCAACCTCCTCGATATGACCATCCTGGCCAGCTTGAACCGGATGAATGTCGAGGATTATTGGATACCCAAGTTTTACGGCGAATCCGCCAAACCTTATCTGCGCGCCTCGCAAGAGATTGAGAAAGAGATGTGGCGGATCGCCGCGACGGCGCTAAAAAAAGAACAGCTTGTGGAACTGCGCGCCGCGATCAAAACTTGGCACGAACAACATCCGAATGTGCGTTCACCAAGTGATCTCGGATCGCTTAGCTTTGCGTCCGAAGTCGCGCAGAGTAATCGCAGTTCCCGCACAGGCATAACCAGCAGTGTTTTCAATCTGCTCTCGATCGACCCATTGATGGGACTCGACCCTGCTACGCGCGAACTGGCCAACACCCGGCTGTTTGCGGAACGCGGCTTGTTCTTGGCTAGACACATGCCGACCCTGATCCGTTGGGAAACCGAGTTGCTGGTATTACAGACGGCGGAAATGCCGCAGATGGAACAACTGCTGGACAATACCAGTCAACTGTCCGCATCGGCAGACCGATTTAGCCTGACCGTGGAGAGTCTGCCGGGATTCATCAGCGCCGAGCGCGAACAGATCGTCCAAGCCCTGGACAAGCACGAACCGGGACTCACCCGTCTCGCCGCACAGACCGAGAAAGCGCTGGACGCGGGCAAACAGATGTCCGCTGCGTCAACAGCCACCTTGAAATCTTTTCAAGATGTGCTGCGGCAACTCCAAACCAGCCCATCGGACCCGAACGCCGAGCCGTTCCGGATCAACGACTACACGGCTGCGGCAGCGCAGATCAACGCCTCCGCGCAAGATTTGGTCAAATTGCTGCAAGCTTTCGACCAGACCCTGGCTTCCGGCCGGATTGACCAACTGTCAACCCGATTGGGCGGGGCGGTCGGGCAAGCACAGGCCAGCGGCAAGGCATTGGTGGATTATACGTTCAGGCAAACCTTGTTCCTGGGTTTGATATTGATAGGTTCCGCTTGTGCGATGGGTCTGGCTACGGCGGTTGCTTTTTGGAAGTTAAAGAAGAAATTTACTTGAAGATTTCACCGGGAATCATTTTTCCCCTGAAGACCTGCCAGGATTGAAACCTGGCAGGTCGGGCGCTGAGTGCAAGGAAGCGAGTTTTAAAACAGAACCATCGGTGGAATAGAGGGGTTCGTTTTCACGTTTCGGCGTCGGAACGCGGCTAATCTCACAGCAACGGCGCAATCAGCAAGGCCACAATATTGATCATTTTGATATTGATATTGACGGCGGGGCCGGCCGTATCTTTATAGGGATCGCCGACGGTATCGCCGGTGATCGAGGCCTTATGCGCGGGAGAACCTTTGCCGCCATAGTGCCCCGCCTCGATATATTTTTTGGCGTTGTCGAAAGCGCCTCCCCCCACGGTCATCGAGATCGCAAGATACAGGCCGGAAACAATTGCACCGATCAGCACGCCGCCCAAAGCCTCTTTACCTAAGGTGAATCCCACGATGATCGGAACGCAAACCGGCAATAAAGACGGCACCCACATTTTTTTGAGCGCCGAAATGGTCAGTATATCGACTGCTCGGGAATAATCCGGCTTGGCGGTATAATCCATGATGCCGGGAATTTCCCTAAATTGACGGCGGACTTCATCGACAATATCGCCGGCGGCCTTGCCGACGGCTTCCATGGCCAGTGCGGCAAACACATAGGGAATCAGGGCTCCGAGCAACAAGCCGATAATGACTCTGATATCGCCGAGGTCGCAAACCAGCCCTCCCAGTTGAGTGGTATAGTCAGAAAACAGCACCAGCGCCGCAAACCCCGCAGACCCCATGTCAGCCCCCTTGGTCACCGCTTTCGTGGTGTTGCCGATGGCATCCAGGGCATCGGTAATCTTGCGAATTTCCGGGGGCAGTTTTGCCATTTCGGCGATGCCGCCCGCATTATCGGTAATCGGTCCATAGGCATCCATCGCGACGATCAGACCGGTCAACGACAACATGCCGACCGAAGCAATCGCAATGCCGAACAAACCGGCGAGCTGATAGGTTAGCCACATGCTCGCGCAAATCAGCATCACCGGCGCCGCCGTGGCTTTCATCGACACACTGAGCCCTGCAATCACATTCGTGCCATCACCGGTCGTCGATGCCTTGGCAATGTATCGGACTGGGGCATAGGCGCTGGAAGTATAATAAACGGTCACCGGCATTAAGGCGCCCATTAAACCCAGACCGATCACTGCCGAATAAAAAAGATTCAGAGACGGCACCGTCTTGCCACTGATGATCAGAGTCTCTCCGAGCAGCCATTGCGTGACCGGGTAATAGATCAATATCGTCAAAACGGCACATACGATCATCCCTCGGTACAGGGCGTAGATGATGTTGCCGTCGCGGCCTATCTTGATATAAAAGATGCCGATGATCGAGGTCAGGATCGAGATGCCGACTAACACGAGCGGGTAGAGGGTGATGTTGTGATTGCCTGTTACCAAAAGGCTCGACAGGATCATCGTTGCGATCAGCGAAGCAGTGTATGATTCGAATAAATCAGCTCCCATGCCGGCACAATCGCCTACGTTGTCGCCGACATTATCCGCGATGACGGCCGGATTGCGCGGGTCGTCCTCAGGAATGCCGGCCTCGACTTTACCGACCAGGTCGGCGCCGACATCGGCACCTTTGGTAAAAATTCCGCCGCCGAGGCGGGCAAATATGGCGATCAAAGAGGCCCCGAAAGCGACCCCAGTCATCGCGTGCAAGGGATCAGGTACATCGCAGAGCCGTAAGATTTCGTAGTAGCCGCTGACGGCCAAAAGCCCGAGGCCTGCAACCAGCATGCCGGTGATGGAGCCACCTCTGATCGCAACCCAAAAGGCCTGATCGGTGCCTTGATAGGCTGCCTGGGCCGTACGGACATTCGCGCGCAGCGAAATATTCATGCCGATAAAACCGGCCATTGCCGAAAGCGTCGCGCCTATAAAGAAACCGCCTGCGGTTTCCCAGTTCAAGAAAAATGCAATTAGCGCGAACAGAATCATGCCAACCGCCGCGATGATCTGGTATTGCCGCGATAAGTAAGCTTTGGCTCCCTCCTGTATGGCGGCGGCAATCGCCTGCATTTGTGCGTTACCGGCCGGTTGTTTATTGATCCACCGAATCGAAATAAAGCCGTATAAAATCGCGCAGAGAGCTGCAACCGGAGCAAAAAACATCATCCAGTGCACCGACAAAAAAACTATGTGATCGATGTGCGACCGAAGCATAGCGTGTCTCCAAACAAATTATTACTTGTTTACAGATTTTCATAGCGGCTCAGATCGAGCAGTCCCGCTTGTAAGCCGCGGTATATCTTATGTTGTTGATTAAACCAATCCGCCTGTTGCCAGATTTCGGGATTGCTGCGGCGTATGCCGAATTGACTGTAGAGTGGTTCCAAATCGGCTTCGGACCTGGCGCTTTGAATCTTATTCACAAACTCGCCCAGTCGGTTTTTTTCTACGCTAAAGAAAAAGTTCGGATAGCTGCCGACAAAACCGGGGACGATCGTAATCCTGTCGTTTTCAGGGAGCCTGCGGGAACCCATAGCCACCATTTTCGAGATATTGCTGTAAGCCTTATCGATCAGCAGGGTATAGACCAGGTCTCCGGCTGGATCGCCGGTTTTTACCCGGAGCAGGGACATTTCCGGTAAGGCGCCTAATTCAAGCCCTTGCAGTTTTGCGAGCTTCCGTATTTCGCTATCGACTTGCTGCTGAACAGGCGTGGTACCGGTTCTGATGCAAGGTTCTTCTTGGCATTGATTAATGCTATCGACGGGGCCGGCCGCCTTGCCCAAGCGTTGCCTGATCTGATCAAAAAATTCCTTTTTGTAATCCGTGGATTGGTATTTTATCCGGGTTGCATGGCCGATGCTGAATAAAGCGTCAGCCGTCCGCAAACCATCCTTACCCAAATACCAACTGTTATAGATCGACTGGCGCTGCATCGCGGGCATAAAACGTAAAAAATTGTCTTCACCATCCTGACGTAAAATATCCATATAGGTCCGGCTTGCGACCTGATGCCCTGCTGTACCATAAACATTAAAACCGGCAACCAATAAATAATGCAGCCGTTCAAAAATCGGATAATCAAGCACCCAGGCCGTTAACGGGGTATCGCCAATCAGGCCTTTGGTCACGGTGGCGCTGTCGAAATGTCTGAAAATGGTCAGCGCCGCATTTTGATTTTCGCCGTCCCCGTCCCAGATATAATTCAGATCAAACCCTTGATCTTTGGGCAGTATCAGATTAATAAACGCATCTTTAATTTTGAGGTATTGCTTGCCGAACTCATCATACTTGGTAAATCCGAACAAGCCGATTTTATCAGCCTCTTCTCCGGGCAAACCCAGAACCTGGTTGTTTTCGGCCAGAGCCTGGGTCACTTTATGGGGATCAATCCAGCCAGGTTGAATAAAGACTACCCAGAAGTGATCCCTGATGCTCTCGGTTGCAATTTCACCACGGCATACAGGGCCTTTGATGAATCCGGTCACAAAATATTCGGCGTCATCGAGCAGGAAGCGATATTTGGATACCAGCGGCAGTTCAATGAATGCCTTGAACGGATTCGCCGCGACTTCGGGGCGATAGGTGGGGAGTGCGGTGACTTGATAATCCGGCTGAAAGAATAGTTCATCATAGCGCTGCATCTTCTGATCGCTTAATTCGTAGACGAAATGAACCTTGTCCACAAGCGTTTCGGTCACCGGCCGTAAACGATAATAAAAAGCGTCCGTGCCTGGATCATCATAAGGCCGTACCGTATTAATTTCTTCGATAGGCTGACCGGGGGCCGTTTTCGAGCGCGCCAAGCGAAAGAATTCCTGTTCGGGATGTCCCTGGAAATGAAGATGCCCGATAAACAGATGCTCATAAAGATAACGGGAAACGAGTTGGTGTTTCAGGGTAGGGCCGTTGAAATAATTTTCCCATTTCTCTACCTCCGCGACTGATGGTTTCGGTAAGGGCGGCTGCGGCTCGACTTTTGCTCCCTTCTTGAGCCATCGCAGCAGGGTATCTTCTTCTTTCTGAGACAGGCCGGGCAGCGCGTACGGCATGCCCCATTGGGGATGCTGGTGCTGGTATTTGGGGAATTCTTCTACCGTCGGGCATTGCAGGTCGCGGCTAATGTCAAAATCAAAATCCTTATCCAGTTTTCCTGTATTGGATAGCGGATTCTGGCGTTTTAATTGAATTAATTTGGCCAGGACCGAATTATCCAGATTGGCGGCTGTTGAATCGCGGCGTTCATTTAAAACCGGATAAAAATCTTTCTGTCTCCAGCCCGCCGTATCCGAGGCATCGATAAAAAGCCGGGTCGGAGCGGCGGCTTTCAAGCGGGAGATGTCATAAACAATTTGTTTGGTGGCACCTCGGTCAATGCCCTCGCCAGAGCCGAGTTTTAATTGACAAGGCGCATCATAACAACCGTGGCAGACCACGCAGCGCGAGTCCAGTATCGGCTTGACGTCTTGGTAAAATGAGACTTTATTTTGCTGCTGACTCAGGGCCGCGTCCTCTTCAGTCAGCCGCCGTTGTTTAGGTGTAGACGGTCCGTATAAGGCTTCATAATTTTCAGCCTGATATACCAGGGACGCACAGCCGGTAAAAACCAGAAAAAATAGGAGTATGATTGGCTTTTTCATCATTTTTACCTGCTGAGGTTTTAATTTAGCAAACTATATTCCCCCGTTGTTAATTAGAACACTGATTTTTTTATTTTCGATGAAAATTTTTGTTGAAAAGCTTAGCGGGGAGCAGATCTCTTGGACTTGACCTAAGGTCCAATAGCGAGGCCTGTTTGTGCAGGAATATAATGACTGGTTATAGTTTTAAGATTATGGAAACCATTAAAATGAAAAAAGTATCAACTAACCTCTTTTACCTATATTTAGTACTACTAATCACCAGCTGTGCCTCAACCAGCATCACGACAAGCCCGGAATTGGCCCCCGTCACCACAGGCCCGGGTTTGGCGGCGGCCGAACAGTTGCCAAGACCTAACCAGATCTGGGTCTATGACTTTGCGCCGACATCTTCAGCCAATGCCTCCCTGCAAGCTGAAATTGGCAGAGAAATTGCCAGCGGTATAGTCAGCAGCATTCGTCAAATGGGACTGTCGGCTGAGCCGGGTTCGCCGACAACAACGATGCAAATCAACGATATTGTGCTTAAGGGCAATATCGTTTCGGTGGATGAGGGGAGTACAGCGGAGCGTGTCGCCATTGGTTTTGGTTCAGGTGCATCGGAGCTGAATGTGCAGGTTGAAGGCTATCAAGTGACATCTCAAGGGCTAAGAAGAGTGGGAGGCGGTACCGGCGATGCGGCGGGTAGCAAAACCCCAGGCGTTGCGCTGGGGGCCGTCAGTGCAATCGCCACCGGCAATCCTGCCGGGCTGATTATCAACACAGGCATGAAGATTTATGGCGAATCGAGCGGTAGCAGCACAGTCGAAGGCAGAACCCAACAAATTGTTGATGAAATAACTGAAAGATTAAGAACCCGATTTCAGCAGGAAGGTTGGATTCAGTAATGCTGTAAATTGCAAGAGGGGAGGTAACGAATTTGAGGTTTCCGAGTTTATTCGCCAGACTCTCCGTGCTGGCGACTCTGGTAATAACGTCATCTTCGGTATGCGCGACGGACATCGAACCTCGGTCCTATTCCAACATCCCCGTCGGAGTCAATTTTCTGCTCGCCGGATACGCTTATACCAAAGGCAATGTGACGTTTGCCCCATCGGTGCCGATTGAGAACGGTAAGATGGAAATTCACAGTAGCTTTCTTGCCTATGTGCGTTCACTGGATTTATGGGGAAAGTCAGGCAAGGTTGACATCATCCTCCCCCAGGCTTGGTTATCGGGCCAGGCGGATGTCCTGAGGCAGCAAAAAAGCCGGGAAATCTCCGGTTTTGCCGATCCGCTCTTTCGTTTGTACTTGAATCTTTACGGCGCTCCGGCTCTGTCGATGAAAGAGTTCGCCAGGTACCGGCAGGACACCATTATCGGCGCCAGTCTTGCGGTATCGCCCCCGGGCGGGCAATACGATCCGCAGAAACTGGTCAATATCGGCACCAATCGCTGGACCATCAAGCCCGAAATTGGCCTTTCCAAGGCGTGGGGACCATTGATCGGCGAATTCGCCGCCGGGGTGTTCGCCTTTACCGATAACGACCAGCCGTTCCTGGCAAAGACCCAGGAACAGGCACCGCTCTATAACTTTCAAGGGCACCTGATTTACAGTTTCGGGTCTGGCATATGGGGCGCAATAGATGCCAATTATTATACCGGCGGTCGTGTCACCCGGGACGGCAAAAACGCCGATAACCTTCAGCAGAATTGGCGCGTCGGGGCCACGCTTTCGTTTCCGCTCAACCAGCAGAATTCGATCAAGATTTCCGGCAATACCGTAGTTCACGCCCGAACCGACAGCTTCTTCGACACGATCGGAATTACCTGGCAGTACCGCTGGGGAGAAGGGCTTTAGCGGGATGGATGTTTACATCAAAGCAGCCTCCGTTTTTAAAAAATACTCCGGCTGAGTGATTTTTTTGAGCGGTCTCTTCAAAGCGACTAAGCCTAAAGTCCAATAGCCGCGGGCAACTGATGTTGGTAGATTACCGATTAGTGTTTTTAAGGTGTCTTAAGCAGTGTTCACAGTCACGGACGGACTGAACAAGGTTGTTATTGATCTCGCGACGGGAACGACCGCGGCCCCACAATCTAGGTCGTGCCCAAGTGATCGGAAGCCGGTGCAAAGGGTCGTTAATTTTATTTTGATACTCATCAAGAGGAGAGGAAACCATGAAAAAATATCGTTGGAGCTTAACACGCTCTGTTCTGTGTGCAATAGCACCGTTGATCATGGTGGGCTGCGCAGAGGAACAAGCGGCAATTCGGCCACAACCCACGGCTGCCGTTATCTCGGCGGAAACGCCAGTGGCCGCAACGGAGCGCGATCCCAAAAAAATACTCATGAGCATGGCCGAGTATCTGGCCAAGACTCCGCGCTTCACCGTGAACCTGGCGGGCAGTTTCGAAGTGCTCCAGGAATCGGGTCAGAAGATCGAATTCGGCGAGAGTCGGAGGATCACCGTGAGCCGGCCCAATGGGCTTAGGGTGGAGGTGGAACATAGCGACGGCGAGAAGCATCTCGTCCTGTACGACGGCAAGACGATCACGACTTTTAGTCCGACGCAGAACGTCTATGCACAAGTTTCCAAACCCGGAGGCATTGACGAGGCGGTCACCTATTTCCTGAAGGATCTGCACATGCGGTTGCCGCTTGCCGCGCTCCTGCTCAGCCGGTTTCCGGCCGAACTCGAAAATCGGACGCAGGCGCTCGACTATGTGGAGAAAGACGTGATTCACGGGACACCGGTCCATCACTTGGCGGGACGTACCGAAACGGTTGATTATCAGGTCTGGGTCCCGGCGGGCGCCCAGCCGTTGCCGCTCCGCGTGGTGCTGACCTACAAGAACGCGGACGGCCAGCCGTCGTTCAGAGCGGTATTTTCCGATTGGAACCTTGCGCCCGCCATTCAGGATAACCTGTTCGTGTTCACTCCACCCGAAGGGGCACGGAAGATTGCCTTCCTCGCACAGTTGCCCCAAGTCGCGCTTGAGGGCCCTAAAAAAACAGAACAAACCGGAGGGAAAAAATGAATACCAAACCCTACTTTATCGTTACGGCTATGACGGCCACGATCGTTTTACTCATAGGATCCGTCGATGATGCTGTCGCCCGTGGTCGTGGAGGCGGCGGGGGCGGGGGCGGTTTCTCCGGTGGCGGCGGGGGAGGCGCAAGGGGTGGCTTCTCCGGTGGAGGCGGTGCTGGCGGCGGCGGGTTTTCCCGTAGCGGCGCCGCCGCAAGCGGCAGCCTCTCGTCCGGCGCGGGACAATACGGATCGAGAGGAGCCGGAACTTCGGCGGCCTCCGCGTCCAGAGCGTCTGGCCGGTCGCAGACCGCTCAGACCGCTTCCACGAACCGTGCGACGACCCAGCAAGGCCGTCAGACGACTTCGACGGCGAATCAGGCCCAGCGGCAGCAATACTCGAATCAAAACGTCGAGGAGCGTCAAGAAGGATACACTGCCAGAACTGACACGCGCCAGGAGGGTTCCACCGATCGGACGCAAGCGAGGCAGCAAACCGCGCAGTCCTACCACGGCGGAGGGTATTACCCGCCACCGTCTGGGCATTACGATGATGACAACTGGGACGATGGCGAAGTCGCCGCCGTCGCGATCGGAGCCGCCGCGCTGGGCGCGATGGGAGGCTACGCGGCTGGCCAGTCGACAACCACAACGGCCCCTTCTACGACCGTCGTCTATGCGCCGCCGCCATCGAGTTCCGCAAGTCTTCCATGCACTCCCAACACGGCTGTGGTTAACGGCGTGACTTATTATCAGTGCGGTTCTTCCTGGTATACCCAGGCATACGGTAATGCGGGTGTCATTTATTCACCGGTAGCTCCGCCGCCCGGATATTAGCCAAGAAACAGGGCGGGCAGTTGCAATATTGATCCTTGGGCCACGATGAGAGTTTACGGCGCGGCCAGCGCTGTTCAATCGGATAGCGGTTAAACCATAACTTACAGAGTAGGAGAATAACCATGAAACACACATCTTTGTCATTCACAATGGGCGCAAGCATCCTGTTACTCACCTCCACATTTTCATCAGGCGTTTCGGCGCTTACGGTTACACCGATGCAGGGGCAAACTCCGGATCAGATCCAAAGGGATCAGGCTGATTGCACTTCAATCGCACAACAGTCTTCCGGTTCGCAAACCCAGCCAGCCGCTCCGACTGGCGGCCGAGCGAAGGGGGCGGCTGCAGGCGCGATGGCGGGTGCGGCAAAGGCCGAGGCGCAAGGGCGGCAACGCGGCGCCTACGGCAATGTGAACGACGACATCAAGCAAGAATACCGTCAAAACGAAGCCAAATCTGCCGCAGCCGCCGGCGTTGTTGTCGGTGGGACCAAACAAAGGCACGATCGCCGCGAGGCCTCTCAACAAAGCGCTACGTCGTCTCAAGCCTTTGATCAAGCTTTTGGTTCATGCATGATGGGGCGGGGTTACAGCGTCCAATGATAGGTCTGTAACTATTATATCTATCTATGCCGTGGGTTTGCATTTAGCAGGGAAAAACAAAGCTGAATAGGGGATCTTTGTTTTAATCACGTTAAATAGAGGAGGAATCAGCAATGCAATTCTGCAAATTATCGGCGGTCGTGTTCCCGATGGTTCTTGCCCAGCTCTCGGCATGTGGCATTACCCACGGCGGGAATGTCGCCGATAAACCCAATCATAGCCATGTAAGCCCGGCTTTGACCGAGAATGTCCTGAACAATGCAACTTACCGGATAGATGAATTGGGCATATTTCGGCTCGCCAACGGCGAGTATCTGCACACGTACGGAGAAGGCATGACGCAGAGACATAAGGTCACTTTGGAGAAAGCGGCTTTCGGCGATCTGGACGGTGACGGACTCAGCGATGCCGCGGTCATTCTGGCATGGCAAAGCGGCGGTTCGGGAACGTTGAAGTATCTCGTAGCGATGCGGAATACCGGCAATGAACCCCGGCAGCAGGATAGCGTTTTACTGGGCGACCGCGTTCGGATCCGCGCGTTGTCGATCGCCGCCGGGGTAGTCAATGTGGAAACAGTCACGTTCGGTCCACGCGATCCGATGTGCTGTCCAACGCGGCAAGCGAAACAAGCCTATAGCCTGCGTGGCGGCAAATGGGCACAAAGTGCTGATGGGGTTGCGGCAAGCGCTTCGAATACAAATATTACCAGCATCGTCTGGAAATGGACGCGTTTTGAGGATACATCGAAAGTGCGCAATTTCGCTATTGACGATCCGAATCAATACACGCTGACTTTACTGCCAAACGGATCCTATCGGGTCAAAGCCGATTGTAACCGTATGCTGGGTCAATACAGCCTGCAAGGCCGTCTCATCAGGATAGCGCAGGGGGCGGCGACATTGGCCGAATGTGGAGCGGGATCGCGTTATGCCGAGTATCTGAGGCATTTGAGCGCAGCGGTCAGTTTCGATTTGCCGGGGAGCAAACGCGTGTTGAAGCTGATGACGGATGGGGGGCATCTGGTTTTCGAGCATGGCGGCGAGGTATCCGAGAGCCATGAATATATTAGACCAAAGTCCATTATCTCTGATGCGCCAAACCCGCTAAAGTGACGCCACGATGAATACCGATAAGGCTGTTATAGCCGTCATAGATGATGAGGAGTCCGTTTGCAAAGGCCTTGAGCGGTTGTTGCGTTCCGCCGGGCTTACGGCAAAAACATTCCTTAGCGGCGCCGATTTCCTGCGCTTCCTGGAAACCGGCCGGCCGGACTGCGTCGTCCTCGATCTGAATATGATGCCGATGAACGGCTTTGCGGTTTTGGAACAACTTGCGCTGAATCGTACGAAATTGCCGGTGATTGTAATCACCGGCAATGACAGTGAAGAAGCCTACGAACTCGCCATGAATAACGGCATTGTCGCTTATTTGCGCAAACCGGTTGACGGTCAGGTTTTACTGGATGCTATCGATGATGCTGTGGGGCGTAGAACGTAAACCTTCGTAAGCAGCATTATCGCGACGGCTTACGGGTTTTCTATGCAAATCGATAGGATAAGATCCAATGATCGGATTGGAAATTTTAACTGATTGATCTGTATGAATTTGCGTCTGTAAGCAAATACCAACAGAACTTAGCCGGACACAGTATAATGACTCATTCTGCACTTCGGAGCTGAATCCACGTTTTATTGTTTCAAGAGCTTCGAAATATAAACGTGGATTTCCGAAAACTTGGTTCGAATTGTGATGGCCGGAATACCCAATTGCAAAATGCCTATGATGTTTTTTCCGATAGCTCGTTAAAGCGGGTGACATGAATCCGAACTCTTCAACCTGCTCCATGTGCTCCATTCTGGGTGTCAATACAGCGGATTAAAATTATGACTAAAGGCATCACGCTGGTTACCGGAGCCACAGGACATCTGGGCGCCAATTTGGTTCGTCGCCTGCTCGCCGATGGCGAGCAAGTGCGGGTGATGATGCATTCCGAACGCGACAATGGGGCTCTCGATGGCCTGGACGTACATCGTGTACTTGCCGACCTTCGCAGCCCTGAGGCGGTTGCCGCTGCTGTGCGCGGTTGCGCCCGCGTTTATCATTGCGCCGCTCTGGTTTCGACTATCGATGGTAACGCGAAACATAAGCGCGAACTATTCGATACCAACGTCCTCGGCACAATCCATGTTCTCCAGGCGGCCAAACACCATAGCATCGACAAGGTGGTGGTATCGGGATCGTTGAGCGCCACCGGTTACGAGCCCGATCGTTCCAGCCACGAAGGCATGCCGTTCTATCCTTTCGATCGCCATCTGCCCTATGGCTTCACCAAGCATCTCACCGAGCATGAATGTCTCAAAGCCCACGCCGACGGCCAGAACGTGGTGGTCGCGACTTCCTGCGCGATTATTGGTCCCCACGACTATGCGCCCTCGCGGATGGGCCGCGTACTGATCGATTACGCGCACGGCAATTTGCGCGCCTACATTCCCGGAGGCTTCGAATTCGTATCCGGGCGAGATATTGCCGAAGGGCATGTTTTAGCGATGCGGCATGGACGCTCAGGGCAGAAATATATTATTGGCACAGCCTACGCCAGCGTGGACGATCTGATGGCGCTGTTCCGGGAAGTCACCGGCCGCCCATTGCCTCGGCTGCGGATGCCGCCGTTGCTGATGGCCGCGCTGGCCGAAGTGACCGACAAGACCTGGTATCGGATATTTCCGAACCTGCCTAGGCGTTTCACGCCGGCGGCGGTGCGCTTGCTTCAGATGCGCCGGCAGGCGGACCACGACAAGGCTAAACAAGAATTGGGCTACCAGCCCACCCCATTGTCCCAAGCGGTGCGGGAAGCTTACGAAGATTTCGTGCGCAGGGGCTTAATCGTCCCCGGCAAGTAAAGTACAAACGCATCCCTGCTTAACCGCGAATCGGAGTTCCGAAGATGAACAACACTCAGACAATAACTCCGCCCCCCGCCTTTGCGGAAGCCAAGACTTCCCGGCAAAAGGCACGTGCCGCCGGCATGGACCCTGATCGCTGGTATGTGGTGGAACACGACGGCGTCGTAAAAAAAGGCCAGGTGAAGGAGGTCATTTTCTGGAACACCCCCATTGCCCTTTATCGCGGCGAAGACAACGAACTCGCGGCCGTAGAGAACCGCTGTGCGCACCGCCAGCTCAAGCTCAGCCAGGGCGCGGTGGACAAGTGCAGTTTGCGTTGCGCCTATCATGGCTGGGCCTACAATAGGGAAGGCTGGCTGGAGGATTACTCCCACGACAGCTTCGGCAAGCCGCTGATCAAGAAACAGCTGCGGACTTATCCCGTGCAAGTCCGCTACGGCCTGATCTGGCTTTTCCCAGGCGATCCGGATCGGGCCGCCGAGCACAAGATACCGGAAATACCCGAACTCACCGGGGATAACACGTGGGCCAGCTTTGCCGTGGATTACACTTGGCAGACACATCATTCGATGGTGATGGAGAATATCTGCGATTTCTCCCATGCCTTCCTGCACCGTAAATACAAGCCTTTCATCGACGCCAAACTGACTCATCACGAGGCCGATGACGATCGGGTTTACCTGACTTATGATACCTATATGGCCGGCGGCCGGATTTCCGGGCTTTTCGTTGATCGTAACCGGGTCAATACCCGTTCCATCGAATTGTGCTACGAGTATCCCTACCAATGGACCAACACCGGCGGCAGCATCAAGAACTGGTCGTTTATGCTTCCGATCAACGAGCGGACCACCCGGGTGTTTTTCCTGTTTTATTTCGATGCGCTGACGATTCCGCTGCTTTCGATCAAAACCCCGAAGTGGCTGACTCAGTGGGTGCTGAATATCGCCAAGGCTCTGGTGTTCAAACCGATACTCGATCAAGACGGTGTCGCCCTGGAAGCCGAGATGTTAAGCTATGAAGCCTACTGGAATGCGCCGCCTATAGAACTGAATCCGGTCGTGCCGATGTTCCAGCGTCTCAGCACACGCAAGTGGGAGGCGTATCTGGCCAGAAAGGAGGCGGCTCAAGCTGCTTCAACGAATTGATTTACAACATTTCTGATTAATGAATATCACCCATCGCGCCGCCAAACTCGCCGAATGCTTTGCCCGAAACCCTTGGAAGATCTTGGGATTAGCCTTATCGCTCTCGGTTTTGGCCCTCTGGGCGACAGTGCAGCTCCCGGTCTACACCTCGCGGCAGGCGCTGCTGCCGCAGAACACAGACGTTGCGAAGCGCTTCAACGCTTTCCTGAAAAATTTCGGCGCCGCCTCCGATCTAATGGTCGTATTGGAGGGAGCGCCCCGTAGCGAACTGGAATCCTTTGCCAACGATCTGGCTGCCAAGCTAAGAGCGGAACCCGAGATCGGCCAGGCGACATCCCGTCTTGACATGGCATTTTTCCTGGACCATTCCTACCTACTGATGCCGGCCGAGGGTCTGGACAAGTTGACTGCGATGGCGAAACGGCCCATTCCGGGCGGTGGATTGGAAGAAAATCTGAGCAAAGCGTTGAGTTGGGCCAAAGACCACCCGCCACTGGGCGGGACCGACACCGACCTGCAAACCGCCGAAGCCGGCTTGAACCTGGCGGCGTTTTTCCTGGAAAAGTGGCAGCGCTGGCTGTCCGCCGAATCAGCGCCCGCCGCTTTGGACTGGAGCCGGCTGCTGGCCAAAAACGGGGCAGGGGGCATGGCTGATGGCTATTTTGCCTCGCGCGACGGGAAGATGCTGTTTTTGTTCGTCCACCCGAAAAATGCTTCCGGGGATTTCGAGTATCTTGGCCCCTTCGTCGAGAAGGTCAAGCAGGTGTCGGCGGCATTGTCAGGACAAGCCAAAGCCGCAGGCCACATTCCTCCTACCGTGGGTCTGACCGGGTTACCCGCCATAGAGTATGAGGAGTACGTCAATATCCGCAAGGATATTACCCTGGTGATATTCACCTCCGCAGGCCTGATAGCCGCATTGATCTTGTTGGTGGTCCGCAGCGTACGCTGGGCCGTGCTGATTTTCATCCCGATGGGACTCGGCGTGCTGTGGAGTTTGGGCCTGGCCCTGGTCACCGTCGGCCATCTGACCATCATCACCGCCGCCTTCATCGCGATCCTGTTCGGCCTGGGTGCGGACTACGGCATCTTCACCTCCTCGCGCATCGCCGAGGAGCGGCGGGCTGGCAAGCCTTTGGTGGAAGCCATCGGAGCCGGCATTGGCTCATCCTTTATCGCGGTGCTGACGGCGGGCGGTGCTTCGTTGCTGATTTTCGGCGCCCTGGCCACGGTCGACTTCCCCGGTTTCGCCGAACTGGGCCTGGTGGCGGCTAAAGGCGTGCTAATGATCCTGATCAGCACCTGGATGGTCCAGCCTGCGCTTTACGCCTTGCTGCCGCCTAAATTGAAAGAGATTAACTCGGCAATCACGCAGACAGTTCCGGCAGGACTTGGGAAATACAGTGGCAGGTTCCCCAAGCCTGCCGCAGTGGCTCTGGTGATTCTGGCCATAGGCTGCGCTGTCTTCGGCGGAGTAAAGGGTCTCGGTATCCCCTTCGACTACGACCTGCTGGGCATGTTGCCTAAAGATTCCCAGGCGGCCTATTATCAACGCCGTATGGTGGCGGAGAGCGACTACCAGGCTGAAGTCATCATTTTTACAGCCAAGGACATGGCCGAGGCCCGGCGGATTACCCGTGAAGCGGGCAAGCTCAACACGATTGCCCAGGCGCAGTCGTTGACCAGTCTGTTTCCTGAGGACAGCGGCGAACGTCTCCACAAAGCCGTGAGCATCGGCGAGTCGTTCGCCCGGACAGACTACTCCAGGCAGGTCGCTGCACTCGACCGGGCGGGCTTGTCCGAAAAATCATTTGAGTTATTGCGGGCAGTGCTCGAAAACAGCACCCCCATTATCGACGAAGCCCAGGAGCAGGCATTTTCCGCCGGACATTCCAAACTGGTCGAGAGTTTGGAGAATGTGCGCGGACAGCTTTCAGACATTTCAGCCAAACTCGCCGCCGATGGCGAACAGGGCAGGGTGCGCACCGAGAGCTTCTTGCGCGCCTTACTGTCCGGTGCGGATACCGGGCTCAAAGTCATCGACACTTGGCGGCAGGCCCAGCCACTTTCCCCTGAACAGTTGCCACCCGCCCTGCGCGACCGCTTCTTTGGCGCAGACGGCAGCATTGCGGTCTATGCTTTCCCGGCAAAAACCGTGTACGATCCCGCCAACCTCGACGCATTAATAAAAGACGTATATAGCATCTCGCCCGACGCGACCGGTTTTCCGACCACGCACCAGGTGTTTTCCAAGGCTGTGGTGGACGGTTTCACTCGCGGTACGCAGTTGGCCCTGGTGCTGTGCCTGCTCTGGATTATGGCGGCGACGCGCAGCGTGCGCGGCTTCGCGCTGGCGGCGCTGCCCTTGCTGATCGGCGGCGGCTGGATGCTGGGGCTTATGGCCCTGGGCGGCATTCGCTACAATTTCGCGAATATCGTCGCCTTGCCTCTCGTGATTGCGTTGGCGGTGGATTACGGCGTGTGGTTCAGCTATCGCTGGAGCGAATTGAAGGGCCACTCACCCTTAGAAGTCAGCCTGGCCGCCGGCAAGGTGATCGGACTGGCCGCGGGCACCGAGTTGGCCGGCTTAGGCGCCATCACCCTGGCCAGCTACCAGGGGGTGTCCTCACTGGGCATCAGCATCACCCTCGGATTGGTGTGCTGTCTGACCGCAACCCTTATCGTGGCCCCGGCCATCGGCCAATTATTGGATTCCAGGAGAAAACCATAATGCGAAAAACCTGTCTTATTATTGCCAGCCTATTGGCTTCCATCACCGCAAACGCCGCGCCCAATCCCGAAATGATCGTGGTGTGCTATCCCGGCGGCCTCGTTAATGTCAAGGACGCCAACGAGGCGATGAGTTCGATGCTGCGGGTAGTGGAGCGCGTCGGCCAGTGGCAGCAGAATAGCTTCATCAGCTTGTTTACCGCAAAATCGGACGAATGCAGACAACGGATGGCCGAAAAGCATCCCAAGTTCGCGATCACCTCTTTGGGTCTTTATCTGGAACTGCGCAGCCAACACAACTTGGTGCCGGTGGTCCAGCCCAAGATCAAAGGCCTGACCAAAGAGCGTTACCGGGTGATGGTGCAGAAGGGAAAGTACAAGAGCCTGGACGAGCTGAAAGGCAAATCCCTCGGCGGCACGGTATTGGAAGAACAATCCTACATCGGCAAGATCGTTTTTGCCGGGAAATATGATCCTGCCAGTTTCTTTGTCCTAAAAAAATCCAATCAAGCCATCCGTGCGTTGCGCGCATTGGACAAAGGGGAACTGGATGCCGTCATTTTGAGCGAGCAGCAATTCGGCGGACTCGGTTCGCTGCATTTGGAGAAGCCGCTTGAAGCGGTCTTCACGTCCGAGGAAATCCCGCTGATGGGCGTGGTGGCCAACAGTACTATCACGACCGCGGAAGAACGCGCCCGCTTCAGCAAGGCGCTGGAGGGGATGTGTGCCGATACCGAGGGGAAAAAACTGTGCGAGCTGTTCGGAGTCGAAGCCTTTGCCGCCGTGGACCCGGCTGTGTTCGAACCGATGATCAAGCTGTGGGATAAGGGGAGTTAAGATTTTGCGTCACACACGATTTTTTGCGGCCGTTTCGATGCTGGCATTTGTTACGGGCTGCGCCGGGCTCCAGAGCGATCATGTTCGATTCGATCGGCATTCCGATTGCCCCAAGCAGACGGCAGATGAGATCTCCGCCAAACAAAGCCTGCTCGGCCCATTGAG
>Ga0208264_1000265_pt1 | contig 20474 bp, 19 predicted proteins | sample LakWasMet31_HOW6_2_FD_183873 | JGI IMG/M metagenome (GOLD analysis project Ga0208264, IMG submission 183873) | Freshwater sediment methanotrophic microbial communities from Lake Washington under simulated oxygen tension - Sediment Metagenome... | ecosystem: Environmental > Aquatic > Freshwater >... | reverse complement strand
GCGGCGATAATGGGGAGCCGGCGCCGCCCCTAGTCGAGGCCCGTTCGCGAAAACTGAAGGGACAGCGAAAGTTCGGCTTCACGATGCCGAGCTTCCCGTACCAGGCGATTGCGGCGCTGGGGCTTTGTCTTTTGCTGATTCCTGCTTATTTGATCGTGAATCGGGAATTTGAAAGCAACTACCGGACCCTCGCCAATTCCGAAATCCCTGCGGCGCAGAGCAATGAAATTCGAGTCGTGTTTTCCGAAAGCGCCGATGGCGGCCAAAGACAGTCGGTGATCGACTCGATTGCCGGAGAAACCGTCGAAGGCCCGAATGCGACGGGCGTATATCTGATCCGTCTGAAGCAGGCGTTCGCCCCAGGGCAAGTTCTCGAAACCCTGGCATTGCTCAGAAAAAATTCGCAAGTCATTTTTGCCGAGCCGGCATATGCGTTATCGTCCGCGCTTTCGGCCGAGGGAAAAGCGCAATGAAACTGGGGTGGTTATTGTTATGCTTTGCGAGTCTTTCGTTTGCCGCCGAACAGGGCGGCGTGGACCCCGCCGTTTCTGCATTTCCCGAACAGTTCAGCCCGGCCGAGGCGGAGCGCATGATACTGGTCGGTTTTTCCGATCAGTCCATCGAGCGGACTTCCGCTCCGATGCCTCTATCCGGTTACCGCCGCCGCGGCGACTACCAGAGTTCCACCTGGAGCCGGCGGACATCCGCGCAAATCGCCGAAGACTATCATTTGCAAAAGCTCGAAGAATGGCCGATGACCGAGGTCGGCGTGCAATGCGTGGTCTATAAAGTCCTGAGCGCCGGCCCGGTTGCGGACACGCTGGCGCGGATGGCCAAGGACAGCCGGATCAAAATCGTGCAAAAGATGCATTGGTTTATTACGCAGGGTCGGCACGAATACAACGACCCGTATTTCAAGCTGCAGTCCAATCTGCACGCGATGCAACTCGACCGCGTGCACGATCTGGCTACAGGACGCAACGTCACGATCGGCATGATCGACACCGGCGTCGATTCCGGGCACCCCGATCTTTCCGGGCAAATCAGCCGGCAGGAAAATTTCGCGTCCAGGGTTTCGCCGGAATTCGCGGGCGACATCCACGGCACTGCGGTCGCGGGGGTGATGATCGCCCGGAAAGACAATGGCGTCGGCATCGCCGGCATCGCGCCCGACGCCAATCTGGTGGCGCTGAAAGCCTGCTGGCCGGCGAAAGCCGATGCGATGGCGGCGGCATGCAACAGCTACACGCTGGCGCTGGCGGTCAATACGGCGATCAAAGCGGGCGTCGACATTCTGAATATGAGCCTGACCGGTCCTGAAGACCCTTTGCTGGAATTGCTGTTGAACAAGGCGATCGAGCAAGGGATTATCGTCGTGGCGGCCGATACCGGAGGGACGCAGGCGCAAGATAATTTTCCGGCCACGCTAAATCATGTGATCCCGGTCCAGGCTTTATCCCGCTCCAAAGATCCTGCGGACAATTCGGGCGGGAGGGTGGAAGCGTCTGCAGAAAATGTGCTGACCACGCTGCCGCACGGCGCCTATGATTTCATTTCCGGCAGTTCGATCGCCGCGGCGGAAGTTTCGGGCATTGTCGCGTTATTGCTGGAACTGAAGCCGGGGCTGAGTCCTCAGAACATCAAGGCGCTTTTGCTAAAATCGCAGCAAGAATCATTGCTGCAAGCCGGGGGTGCCGAAAAGACCGGTGGGTTTTCCGGCATCAATGCGAACCATGCGGTGGCCTCACTCTGCAAAAATGCGAACTGTGGCAATGAAAGATTCGCGTTCGCATCGAGCAAATAAACGCTTAGGGTTTTGATCCTGCATCCGCCGTAAACAGAACCGCTTCCGCGCAAAATCCCCCCAAGTCTTTCGAGCGGTTGAGCAATAGTCGCCCGCCATATTGCTCCACGATCAGTTTGGCGATCGATAGGCCCAGCCCATGGCCGTTGACCGACTCATCCAGGCGGGTGCCGCGCTGCATTAAGGTTTCGAGAGAGGATGCTTCGACGCCCGGCCCGTCGTCCTCGATGATCAAGTGGATCGCCTGATTGCATTCGATCCTAATGCTGACCGTCGACTTGGCCCATTTGCAGGCATTGTCGAGCAGATTGCCGGCCAGTTCCAGCATGTCTTCCCGGTCGATCGGCAGCATGCAGATTGGCTGGGCGGAAAAGCGGATAGCCAGATTTTTCTCCCGGTACATTTTTTTCAGCACCTGGATCAAGGCCGGGATTTCCTGATGCATGTCGAATCTTGCCGCGGCCGGCCCTGTGCCTGCCAGGCGCGCGCGTTTCAGTACGCGGTCCATCAAGCGCTGCATATGGGTGGTTTGCGCGGTCAAAATTTCGCTGAGCTCCGGATGCTGCCGGAAGGCGTCTTCGCGGGGCAATTGTTGGAGCACCGTCAGTGGTGTCTTCAGCGCATGAGCCAGGTCGGCAAGGGCGTTGCGCTTGCGCTGCAGGCGTTGCTCCAGCACCGTCAATAAGCGGTTGAATTCGCCGACCAGGGCAGAGACTTCCAGCGGTACATCGGTGTCGATCTGCCTCAGTTCGCCGCGCTCCAAGCCCCTCAGCTGTGTTTGCAGGCGCGCCAGTGGGCGAAATCCATTGCGCAGGATCACGATTTGCACGCACATCAAAACCAACAGCAAGACGGCCGCAATCATCGAAAATCGGTGTTGAAATGCATCGATCAGCAGGAGGGTCGGCGACAAATCCTCGCCGATCGCGACCGTGATCGGACGGCCGTCTTTCTGATAGCCGAAGGCCATGATCAGCAGCGGCTGTTGCCGCGGGCCCCTCAGATAAAGGCGCTGACCGCTTCCTGTTGCGACCGTCGGTATGGCCAAATGGTCTTCTCCCAACGAGGGCGATTTGATGATATGGCGGCCGCTGGCGACCCAGTAGTATTGGCCGGAATGAAGTTTCGCGTAGACCGGCTCCATTCCTGTGTCGTTCAGGGCGATGGTTGCCGGGCTGTCGGCATGAACACCGGCAAGTATGGCTTCCGCGTCATGTTCGAGGTGTTCGGCGACATTATCTTCGGCCAGTTGCCGGATCGAGAGCTGGGTTTGCCACCATAACAAAGAGACCGCGCAAAGCAGGCTGATAAACAGCGCGATCCCCAGACGCAGTTGCAGGGATTTCACGGCAGTTCTTCCTTGAAAACGTAACCCTGGCCGCGGCGGGTTTCGAAGCGGTCCTTGCCGAGTTTTCGGCGCAGATGATTGATATACACCTCGATCACATTGCTGTCCTTGTCCGAATCGAAGTCGTAAAGCTGGTCGTTCAGCGTGGATTTACTGATCACCTGGCCTCGGTGCAGCAGAAAATAGCGCAGCAGTTTGAACTCGACGCCGGTTAAATCGATGCGTTCGCCGTTTTCGGTAATCACTTGCTGATGGTCTTCATCCAGCGTCAAACCGCCGACTTGTAGCTGATGGCCGCCGGGCAGTTGATGAAAGCGGTGCAACAGGGCGTTGATGCGGGCCAAGAGTTCCTCGATATGAAAAGGCTTGGCCAGATAATCGTCGGCGCCGGCCTTGAAGCCATCGACCTTTTCGTACCAGGCGTCGCGCGCGGTCAGGATCAACACCGGCAGGGTGTTTTGTTGCGCCCGCCAGTTTTGCAGTATGCTGATGCCGCTGCGCTGCGGCAAACCGAGATCGAGTATCGCCAGCTCGTAAACCGCTTCGTTGCCGAGATATTCGCCTTCCACTCCGTCGTGCGACACGTCGACCGCGTAACCGGCTTTTTCCAGATTTTTTTTCAGAAGCCGGGCCAGATCCCGATCATCTTCCACCAACAAGAGGCGCATCAAACTATCTTCCGGTGCTCATTTAAAACCGAAGTTTACCATGACTGGGAGCCCATAGGTCCTGCCTGGGTTTACTTTTGATTCGGCGCCGCAGCATCCGTCCGGCATAAACATCCAGCCAATCCCTTTCGCTGAGATAACGGTCCGGGCAACAAACTTACACTTTTTAAGGTTTATTTTATCTTAAGGCTGTATAAACCACGTAAACTGGAACCTTCCAGTCCGTTGATTAGGACGCGAACCGCCATCCTTTTTGTAAGTGTGGGGATTATATTGGTGAAAAAGAAATTGTTGGATAAGACAAGCCGCCACGTCGGCTCTGCCGTGGGCCATGCGGCGCTTTCATTAATGCTTGTGAGCGTTCCGGTTGCCCCGGTACTGGCGGCGGCAAGCGGCTGGTCGGGGTCGACCGCGATCTCGCCGGTGGGACATCCCGACCCGACCCGAGGCTCGCAATTGAACGATGTGGCGGTGAATGCGAGCGGACTGACCCTGGCAGCCTGGGATCAATACCGCTATGACATTGGCGGCAGCGCGACAATCGGCGTTGCGGTGCAAACGGCCGGCCGCTGGGGCGCGCCGTTGACCATTTCAGACAACACCGGTTTTTCGATGAGGCCCAAAGTGGCTGTCGGTGCGGACGGCACGATGGCGGTTTCGTGGACTTACCAGGATCCGGCGACTGCCACCAACCCGCTGCAGAAAATCCAGGTCGCGGTGAGGCCGGCGGGTTCTCAAAATTGGACAAGATACGAACTGGCCAGCGCTCCGGTCGGCGGTGTCGCAATCACGCCGCCGGTGCCCGTGGCCATTGATAAGGACGGCAACGTGACCGCCACCTGGACCCTTTGGGATGGCGCACGCCATGTAGTGCAGGCCGGAACGCTGCGAAAGAACAGCACATCCTGGGACAAAGCGGTGCTTTCCGGACCCACGGACGACGGACTTTATTTGAGTCTCGCCGTCAACGCTGATGGCGATGCGGCGGTTGCTTATTCGTTGTCGCCCTATACCAGTTACGTTACCGGAACCGGCGTCGAATATGTTTATCGGAGCAGGTCTAGCTCTGTTTGGTCAGCGCCGGTGCGGATATCCGAAACCATGCTATCGAGTCAGGGCTACATCACGGACCCGCAAGTCGCGCTCGATACGGCGGGTCTGGCGACCGTCGTCTATATGGGTTATGGCCTTGAGGCGACACGCCAGGACGCTTCGGGCGTGTGGACATCGCCGGCATCCATCATCGGATCGACTATTTTAGGGGCATCTTTCCTGAGCCCGGACCTTGCGGTTGATGCGCGCGGCAATGCTGTCGTCGCGGTTTCAATCTTTGACCCGACACCCGGTGTCGACAGGGCTTCCGTCTGGGTTAGCCGGGGCTCTCTCGATCGCACCTGGAGCCAGGCTGAGCGCCTTACTGATCCAACGGTCCCCGTCGACGCCTACGCCACCCGGGTTGCCATTTCGCCGAATGGCAACCCGGCCTTGGTCGGCTGGATCGATCATTACCATGGCGTTGCGCAAGTCTCGAAATTGACCGGCAGCCTCTGGGGCAAAGCGACCACGATCGGCAAATCGACCGCCTTTTCTTCTTTCCAGGAAGTTTTGGCTCTGGATGCAGGATCCGATACCGATCCGCTTAAAACTCAGGCCCAAGCCCGGGCGATCTGGAAGTCGGCAAAATCCGGCACCCAAATCTACGCCTCCGGATACAGCCAATAACAATCCGACTTCAATATTCGGATTCAATATCAATGAGAAACAGGAAAATCATGAAAAACATACTCTTGGCCGCCACGGCTGCGACCCTGCTCGCGGGGCTTGCAGGCCCCACCCATGCCGCCGGATTTACCGTGCAATCGATCAACTCCCCAGGACCGGCCATCCGCATGAGCGGCAATGACGCCGTAACGGGTTATTTCGTCGCCAAGTGCTCGACGATCAACGGATATGAGAGGTTCACCTATTGCTACAATGCCCCCTGGCTCTTCGACGGCAAAAGCATCACCAAGCTGACCAGTAAGTTTGGCAGCACCGCGAACGCACAGGCGGTGGCCATCAACGACTCGCTCGAACTGGTCGGCGCCGATGTCAATGGGGCTTGGTTTTATACCGGTGGCGCCGTCACCCGTCCGGGCGGAACCAACACCCGGCTCTTTGCAGTCAACAATAATCACGTGGCAGTGGGGATGTCCACGATCAATGGGGCTTACCAGCCTGTCACCTACACGAACAACGCCAGCATAGCATCTGCCAATTTACCTGGAAAGACCGCGGTCGACATCAATGACGCGGGCATGATCACCGGCTGGTATACGTACACGAACTCTAGCAACGTTCAGATCCAGAAGAGCTTCGTCGCGGATGGGATTGATGTGATTGATATCCCCAACCTGAGGGATAATTCCGGCGCTGAAATTAACTGCCGTCCAGTACGCATCAGCCAAGTCAATGCTGCAACCGGCCAAATGTGGGTGGCGGGCAATTGCGCGGGAAATCGCACTTTCCTCTATGAGCACACTAACCGCAGCCTGATTGAACTTCGCTACCCCGGCAGCAGCAACCTGAGCGTCGTGTCGGTCAATAGCCAGGGCGTAGCGGTCGGCACCGCTGTCAAGCCGGGCGCCTTTGCGCCGGATGGCTATACGGCCATCCTGTGGCCGGCAAGCAGCACCGTGGATACGATCCCCATCGATCTGAACGCGAACCAGGCTTTCGCGCCCGCATCAGCAAACGGAATCGCCTGGAATGTGCACTCGACCGACATCAACGATGCCGGCACGGTCTTGACCGGCTACAACGACACCAGCGGTAATTTCTACACTTTTCTGCTGCATCCAAGCCCTCAATGATGGAGTCACCCTATGATGAATATCATGTCCTCGATGATTGATTTCTGGTAATTGAAATTCGGTTTCAAGTTTTTGAGCGCATCCGAATTTTTCGCGAAGGCAAGATGCTCGCACGAGTTTTGCCCTCCGTGACTCGTTATCGATCGCTACGGATCTATGATCCCGAATGCTGGTAAAAATGGGGTCGGTTTCAGGCTTTTTGAGACTTGCTTTAGTCAAAAAACATAAAAACGTTGCCTAATAAGCATTTCCGACGTGGATTGGTTCTTAAAACGAGGAGCGAGCGCTACGCTACGCTCCTCGCCGAGTCCTACGGTAATCGGTTTTGATCTGGCTCATGACCATTCCTGCGTCAACGATTGCCCTGATTCCATTCCATAATTTTCTGAACGAAAGCGCCAGGATTGCTTTTCCTGACGCCCTCGTCTCCAAGCCCCATATAATCTCTGACTAGGTGGATGAGAAAGACTTCGATATCTTCCCGTGAATAGTCATGTTCCAACAGTTTAAGCGTTGACATGACAAACTCATCGTATTCATTCTGAATGTCTTCACAGGCAACGCCGAGAGGGTTCCAGTCGTTCCAAAATTGGCGAATCTTGTACCAACGCTGTATTCCCAGAGAATACGGATCGAGATTGCGTTCTATTTGAGTCGTAGACATGGCGGCACCTTATTAAGAATAATTTAAGGATTGATCTTTAATTAAGGTAGTTCGGATTTTGGAATTGACAAGTATTAAAAATCTGTCGCATTTGATTTCACCTGCCGGAGCGAATCCACGTGTTCGCGTGCAAAGCCAGCGGTAACATGGGAAAATAATCTGGACAGAACCGGCACGCTAACATTCACGGCAGGTCTTTGCGTGCATAGCGGAAGGCAAATGACTTTCGCAACTTAAAAAATGCGCTGTGTTAATGCAAGATACCCCCACAGAGGCAACATGGGTCGAGTCAACAGAACAGGTGGATTAGTCATTACGAGGGCCATACCTTCTGCAATGCCGATTGAAAGGTGACCTAATTCAAGTCTTGGCCGTTTTTCATCACGTAAGGAAATGGCCTGATGAGCATTTCTGAATAGAACTGAAAAAATTATGGTAATCGTATAAGGATTTGAAGTTGATGGAGCAATTAACAGACTTAAAAGCAATCTTACACTCCAAACGTGCCAACATTTATTACCTGGAAAAATGCCGGGTGATGCAAAAGATGGCCGCGTACTCTACCTGACAGAGTCCAAGGACGAGAATCTCTACTGGAACATCCCCATAGCCAATACCACGGTCATCCTGCTCGGCACCGGCACCTCCATCACCCAAGCGGCGATGCGCATGCTGGCCAGCGCCGGCGTACTGGTCGGCTTTTGCGGAGGCGGCGGCACGCCGTTGTTCTCCGGCTGCGAAATCGAATGGCTAACGCCGCAAAGCGAATACCGGCCCACCGAATATATCCAGGGCTGGCTTAAATTCTGGTTCGACGACGCCCAACGCCTGGCTGTCGGCAAAGCCTTTCAACAAGCCCGCATTGAATACATCCGGCGCGTCTGGGACAAAGACCGAGAACTCAAAGCGGAGAATATCTTCATCGACGATAGCGCCATCGCTAACGCCTTGGACAGTTATGCCAACAACATCGAAAGCGCCGAAAAAGTCGGCGATCTGCTGCAACGCGAAGCCCTGCTGGCCAAACAACTCTACCGCTACGCCGCCAAAACCACCCAGCAAAGCGAGTTTACCCGCGACCATCAAGCCACCGATCTTGCCAACGGCTTTTTGAATCACGGCAACTACCTGGCCTATGGCCTGGCCGCCACCACGCTGTGGGTGCTGGGTATCCCGCACGGCTTTGCGGTCATGCACGGCAAAACCCGGCGCGGTGCCCTGGTGTTCGATGTCGCCGACCTGGTCAAAGATGCCATCATCCTGCCCTGGGCGTTTATCAGCGCCAAGGAAAAGACCAGCGAACAGGAGTTTCGCCAGCAATGCCTGCAAAAGTTCACCGAACACAAGGCGCTGGATTTCATGTTCGAGCAAGTTAAACAACAAGCGCTGCGGGAAACCCAACCATGATGGTGACCTTCGTCAGCCAATGCCAGAAAAAAGCCCTAAACCGCACCCGCCGCGTACTCGACGCCTTCGCCAACCGCATCGGCGACAACACTTGGCAAACCGTGATTACCGAAGACGGCCTGATCGCCGTCAAAACCCTGCTACGTAAGACCGCGACCAAAAATACCGCCGTGGCCTGTCATTGGATACGGTCAAGGAGCAGGAGTGAGTTGGTTTGGATTGTGGGGAATCGGAGGCGGTTTAATGCCGAAGGGATAGTGCCGGTGAATAGCACCCAGAAAAACTTGATGAATAGCCAATGGGAGAATGATTGGCAATATTTGCCTGCTATCAAAGCCTTGGTGGCGATTGCGGCATTGCTGCATGATTGGGGCAAAGCTACGGCACTCTTTCAAAGCAAGCTTAAAGCCTCTACCAAACTGGGTGATCCATTACGCCATGAATGGATTTCCTGTTTGCTATTAAACGCTCTGGTTCAACATGCCGGAGACACGGATGAAGGCTGGTTGCAGTTATTGGCTGGCGGAGAACTCAACGAGCAAGCACTAAAACAAGTTGTTATTGGTAACAACCCCAAGCCATTAGACGCTTTACCTCCTATTGCTCAGCTGGTGGGTTGGCTTATTCTGACCCACCACCGTTTGCCTTATCGGGATAATCCAAAGGAGGACGCAGGACAAACTAGAGAAAGCCGGCAAAGAATGCTGAAAAGCATCACTTCGGCTTGGAATTATCAAAATAAAAACGATGATGAAAAAAGACTAAAAGCCTGTTTCGAGTTTCCCGAAGGCCTACTTAGCCAGTCAACGCCATGGCTCAAGCAACTCAAAAAATGGTCGACTAAATTACTGCAAACCCAGCCGCAAATCCAGCAGCTATTGGATAACGGCGCTTACCGACTGCTGCTGCATCATGCCCGACTCAGCCTGATGCTGGGCGATCATTACTATTCCTCTTGCGATGCCGATAAGAGCTGGAAAAGCGAGATTTCGCTCTTCGCTAACACCGACAAGCAACACAATCTCAAGCAAAAGCTGGATGAGCATTTGGTTCATGTCAGCGATCATGCCTTACATATCAGCCAAACACTGTCGCGGTTCACTACCGATATGGCTGCGGCTTACGACATAAAAAATCTAAAACAGAAAAGCCCAAAAGGCTACGAATGGCAAGACAAAGCCGTCGAAAAAATCACCGGCTTTAAAAACGAGCAGCAGGCATTCAACGATAAAGGCTATGGTTGGTTTGTGGTCAATATGGCCAGCACCGGATGCGGAAAAACCGTTGCCAACGCCAAAATCATGAGGGCGTTATCCAGCGATGGTGAAAGTTTACGCTTTATCTTGGCGTTGGGCTTGCGTACCTTGACCTTGCAAACTGGAGATGAATACCGTGATCGTATCGGCCTGAAAAGCGACGAACTGGCGGTTTTAATCGGTTCGTCAGCCGTTAAGGAGTTGCACGAAAAAGCCAGGCAGCAACACGAAGAGCTGCCGACCTATGAAGAATCCGGCTCCGAGTCGATGGAAACATTGTTGGAAGAAGATTTGGATTACGCCGAGGCTCCCACCGCCGAATTTTTGGATGCGGTGATTCCGAAACATAACCCCAAACTGGCCGAGAAAAACAAAGCCTTTCTGTACAAGCCGGTTTTAGCTTGCACCATAGACCATATCATTGCGGCAACAGAAACCATCCGCGGAGGCAAATACATTTTGCCCTGTTTGCGCTTGCTGTCTTCCGACTTGGTGATTGATGAAGTCGATGATTTTGACGGCAAGGATTTAATCGCCATTGGCCGCTTGATTCATCTGGCCGGCATGTTGGGGCGCAAAGTGATGATTTCATCTGCCACAATTCCGCCGGCATTAGCCGAAGGTTTTTTCAACGCCTACCAGGCAGGCTGGACACTACACAGCCATTTTAAGGAAGCTCATCCCCATATCGCCTGTGCCTGGGTCGATGAATTTGGTACCGAGGTTCACAGCCTGGAGAAAAACGACGCAATAACACGCTGCCAAAGCTATCGGGAGCTTCATCGACAATTCATCGGACAGAGGGTAGCCAATTTACAAAAACAATCCGTCAAGCGCAAAGCCTACATCGTCCGTTGCGACGATTTGTTAGCAGAGAAAACCGATCAAGCCTCTCTACAACTGCACTATTTTGAAAAGATAAAACAAACGGCTATCGAGCTACACCAACAACACTATACGGTTGACGAAAAAACCGGCAAGCAGGTGTCGTTCGGCGTCATACGCATGGCCAATATCCCGCCCTGCATCCAACTAAGCCATTTTTTACTTCAGGCCGACTGGGACGAGGCGATTGCGCCCAAAATCATGGCTTACCACAGTCGTCAAGTGCTGCTGTTGCGTCATCAGCAAGAACAACATTTGGATGCGGTGCTAAAGCGCAAAGAACAACCTGGCGTAATGCCGGCTGCATTCAACAATCCGGTGATTCGAGAGCATCTTGCCACAACGGCAGCCCAGCATGTGCTATTCATCCTGATAGCAACGCCGGTCGAAGAAGTAGGGCGAGACCATGATTTTGATTGGGCAGTTATCGAGCCGTCCTCCTATCGTTCGATTATCCAGCTTGCAGGTCGGGTACGCCGTCACCGGCAAACCGGCGTCGAGCGGCACAATATCGCGATCATGCAATATAACCTGAGAGCGTTACGTCACGAAGGCAAGCCGGCTTATTGCCGTCCAGGCTATGAAGTTAATAGCTTAAGGCTGGTTTCGCACGATTTGCGTCAGTTGGTCGATGAGGCGGCGTTAAACGCCGCTATCAACGCCATTCCACGGATACAGCAACCCGAAAACCTACGGCCCAAACAGCAATTGGCAGACCTGGAGCATCAGGCCATGCATATCAGCCTGACCCAATACCAAGGCAAGGGCCCGCAAGGTTTACAAGCATGGCTAAGTGAATGTTGGTGGCTAACGGCTGTGCCGCAACAGTTAAACCGTTTCCGTGAAAGCAATCCCGATATAACGCTGTATTTGGTTTGGCAGGATGGCAAGGCGGTATTTTGTGAAAAAAACGAGAGAGGCGCGTTTATTCCGCGCGAGCAGATCAACAACATTCAGCTGGCAGAGCCAATCGCAGAGGCGTTGCGCCGCAAGTTATGGCTGGAAAGAAGCTATGAAGCCGGCCTTCGTCAGCTACTGGATAACGGTAACGAAGAAATTCAAGAGGAGAAAATGATGGAAATAAAATCAAGGCGATTTGGCGAAATCACTGTGCCTGACCGAGAAAGTCAATCACTGGTTTATTCGGATCAGTTTGGGCTATTTAACCGAATCGCATAATCACTATATGGAAGACATAGTTTATGAATCAAAACATCTCTGATTTTTTCGCTGATCGAAAAGCAACTTGGCTCAAGGCCAAGTTAAAGCCATCCATAACTGCGGAAGAGCAAGCTCAACTCCAGCAAGAAGCGAAAGAAAAATTTGCCCTAGCCAATTGGCTGCCCGATGCGGCAAAGCGGGCTGGCCAGCTCACGATGGTCAGCCATCCCAGCAAATTCAGCCATCCCAGCGCCAAAACCTCTTCGGTTATTGCCAAAAGCAGCCAAGCTGATGACGGGTATTTGCGTAGTGGCAATGTCGACTATGAATTAGACGTTTTCGGCAATGCGGCGGCAATGGATGTGTATAAATTTCTCAGTTTATTATTGGATGACGGCAAAACTGTTTTAACGCACTTGGAGGAAGATAGTGCGGCGATCAAATCGATATTCACCTTGCCGACAGCAAGCTATGAAAGTTTAAAACTAGGTTTAACCAGTATTAAACAACTGGATGATTCGAATAAAACCGATCATTTAGTCAAGCAGGTGTATTTCCCTGTAGGCGACGATTACCACCTGCTTTCGCTATTAACTCCTTCCGGCTTGCTAACCCAGGTTAAAAGCCGCATCGATGCGATACGTTTTTCCGAACAAACCAAACAAGCTAAGGACTGCCGCAGAAAGAACGAATACGATGCGACGGGATACGATGACTTATTCGATTTGACAATTACCGCATTCGGCGGCACGCAGCCGCAAAACGTCAGTGTGTTAAATAGCCAAAATGCAGGTCGAGCCTATTTGCTGACAAGCGCTCCACCAACAATCAAACAGCGTCAGATTCGTTTGCCTACCCGGAGTTTTTTCCGGAACAGTTTGGGTATCAGGCTGTTCAAGGATTATTTTCAGCCGTTAGATAAACTCATTAGAACCGGCGTAAACAACGTTCATGTCCGTGAAGGCATCCAGAATTGCCTTAAATACATCATCGACCAAGTTTTGCAACGCGCTTTTAGAGTGAGGGCATACGGCACAGGTTGGTCATCCACAGAACACTACCAATCATTACCGCTTGCCCAGCGTATTTGGCTGGACGATGCCTATATAGGTCAGCGGGAAAACCAGGACGACTGGCTTGAAGATGTGGTCGGTAGTTTTACGCGCTGGATACTCGATACCTACGAATATCTTTTCAAAGAAACCTATATCAAACTGAGCGACCACGAGTTGCGCGAGATTAGGGGGATCGTGGAACAAGCCGTCGCCAGCGACCGGGAGTTTTTCAAATGAGACGATTTTTATTACTGCCGCACATCAAAATCCACAACGCCAACGCCATGAGCAGTCCCTACACCATCGGCTTTCCGGCCATGACCGCATGGCTTGGCGCGGTGCATGCGTTGCAGCGGCATTTGCATCAACACGGTTTGCGTGATGTCCAGCTTACCGGCGTGGCGGTGAGCTGCCATCAGTTCGATTTACAGACCTACAAAGGTTCAGGCGATTTTGTCCATTCCATCGTCGGTACTGCGAATCCGCTAGATAAAGACGGCAGCCGGCCAGCGTTTATCGAAGAAGCCCGTTGCCACTTGGAAGTATCGCTGTTGGTCGAATACCAAGGGCTCGATAGCGACGACTTGGACCAGTTTAATAACGAGGTCAATACCCAATTGCTGCGCATGAAATTCGCCGGGGGCGATGTGTTATCCGCTAAACCGGTTGAGACGCTTGCGGTCGATGAAGACAACGATCAAGACATCAAGAAAGTAATAACAAAGCTGATGTTAGGTCATGTGCTGATCGAGCGGCGCGATTTGATGATGCAAACCATGCAGGAGGAGGGCAAAGACGCATTGGACGCCTTGCTCGATCACCTGAAAGTCATGCACCGAGCCAGTCAGGATGATGATGGCAAGGTGACATGGACGAGTGCCCGCAAAACGACGGGTTGGTTGGTGCCGATTGCTACTGGATTTCAGGGCATTTCTGAGCTTGGAACCGCCAAGCATCAACGCGATACCCAAACGCCGCACCGCTTTGCCGAAAGCGTGGTCACGCTTGGAGAATTTGTTATGCCTTACCGCATCAAGGCCTTGGACGACATGCTTTGGCAATACCGTGTCGACGCCGAACAGAATTTGTACCTTTGCCAAACCCTTACAACCTCAAATATCCTCGGAGATTAACAAATGGCGATTAAAAACGATGCAACCGTATTGGCTTTCGAGAAAAAATTAGTGCCTTCGGACGGTTACTTATACGGTACTAACTGGAATGAACGCAGCACATCCAATTCAATGCCCCTAAAACTGATTGAAAAATCGGTTCGCGGCACGATTTCAAATCGCTTGAAACCGGCTGTCCAAAATGACCCGTTGAAACTAAACGCCGAAGTCGAAAAACCCAATCTGCAAAAAGTGGATGCGTGTGCCCTCGGTGAGGGTCAAGACACGCTGCGCCTTTCTTTCACGCTTAAAGTATTAGGCGGCGTCGATAAACCTTCTGCCAGCAACGGCCCCAATTTTAACGAATCCTATCCGAAAGTGGCGCAAGCGTATATCGAACAAGAAGGCTTTAACGAACTGGCAAAACGCTACGCCAGCAACATTGCCAATGGCCGCTATTTGTGGCGTAACCGCGTCGGGGCGGAAAAAATTGAAGTCATTGTGAATACCGGTGATGACACGCCCTTAACCTTCGATGCGAAACAATTTTCGTTACGTAACTTCGACTCTTCCAATCCGGAACTGCAAACCCTGACAAATAAAATCGCCGATGCCCTTAGCGGTAAATTAGCGTATTTGCTCATTACGGTGGATGCCTACGCCTTGGTCGGTAAAGCCCAAGAAGTCTATCCCAGCGAAGAATTGGTGTTGGATAAAGGCAAGGGCGACAAAAGCAAAATTTTGTATCACGTAAACGACGTTGCCGCCATGCATTCGCAAAAAATCGGCAATGCCCTTCGTACCATCGACACCTGGTATCCCGATTTTGACGAAGCGGAAATTGGCCCAATTGCCATAGAGCCTTACGGTGCAGTGACCAATTTAGGAAAAGCCTTCCGCACCCCAAAAGAAAAAGCCGATTTTTACACGCTATTTGATCGTTTTGCCTTGGGTGAAAAACTGGCAGACAAAAACCAGGAACACTACGTCATGGCGGTGTTAGTACGCGGCGGAGTATTCGGGCAAAGCGGCAAGGATTAGGCTATGCGCTTTTATTGTGAAATTACGTTACTGCCAAACCCCGAGGTCAATCTCAACTTCCTCTGGTCCAAAGTCTTCCAACAAATCCACTTGGGACTCGTGGAAATGCAGGATGACCGTAAGCAGGTGCCGATTGGGATTAGCTTTCCCGAATATGTGACAGGTGAAAAAAATAGCGCGCTGGGCGGCAAGTGCCGGCTGTTTGCTCAAGACGAAACCACGCTGGATCGGTTTGACGCCGCAAAGTGGCTGGATCGGCTGAGCGATTACGTGCATTGCACGCGCATTCGCCCGGTGCCGGAGAAGCTTGCGGGTTACGCGATTTACCAACGCCAGCAACCCAAAACCAACAAAGAGCGTTTGGCTCGACGTTATGCGGTTCGGCATAAGGTCAGCTACGACGAGGCTTTGCGGCACTATGGCGACATGGCTCCGATTCGCATTCCCACGCCATTTATTCGTCTGAAAAGCTTGAGCAGCGAGCAAACCTTTTGTTTGTGGATTAAAAAAACCTTGGTCTCGGAATCCTCGGGAACCTGTTTCAGCAGTTACGGCCTAAGCGCCACGACTGCTGTCCCGGAATTTTGACCCAATTTTTTGCGTTCTTTAAAAATGTGATAAAAGTCAGTCAGTTGCGTGATGCAGTTTTCGGGATGGGTAAATCGGGTTAAATCTTCTTAAAACCGCTACGCAACTGGCTTCGAAGTTTTTTATAATCAGTTCGCTGCCGCGCAGGCAGCTTAGAAATATGACAGGACGGCAACGCTCGGCGTACAGGTGTTCGCTGCCGCGCAGGCAGCTTAGAAAAAGTCGTCGTGGTGGATCGACAACCGCGACACGTTCGCTGCCGCGCAGGCAGCTTAGAAATGGTTGCCGGTCAAGTGCTGGGAAAAATCGCAGTTCGCTGCCGCGCAGGCAGCTTAGAAAAATTATCTTCTCGCGGCGGCCACGCAGGAAATGTTCGCTGCCGCGCAGGCAGCTTAGAAAGAAAAACGTAAAGCAAAGCCGGGTATATCCCGGTTCGCTGCCGCGCAGGCAGCTTAGAAAAGTCGAAGAAACGCATTATTGCCCCCTGACCAGTTCGCTGCCGCGCAGGCAGCTTAGAAAAGCTCAAAAGCGCTGTAGCTTTTGCCGTGTCCGTTCGCTGCCGCGCAGGCAGCTTAGAAAATATCGACTTCTTTGCTGAAGACGGCGACCAAGTTCGCTGCCGCGCAGGCAGCTTAGAAATGATAGGAAACAATCAAAAGCTTATAGCCTAAGTTCGCTGCCGCGCAGGCAGCTTAGAAATGGAAGCCGCCGCGTACCGCATTACGGACAACGTTCGCTGCCGCGCAGGCAGCTTAGAAAACAGTCTGAGCGTTAACCTCGACAATCTCTGGGTTCGCTGCCGCGCAGGCAGCTTAGAAAACATCACGGATAAACGGCACCGTTTTGCCGACGTTCGCTGCCGCGCAGGCAGCTTAGAAAATCCTTCAGCGTCGGGTGACGCAAATTCATCGGTTCGCTGCCGCGCAGGCAGCTTAGAAAATTATAAAATGTGGTGCCAGCAGGACACGCACGTTCGCTGCCGCGCAGGCAGCTTAGAAAGCCACGAGCATCTTTGCAGGCAGAATGAGCTAGTTCGCTGCCGCGCAGGCAGCTTAGAAATAAGCGCGTTTCTCAATCAGGCTTGGTCTTCTCGTTCGCTGCCGCGCAGGCAGCTTAGAAAGCAACAGAATCGAGATACGACTGATTATTTGAGTTCGCTGCCGCGCAGGCAGCTTAGAAAAATCTTTGCCGAGGTGATCGAGTCTGCCGGTGGTTCGCTGCCGCGCAGGCAGCTTAGAAAAATCTGCGCATGCAGCAAATGCTAGATGAGTCGTTCGCTGCCGCGCAGGCAGCTTAGAAATTACCCATAGGCAAAGTCCATGCGTTAACCTTGTTCGCTGCCGCGCAGGCAGCTTAGAAATGTGCAGATCATCATTAATCCTCGCGAACCGGTTCGCTGCCGCGCAGGCAGCTTAGAAAAGTCTCGATATTCGGAAAGGCGCTCACGCTGCGTTCGCTGCCGTGCAGGCAGCTTAGAAATCTGATGCGGGCAATGTTACATCAGGAGAACCGTTCGCTGCCGTGCAGGCAGCTTAGAAAAATGATCCGATGGAACGACACCGCATCCGAGCGTTCGCTGCCGTGCAGGCAGCTTAGAAAAAAACCATCCCGTTTAATGAGGACCCGTTCACGTTCGCTGCCGTGCAGGCAGCTTAGAAAATCGACGACAGCTATGCCGAATTTATCGAACAGTTCGCTGCCGTGCAGGCAGCTTAGAAAGATCGCGTGTTGTACAGATCCCAGTTCAGCCCGTTCGCTGCCGTGCAGGCAGCTTAGAAAACCGGATCGGCCAGGCGCATAAGGTGGTCTATGTTCGCTGCCGTGCAGGCAGCTTAGAAAAGCGACGTCAACCGCGTCAACGCGATCATACCGTTCGCTGCCGCGCAGGCAGCTTAGAAATATGACGATGTATGAATAGTTGACCTATGTTAGCCTCCGTTCCCCACGCCCGAGGGGATGAACGGACGTTAAAAATTTTCCAATACTTGGCGTGATGGTAATTTTACAAATCCATTTTATAACAAATACTTAAGTAGTATCATAGAAAAAATTGCATGCCATTTTTGTTCAAAAACTGGCAAAACTTCAACGCCATTTTCAGCCACACCTTACTTATAGGCTATTGCTTTATGTAGTACTAAGTACCATAATAAATTAAAATGGATCTTTATGTAGCCATCTTAAAACGGAGTTTTAGGCATGAGGGTTTACAAAACTAAATTTTTCGATAAATGGGCAAACAAAGAAGGCTTGAGCGATCAAGCACTTTGCAGCGCTGTTAATGAAATGTCCAGCGGCCTGTTTGATGCTGATCTTGGTAGCGGACTTTTTAAAAAGCGTGTCGCCGGGAAGGGAAAAGGCAAAAGCGGCGGGTTTAGAACCCTGGTGGCCACAAACAGAGGAGACCGCTGGTTTTTTATTTTTGGTTTCCCCAAAAACGCCGTAGTAATATCGACAAAGACGAAGAAAAGGCATTAAAAAAACTTGCCGATGAGCTACTGTCTTATACGCCAGTAGCCATTGAAAAAGCCCAAAAGGCAAGTCAACTAATTGAGGTGGAGTGTAATGAGAAAAACAAAGTCAATGATTCTGGAGGCCGTTCATGAAACAGCAAAAGGGCTGCATGATGCTGGCGTTATGGATAAAGTCACCATGCGCGAGTTTGACCAACTTTGTATACCGCCAGTGGACACCCTTTCACCGGAAGAAATCAAACAGCTTCGTGAATCATTCAAGCTTAGCCAAGCTGTGTTTGCATCGATGCTGAACATCAAAACGCCCACAGTTCAAAAATGGGAAATTGGCGCCAAAAAACCAAGCGGAACTGCGTTAAAACTTCTGCGATTGGCCAAAACCAAGGGCATCGAAATCTTAATGGCCTAATTATTCATAAAAGCGCCAGCGCGGCCGACTTCTTTGCCGGACTGGTTTTGTAAACCCGTCCGTATCGTTTCAAGTCATCGCTTAGCAAAGATGACGATCGCACGCTAAGCGCGCACAACTGGGAGCGATGCGATAATACTGTCTGGATTAATACAGTCCTAACTGCAACTGTGCGACCTCCGACATCATCTCGCGCGACCAAGGCGGATCGAGCACGACTTCGACGATCACATGATCGACGCCGGGCAGGGCGCGGATGCACTTTTCGACATCGCTCTGGATCACCGGGCCCATGCCGCAGCCGGGCGCGGTCAAGGTCATGCGGACGTGCACGTCGTTCAAGTGGTCATCGACCGGGGTGACCTTGCAGGAATACACCAGACCGAGATCGACGATGTTGACCGGGATTTCCGGATCGTAAACCGTCTTCATCACTTCCCAGCAGTTTTTCTCGACCGCCTCGGGACTGGTGTCGGAAACCAGCGTATGCAGCTCGTGGGTTTCCTTGCCGAGCGCGTCGGCGTCGCTGCCGGCGATCCGCACCATGTGGCCGAACTGGGTCACGACCGTGTAATTGTTGCCGAGCGACTGATGAATCACGACCGTTTCGCCCTTTTTCAGGGTGTCGGGAACGCCGTCCGGTATCGTAATGATGTTGACGTCGCGGGTTAGGACAAAGGCTTCTCGTTCAGACATAAAGGTGGTTAGAGATGAAAGGTGCGCGCATCGATGATTTGGCCGTTCACGCCGATGCTTTGCGAGCCGAAAAGATAAAGGTAAACCGGCGCAAGAGACTCCATGGAAGGAAACCTGCTGTTGTCCACGCCCGGATAGGCTTTTTTGTGCAGCGGCGAATCGACGGGGCCGGGCACCATGATATTGACCCGGATTTTGCCGAAGGTTTCGACTTCCTCGGCCAAGATGTGCGCCAGTCCTTCCAGCGCGCATTTGGACACGCCGTAGGCGCCGGAATAGGCCGGGGTGTTGCGGGCGGACGAGTCGGAGGTGAACACGATCGAGGCGTGCTCGCTTTTTTGCAGTACCGGCAGCAACACCCGGCAGAGCAGGAACGGGCCGTTCAGGTTCACATTCAAGGCATGGCCCCATTCCTTGGTGCCGAGCAGCGACAGCGGGGTGAAACCGCTGAATTCGACCGCCGAATGCAGAATGCCTTGCAGCGCGCCGTATTTTTCCTCGATCCGATCCGCCAGTTCCTGAAAATCATTTTCAGTCGCGCCGGCCAGGTCGAACGGGTACAGGATCGGCTCGGGCGCGCCGGCCTCGACGATCTTGTCATAAACCGCTTCGAGTTTCGGAATCTTGTTGTCGAGCAGGATCACATGCGCGCCGTGCTTGGCCAGGGCCAGCGCGGCGGTCGCGCCGAGGCCGCCGCCTGCGCCGGTAATCAAAATCACTTGTTTGCTCAGCGGCATAGATGCGCTCCTATCCAGTCGGTAATTTGCAGGGGCGATTCGATCACCGCGTCCGCGCCCCAGGTTTCCGGCAGGTCGCCGGGTTTCAGGTAGCCGTAGCGCGCGGCCAGCGTTTTCATGTTCGCGTTTTTGCCGGCCGCGATGTCGTGGCTGGCGTCACCAATATAGACGCAGCGCTCGGGGGCGACGCCGGCCTGCCTGCAGGCGGCCAGCATCGGTTCGGGGTGCGGTTTTTCGAAAGCGGTCGTATCGCCGCTGACGATGCAGGCGGCCCGGCCGGTCAGCCTCAATGCCGCCATCAAAGGAGTCGTGAAGCG
>Ga0208264_1000263_pt1 | contig 20902 bp, 12 predicted proteins | sample LakWasMet31_HOW6_2_FD_183873 | JGI IMG/M metagenome (GOLD analysis project Ga0208264, IMG submission 183873) | Freshwater sediment methanotrophic microbial communities from Lake Washington under simulated oxygen tension - Sediment Metagenome... | ecosystem: Environmental > Aquatic > Freshwater >... | reverse complement strand
CGCTAAGGTCTTCACGTACTTTTCCATAACCATAATGATTGCCGGGGTAGGTACTGACAACATCCCGGCTCCGTGCGTCGTCGAGTTCGATTTCTATGCCGTAGACGATGCCACCTGTGTGATTCAGCGCATCGAAATTGCCCAATCCCCCCCTGATGTCGCTCGCCTCAGCGGCAGAGCCAAGCGCCAACAAGGGCAATAAAATGGTGATTTTTTTCATAGGATCTTCCTGTCTTAAGTAGGTGAATATAAAAAGGGGGTCTTCAGTGGCATATGCCAGTGAAAATTGGCTTATGCTGCCAAACATATAAGTTATGGTGCGAATTTTAAATATAACAGCACTTTTTGTTCCAATTTCGCAATAACGTTAGCAGCTTGATTATCCTAACCACACTCATACCTAGAGCGGGTCATTGTTCAGCATATTCTTTGATGAGTTTCTTAGCGTGCTGTTTTCGCGAGAGAGTAACACAACTAACTTTGCTTATTTATGAATGTTATGTGAAATACCTTACATTTCTAATGTTATCCTGAGTTGGAAAATTAAGATTGGTCTATGCATGTAAGCTATTGATTACAAATAGTTAAAAATAAACCTTACCAAGAAAACGGATAGTTTTTTATCTGTCTACTTTTATTAAAGCATGTTGCTTTAAAAAGCATAGTTCGTGCCTAAAAATAACCACGATATGTTTTTACGATATTCAAAATTTGAACGGAGTTTACTGGTGTATTTTTTGGATCGTAATATTCCTCCAAATTAGTTGGGCGATATTGCGTGTATTGAGGACGACATGTAACGACAATCTGTCGCGTTTACAAAATAACGATGGCATTATTCTTTTGTGATTTGTTTATTCCTGAATATTTAAATCTAAGTACTGCTTTGCAGAAATTTTTATTATATGGCACTGGCACTGATAAGTTTGTCAATCACCGCCAGATTTGACAGTTCAAGCTGTCAATTTTGACGGTCACTGTCAAAATTGACATGAAATAATTCAATATCAATTGGCGGATAAATTGAAATAGATTGGCTATAGATCTTAAAGTTCGGGATACAACAACCGAGAGCTTCGTGTCGGTACTGATTTACCTGATGAATTTTAATTAACCGGAGAAACTTATGTCGTCCATATCTGGATAGCCGGTTTCGTTTCAATCCTCAAGTGCCAACAACTTAAATCACCAGTAGTAAAACCAGATCCTGCAATTCCAATCGTTCCCCTAGTTTCCAAAGATTTTGATGGCGATAATAATGGCGGTAAAGGTGGGAAAATTGACATCCTCGCTTGATAGCTAGTGGTTCAAACGAATCTTACAGTTACTGATAATTAGTGACTGTCAGGTAAAATTTATCACAACAATTCTCAACGATAAATTATGCGAACTCTCTGCCTATTAGTTCTGATACTTATTTCAATAGTTGAGATTGGCCCCATTCCTATTACTCCCATTGTGTTAATTTGGATTGTAGTATTTCGGCCTATTTGGTTTTATGAACTGGTGGTCAAGATTTATGGCAAATTTAACCATAGATAACCCAGCGGGCTTATTTTTATCGTGAAATGTCGGGGGTAAAATAAACTTGCCAATCTGTGTAGCGAATCACTAAGAAAATGTCGCAAATGTAACTGAAACCTGCCGCTCATTGCCTCATGTTTTCAGCTAGTTGAATGTCGCATAATGGCCGTTTGATTGAGGTCGCGAACGGCGGCTTTGTGGCCCTCCAGTTCCAGAATGTGGCTTCGGCCGACTGGCGGCTTTGTAGAAGCGCGACAGGCAAAAATGGGTCGCCTGGCGACCATCTCCTCTTCAGATTCATCGCCGGAAAGCGGTCAATCAAATTCCAACTCCTTAAAGCAGCCAATCGATTCTGACTATTAGGTATTTGTACGAATTATTATTTTAATTTTGAAGAGTTAGAATTTTTCAAAGATTAAATTGGTGGTGTGTTTTTTAAAATGAAAGGCAATCAGCCGACAGAAAGCCGACGACTAATATCATAACCATCAAAATCTTGACCAAAATTCTCAGTAGAAATCATTTGGCTTTTGCGCTACATAAACGCTTAAGTTAAACCGCTAAACTTATCGAAAGGTAAGGGCAGAAAGTCGCGGATCCCGAATAACAGAGATTCAGGAAAGCCGGATTGCCGAAGAGGACATCGATAATGGTCTGTTCGGTGATTCGGCTTTTTTATTGGCCAGAACAGGGCACATGCTGATATCCCTTCGGACAACAGATGCTGGTGTAGGCGATGGAGTCCATACTGGCGCAGATAGAAGCCTAAGGATCAGCAAATAGAAAACAAGAAGTATCCATAAAACTGCGTCGTCGTTGTCTGGGCTAGTTGAAGCATACAAACCCACTCTGCCGGCAATCATGACCATCATGAAGGAGAGCGTGCTATGAGAATCCTAACTCGAATTATGACCCTAATGGTAGCGTTGGCATGGTTGAGCCTAGCGTCCATGGCGTATTCCGCCGAGGGCAACACACCGCCGGAAGCCAATGCCGGGCCGGATCAGACCATCTTTTTCGGCCAGCCAGCGTATCTGAATGGCACGGCGACGGATGCGGACGGGGATGCGATTGTGGGGTGGCAGTGGACGCTCGAGAGTGCGCCGGATGGGGGAGGATTGATCGATGATTCGACCGCGGCGTCGACACTCCTGGTTCCATTTTCGGTAGGGACGTACGTTCTAACCCTCGTCGTGTTTGATGGCACCGACTACAGTCTGCCGTCCAGCGTGACGATCAACGCCGTGCAGAATCAGCCCCCCCACGCCGTGGCGAGTGCTGCCCCGCTGACAGGCCCGGTGCCACTGACTGTCATGTTTGACGGATCAGCGAGCTCCGATCCCGAGGGACTCCCGCTACGCTACAATTGGGACTTCGGGGACTTCTCTCCGCCAGTCGAAGACGTTGCACCCACCCACGTCTATCAGGCACCCGGCCCATACACGGCGACACTGTATGTCATCGATAGTGCTAACCAGGGGGATCTCTACTCCCTGGTTGTGGACGTAACGCTGCCGGGTAACACGCCACCCACCGCGAATGTCGTCGCCACCCCCAACAACGGCACCGCGCCGCTGACGGTGGCCTTCACCGCCAATGCCGCCGATGCGGACAACGACTCGCTCACCTATGCGTGGGACTTTGGCGATGCAGCCAGCAGCGACAACACCAGCACAGAGGCCAATCCAACGCACGTCTACCACAGCGAAGGCAATTATATTGCCAAGCTGACGGTGTCTGATGGTCAGGCCGAAGTGACCTCCAGCGTCGACGTGGTTGTAGCCGCTGCACCGCAAGTCACCGCCCGCAAGATTCATGTGGTTGGCGAGCGCGATCACGCAGCTCGTAAGGCGAAGGTCTCTATCTGGGCCGATGTCGGCTTTGGCAGCCTGGCGCCGGACGATTTGATTGCCGTCAAGTTGGATGGCGTGACCTTGTTTAAAGCTCGTTTTGCCGAGTTTAAACCCGGCCGTGAGGGCGATGCCTATCTGCTGGTGAAAAGGGACTTGCTGGTGCGTATCGATCTCGCGGAGCAAAGCCTGTTTGTCGAAGCCAAACGGGTGAATCTGGCGGGCACCGATTTCAGCAACGGTGCCACTTTGACGGTCAGCTGGGGTGATAACGTCGGCACAGATCAGTTCGAGCTGGACGAAAATCCAGGTCACGTCTGGCACCACCGCCATCATCGGTCGGATCACGACGGTGATTTTGGGCATGATCGGTAATTGAAGCTTCACGTAGGCCGGAAAAACCGGCCTACGATTTTTCTAGTACCAAACCATCAGATAACTGAGGTTTTATATCGAGGCAATTTGCATGAATACAAAAAATATCGAACAAAACAAACCAACACCCGAGGAAGAAACAGACGAGGTTAAAGAATATAAAAAAGAAACTAAAGAAAAAATGGCAAAGTACTTTATTGGAGGTAAAGACGAGCTTGGCAATACGATTGAAAGGATATTTTCCAAGGGAGATGAGTTCGTTATTTACGATATAGCAGGCGTTTCTCCGGTCGAATCGATCAAAGTATTTATTAGGGCAGAAAAAAAAGAAGATCTAACCTTGGAAAAAAAATATAACGATGTGAAAGAAGAGTTCAACAAATTTAAGTCGGTGTTATATAAAACCAATGCCGATTTGTCCTATAAGACGCGAGCCGCTCATGCTGTTTCAATTGCTTTGTCAGGCGATCGAAATGTTAAGGATGCCAACGAGCTATTGCATGACATTAGCAGAGAAGCCCAGGCTGACTACAGGGACATGCAAAAAGGACGGCTACTCTACTTGGCGGGAGCCTTAGCCATATCGGCACTTATGATAATGGCGGGGGGGATTGCTTATCTTTTCCGATTTTCCGAATTTGCTCTCTCAAACAAAGGCATGTTGATATTTTTGTATTCTGCGGCGTTTTCGGCGTTTGGCGGGCTTTTTTCGATTGCTTATAAAATTAAGGAGATTGTGATTGAAAAGGGTCTGGATAAATTGAAGTTTATGTATTTTATGTTTGGCGCTCAACGCCTTTTGTTTTCCATATTCGGCGGGTTTGCAGTAATTGTCTTGGTTAAATCAAAAATCCTATTTGCTGATTTAGCTGCGGATGGCACCAATCTATATGGATTGATGGCAATTTGTTATTTGGCCGGTTTTAGTGAAACCTTTATTCCCAATGCCCTGAAAAGTTTTGAAGAAAAATCGGCTAAAAAATAAATGGGAGTTTTTCGAAAGAAAATTGATTTGGTGAGAACTGTATTGTTGCTCTCTCACTTAACAACCACCGGCTGAAGCCGGGGGTTGTTAAGTCACCATTAACGGAAACCTCTTTGGATGGCGCCACTCAATCGAATAGCAATGATCCAACTGCAAGTGAAGCAACAAGTAATCTGACTAAGTATAAGGATGGCAATCTTGCTTATGGCTTTGGCGAACTTCTTGGCGAATCGACGCTCAGCGTCTCAACCGGGAAGCCATTGCCATTGGAGCGGGCGATAAGGCTGTAGAAAACATATATCGCCTTTTGGGGAGCTTGAGTTAGCGAAAAAATTCAAAGATAAAATTGTGTTGTTTGGCGCGGCTATGCGTCATATTAATTGTCCTGACATCCATAACAAAAGTTTTAGCTTGCTTACTATTTCCCATAAAAGAGGATTAATATGAATGACGGTGGATTCAGATGTGATGACCACTCCTTACTTTCCCTAGGGTGGCGCTCGCACTTATTGACGGGCCTTTTTCTGTTTATAGGGATTGTCGGCATGTCTGGCTGTGCTGGTCTTCATATCTACAGCGCCGAAAATGACTCGGAAGCCGCGGCAGCAAAGAAAGCCAGTGATGCGATAAGTCTCAAAGATACGATATCAGATGAGCGTAAAAATCAAGACAAGCTTCTTTCGCACGAACTTGAAGTCGTTGCACAATTTTCTCTGACTAGAAGAAACACTGCGCTCCGCGCACTATTGGAGGACAAAAATGAAACAGACGGGTCACCTACTTTTGAACCACTCAGCACAAAGCTTAAGCGACGCATTGTTGATCGACTTACAAAGCTCACCAATGCTGATCCTTTGGAAGTCTTGGATAAATTGGATGATGTAAAGACTAACTTCGAAAAGTTAGGGATTGTGGCGGATGATTTCACTCAACAACTGGTAGAGTCACTGCCTATATGTGAAGTTGGATTAGAAAAGCAATTCACTATCACAGGTGAGATGAAAGAAAGATACAAAAAGACAGCAGAAAAAAAAGGGAAGCAAACAAATCTTGATAACCTCTTAAACAACTACCAGCATATTTGTAATGAATACCAAAAGTCATGGAAGGTGTTTGCTAGCTCGGGTGGTGAAATTACAAAGATTGTGAAGGATGAACAACAAGCGAAAGCCAACTTGGCGGAAAAGGAAAAAGCAGCTAAAAAGGAAAAACACGTTTATGAAGCTAGCCTAGATAAATACACTTCGGCTCTTAAAACCTCCCAGAATAATTCGGAAGTTTCGAATCAATTAAAAAAAGATGCCCAAGAGGCACAGAAACATTTTGAATCGTTATCCAAGGCAGGTTCATTCTTGGGGCTTGAAGCAGTTAACACCAAAATTGACCAGATCGATCTTATTCTAACCGCTGTGGGGCAAGGTAAAGTTAACGAAGATAATCTACAAAATGTAGATGAAAAAACAAAGCAAGAGACATTACGCGCGCTTGCAGTTGCCGCAGATTTTCCAGAGTTTGCCGATCAAATATCTACAATAGCGGTTCTTAACAAATTGCCACCAGTAAACGTTCTGTTATTTGAAAAAGAACGACTATTGGCACTTAAAGAAGATGCGGAAAAAAGCGTCAGTCGCGAACAATCACGAGTCTCTTTGCTTAAGAATAAAATGGATGCATCCATATCAGAAATCAAAGGGCTAGCGGATGCTGATCAACATGTCAATTGGGCGATTAAAGCTAATGGTGGCAAGTCTATTGATACAGAAAGTTTGTACGAAAAGCCGATAAAAGAATCTGCTCGCCGCCATATGGTGATGGCACTAGCATCTTATCTCAATACATTTACTGGTCCCCGTCGTATTCTCCACGAGGATGAATACCGCTTAATTGACATTGAACATTCCAAAATACTCGATGCTTCGGAAACAGCTTTGAAATTATGGGAAGTGGCGATCAAACAGCCGGTTAATATTGAGGCTGACTTTCACAAGTCAGGTATTAAGAAGGAAGACATCATTGAGCTGCTTAAGGCAGCAGGCTTCTTTTCCATCGCTGCGGGAGTTAACTGATGCCAACAAAATTTACTTTATGGTTGTTTCTACTCAGTACAGCGAGCATCCTCTTAACAGGATGCACTTCGACACCTGAAGTACGAGACCTAGCCAAATTAACTGCAACGAACACTTCGCTTGTTGGTACGCAGTTAACTCAGTTCTCAAAAGATCGACATGACGTTGCTGAAATGAGAGCCAAAGCATTAGCTGATCTCAGTGAAGAAGTTGAACGTCAACAAGCAACTTTTGATACCTATTTAGAAAGTGCGCGTGCTGCTGCGACAATTTCTGGTGATACCAAGAAAGCGAACTATGCAACTGTAATTGCCGAATTGCTGCGTGTCTCTGATGCCATTCAGGTTCGCCAGCAGTCAATCTCCTTAAAACGTGAGGCCATATACCAAGAAATTTTGAATGATCAACAGTCCTTGACTATACCAAAGACTAATTTGGACACGATTGCAAAACATTTGGGTACTTTAGCTGAGGAGCCAACAAGAGCTGATCAGCTGAAGTTTCTTGGTAAATTTTTCAATGATGTTTACGAAGACATCAAAACGGCCAAAAAGGCATCAGAAAAAGCATCAGCTGACTCAAAAAGCGCCGTCAATAACGCGAAATCAAATGCCGATCATGCAAATTAAAGAGCACGGTTTCAAAATCGGCGTCAGGAATTTGATTTCTACAAATTATTAACCAGAAAAATAAACATATGAGGAGATTAAGACATGCCTACAAAACAAGAGCTAGATGATTTAGAAATTCAGATATACTTTGAATCCTATGAGCTTGCAAGAGAAAATATAGTAGATTCAATTTCAAAATTAAATAAGCGTAACCGACGGGCGGATAGTCCTGGTGAAGTTGCAGAAAATGATGAAAAAATTCTGGACTTAACTGCAGAAAAGGCACTATTGGACGCAAAAAAAGCCGCCTTTGTAGCGAATAGGCATACCATCACCCCACCTTCTCCAGAACAGATTCAAACTCTCAAGGACCTTATTACCAAAGTCGAAGAACTTAATTCAAATGAGAAAATCCTGGAACAGTTAGTGCACTTAAGCACCAAGGCTTTGGCAACGTTCAACGATATTCACCCAAATCAGGGATAAGTTGCTTGTGCTTGGACACAGCAAAAATACTGCCACTTTAAAATAACTCAATAAAATTCATAGATTTAAACAAGCTTCGTGCTTGGAAGTAGTGAGTAAAGGAAAAGACTTGGGGCGTCTCTTTGATGGCACGAAGCTGATTTTTTCTTTTTTGCAGACCTATTACGGTCAAAGCTATTGCCTTCAATAAAGACAATAACGCATAGGTTAGCTGTTTACCGTCCAGTACAGCTATTTGTATACTCGCTTGACTGACCAGTTGTGCCGTCGACCTGAAACTAAGCTGACGCGGAATTTTATCATGAAAAACAGCGGCCAGAGCCAGATTTTCCGGATAATTTTGTAGGCCAACAAATGCACCGCAATTTCTTTTTGTACAATTTCCGGTGTTTTACAACCAAGCATCTCCATGTTCATATGAGTTTTAATGGTACGAAAATCCAACTCTATTTTCCAGCACCTTGCGATTTTAAAAAACCATGATGCCGGAGCGACTGCCCCACAACAACTTTAGTTTAAAATGGACCGCTACGAACAGCTATTCCGGGCCTCCTGCCCTTCACCCTTCGGGCCGCGCATTGGTCGTTCAAAATCGCACCCGGCGATTTTGAACCCATTTATCGTGATGCCTTAAATTTGGTTGTGCATTTTGAATAATCGCTGCCGAAAGACCATGAAGGTCGGCAATAGCTCATATTGCAGACGTCGATTGAGCGTAACCGACTGTCTCTTGATGGCCGATTGAGTGAGATCGCGGATGGCTGCTTTGAAACCTTCTAGTTCGCAGAATTTGGATATAGCTGAATGGCCGCTTTGGAGAAGCGCGACTGACCGGAAGGGGTCGAGCTGCGACCTTGGCTTCGTCAAAACCAAACAAATTTGAATGTCTGCTATCAAGACACATTTTTTGTAATTGGTGAATTCACAGTTTCGGCCAAAATCTATTTTTTTTGACGGTCCACTTTGGAGAGCCTGAATTTAATCTATAAAGTACAAACTTTGAGCGATATGTGAGTTGATTTAGGCTATTCTAATGAAGTAGGATTTATCCTATATCTATTATATTTAACACTTATGCGCACCACAAAACAACTAAGCATTACTCTTTCTACAGAGATGGCTGATGTTATAAAAGCCAAGGTCGCCACCGGGGAATATGCAACAGAAAGCGAAGTGATTCGGGATGGATTACGGGGGCTTATGGCCCGTGACCAAGCAGTAGAAAATTGGCTCTTGGAACAAGTCGTACCGGCCTATGATGCTCTGAAAGCCGATACTACAAGGGCTGTCTCAGTGGAACAGGTTCGAGCCAGGCTTACTGCTGAATATAAGGCTGCCACCGCCAAAAAAGCTTGAAAACATATCAGGTCATTTTCTCACCGGAGGCAGAAGAGCAACTGGGGTGGGTTTATTTGGTAGTGTTGTACCGATCTAAACCATCATATTTATTGTTATGAGCTCACTGGCTTTATTTTTGGAAAATTCAGTGCTGATTAGTGGTAATTATTGAATGCTGCTTTCCTCGTATTGCGCAGACGAGGACGATTTTCAGGTTATATGCACTCAGGCCTATTTCGTTTAAGCACCTACAACAACTTTGGAGCCAACGGTAGTATTACAGACAGAAGAGACCTAATTCGGAACTTCATATCCAGGAGCAAACAACGCACTGGCTACATCATATAGCGCAAGATGGTTTTTAAGCCAAAGCCTATATTCATTTCCTTTGAGGGTATGTTTGGATGAGCAATCAACAAGCCATTGACGTAATGTATATCCGGCAATTGCTGCCCTTACTTTGATGTGCAGCACACCGTTTGTCATGCCATAGTCACCTTCAATAATCTCAGGATGTTTCTGATTGGGGTGTGGCACTAAATCCAGTTCAACAATACGATTCCATTGAATATCGGCAGATGATAATTCCTGCGTCAGGACAGGGTTGTCCTCTATTACCATCGCCGTTTCTATACGCGTAATAACAAAATCACGAAATTCTTTTGATTTGCGATCAAAGGCACGCGTATGCCAACGAAGACCGTCATTGACTAACGCAAATGGAACAATCTCACGCTCAGATGCACCACTGGTGTGAGACTTATATTGCAGCGATACGGTTTTTTGTTTATGAATAGCGCGAGTTATTGGCGCAAGAATTGCCATTGAGGGATGGCTTAATACCAGCGGTAACTCACATGTCAGCATTGCACCACCAACGCAACTTCCGCCGTCGCCGAAACCTTGTGATAAGGCTGTTAGTACTCGCTCTGGAACATGATTGAAGACTGGTGAGAAATCATTTCCTATTACATAACTTTTGGTCTTGCCATCAAAGCTAATATTGCTCGGAAAAAGTTCTCGATATTGAGCAAAATCCCTTGTAGCTACTGCGGGAGCGACGCCAAACCGTTGATTTAGATCCTGGCGTCGAGCCTCACCTAGAAAATAAAGACGAAACTCTATATAAGCCAGCCGTTCTCGCTGGGCTTGGCTCAAATTTTGAAGAGTGATCGGATAAGAGCTGACTACAGATTTTGAATGCATAGTTTGCATTTTAGAGAGTCGAGCCTAAGTGATCAATCTTTTTTGCTCAATTGGCATGATCATTTTGATTATGTATTATAAATCTCAAGATTATTTGAAATTGTAAATAAAAGTAGTCATTAAGAATGGTTAAATCTGACTGACTCCCATTTAAAAGATTCTCAAAAAGAAAAACAGTACGAACGACATATACCTAACATCATAATGGATATCGTACTTGCCACAGATTTGAGTTACTGGACAAAAAGTACGGATTAGGAGATAGCATGCAGCCCTGAAGCGTCTCATCAACTAACATCAATGCCAGAGATAAAGATAGCCAACAACAAGTAGACCTGACCAGAAAACCAGTTTTATAAATACCTATCATTAACAATTTTGAGCCGCTGACCTCCAACAACCAGCAAGTAACTCTTGGAACAATTAACTGATTTAAAGGCCATATTACACTCCAAGCGAGCCAATATTTATTACCTGGAAAAATGCCGGGTAATGCAAAAAGATGGTCGTGTACTTTATCTCACAGAAGCCAAGGACCAAAACTACTACTGGAATATCCCCATTGCCAACACCACCGTTATTCTATTAGGTACCGGCACTTCTATCACACAGGCCGCCATGCGTATGTTAGCCAGCGCGGGAGTTTTAGTCGGTTTTTGTGGTGGAGGAAGTTCACCGTTGTTTGCCGGCAGCGAAATAGAATGGCTAACCCCGCAAAGCGAATATCGCCCCACCGAGTATGTGCAAGCATGGTTAAAATTTTGGTTTGATGATGACAAACGGCTTACGGTAGCCAAAGCCTTTCAAGATGCCCGTGTTACCTACCTAAAAAGCATCTGGGAAAAAGACCGGGATTTAAAAGCCGAGAATTTTTTCGTAGATGACATAGAAATCAGCAACGCCCTGGACACCTATGTCAATCAAATCCCACTCGCTGTAAAAACCGGGGACTTACTACAAAAAGAAGCCCTGCTCACCAAGCAACTCTATCGCTACGCAGCCAAAGCCACCAAACTGGGTAATTTTGTCAGGGAACGCGAGAACACCGACCTTGCCAACGGCTTTTTAAATCACGGTAACTACTTGGCCTATGGCCTAGCCGCCACCACGCTTTGGGTACTAGGCATTCCGCACGGTTTTGCGGTCATGCACGGCAAAACCAGACGCGGCGCATTAGTGTTTGATGTCGCTGACCTGATCAAAGACGCCATCGTTCTGCCCTGGGCCTTTATCAGCGCCAAAGAAAAAGCTACCGAACAGGAATTTCGCCAACAAATCCTACAAAAATTCACCGAACACAAAGCCCTGGATTTTATGTTTGACCAAGTCAAACAGCAAGCCATGCGGGATGACTGGTCATGATGGTCACCTTTATCAGTCAATGCCAGAAAAAAGCTCTCAATCGTACCCGTCGAGTTTTGGATGCCTTCGCTAATCGCATTGGTGATAACACTTGGCAAACCATCATCACCGAAGACGGCTTAATTGCCGTTAAAACCCTGCTGCGCAAAACCGCCACCAAAAACACCGCCGTGTCTTGTCATTGGATTCGGTCAAGGAGCCGGAGCGAGTTGGTTTGGATAGTGGGGAATCGCAAGCGGTTTAATGCTGAAGGGATTGTGCCTGTAAACACCACTTTAAAAGAACTCATCATGGATATACCAAGAGATAAACCTAACCCGAATTGGCTTTATGCCAACACCCATTTACAAACCTTGGCAGAACATTTATTTGCAGTGGGTTATGTTGCGGAACAACTGCACAGGCGATTGATTGCTAATAAAAATGACCAATCAGAAACCATTTTTGTGGCGGGTTGTTTGCATGATTTAGGCAAGATTGATCCGGCGTTTCAGGAATGGGCAATCAATCCGAAGAAAAAGGCTTTTGAAGCCGAAGACGGGCAACACATCGACGATACCAAGTTCAGTTTTGACAAACACCCACGTCATAATGAAATTTCCGTATTGTTTTATGAATTGCTTGATCCTATTGGTTTTAAGGACATCAATACAGCAAACAAAATGGCAATAAAACACGCCGTTTATTGGCATCACGCCAAACCATACCGCAAAGAAAAAGACTCTGATTTTACAAGCTATGGCGGCATTCATAAAAAGTTATCCGGCAATCTAAGCAGTCTTAGCTTTTCAGAATTGGTAGAAAAAGCCCAAAAATTGCTAAAAGATTTAAGCGAGATGGATTGTCGCTATCGTGCCATTGAAAGCTCATGCCTAGCAAAAATTTATAGCGAAGAAGTGGATTTAGATGCCTTGATAGCAGATAAAAAAACCAAGCCATTACCCAGTTACAAATGCTATGAAGATGAAAACATCGAAAGTTACCAACAGCAAATCAAAGAAAACGCCTTTAATGACATCATTCGGGCTTGCATAATTTCTGCCGACCGCTTGGTTTCTGCGTTGCCTGCCGCAGAATTGCATGAACACATCAAATTCAACACTTTGGCGAATTTGATTCATGAAACCTTGCTCTTGGAATCAACAGTTTGCTCGCATATAGAAACCTGCCTAACTCGATTTCCTCAGGGAGAACGCAGCAATAAACAGCAGGAAGTGGCACAAAAACTCAGCAAAGTGCCGGGGGTGGCAGTTTTGGCAGGGCCTGCTGGTTGCGGTAAAACCAAAATCGCTTTGGAATGGGCATTGCTAAAAAACGCCCAGCAAATTATCTGGATATGTCCACGAGTACAAGTCTGCCAAGGCTTGTTTCTGGATTTAACGTCTGAACAATACTTGCCCGATACTAAGATAGAAATCAATACCGGCGAGTTCAAATACACCAACGTATGGGGGAAAAGTACCTCCGAAGACGACTATTTTTCCGGCGATATTGTTATCACCACCATTGATCAAGTGTTCAGCGCCATCATCAGCCACACAAAAGTAAACACGCTTATCAACGTGCTGAATGCTCATATCGTATTCGACGAATTCCACGAATACATTGCCATGCCTGCGTTCAATTTGCTGTTTGCCGAGTTGGTGGCTTGCAAACAGCAACAAGACAGCCTTGCCAGCACCTTACTGGTATCGGCAACGCCGCATTATTTCTACGTCAAATCGGTATTGGGCATAGAGCCGGAAGACATCATAGCCATGACCAGCTTTAACCCCAGCAGCTACCGGATCGACTTTAAGGTGTTCGATGAAACCCGCCAAGATAACAGCAATCCGCTTTACCAACGCCAAAGCGGCAATACCATTGTGATTAGCAACACCGCGCAAACCGCTCAAAAAAGCTTCATCAGAAATCAAGATGAAAACTCGGTATTGCTGCATTCAAAGTTTAAAAAAAGTGACAAGCAAATATGGTTTAACGAAGTGTTTGAATCTTTCAAAAAGGATGGAACGCGCAAGTTTGATGTCTTGCGTAGCGGGCCGATTGTGCAAGCCTCATTAAACATCACCTGTGATTACATGGTGGCGGAAATCACCACCGCCGAAAACTTCCTACAACGCTTAGGTAGGCTAGACCGCTTTGGTACAAACTCAAGCACCAACATTTACTGCATTGCCGTACCTGAACCCATTCACCAAGGTAAATGTACTGGCTCATCGGCGCGGTTTTTAGCCCGTCAATACAGCTTTGCCGCCACCAAAACCTGGTATCAATTTTTGCAAGCGCAACAACTGGAAAACAAAACCATACAGTTGCCGCAACTATATGCGCTTTACGAAACATTCCATAAGTCAGACCTTGCCCAACAAAGCATGGCCTCCGATTTATTGGCGTGTTTCAAACAAGGTGTCCAATTGATTAACAATAAAGTGCTAGACCCGATCACTATTCCAACGAAAAAAACGACCGTTAAAGGGCGTGGCAAAATCAGCAAAAACTCCTTACGAGGAGAAAACCGCTTTGTGCAAATGGCGATTTGCGATGTCAGCAATCCTGAAAAAATCGTATTCCTTGATCAATACGCTTACGAAATGCCCATCAGTGAGCAAGACGAATTCGACAACCTGACAGCTTCGATTGACGAAATTCAAGGTTATGGCGACAGCGACAAAAACTTGTTGGCCTATATGAAAGCCAAGCACCACAACGTCATTGGAGGCACAAAAGCGTTTAAAGATTTTATCTTACTAAACGAGGCAAGAGACCCTGAATTACCCATTTATCTTAGCTATTCACCAGAAGGCTTAAATCGTGTGGGTGGTGACAGCGCACGGCATAGTTACGCCATCTACTATGTTGTGTGTGAAAAACAGCCAATCGGCGCAATTTCAATCAAACAATTAACATCAACAGAGGAATAATCAATGCAAAAAATTACTGGCATCAAAAGTGTAGACTTTAAAGTAGTGGCTTATGGATATGGTGTTGTCAATTGGAATGGGCCGACAACTTTACAAAGCGACGGGCGGATTATCGACAACCATTCCATGCCTAAATTGCGGGGCTATACCAACCTGACAGGCAAGGAAAGCGAGAAAGGCTATAAGCTCAAAAAAGACCCATCTGAAATAGATTTTAAAGAAACCCCACTTTATATCAGTCAAAACTGCATACGCCATCATTTGTTTAGGGATCAGGCTTATGACTTGCACTACGCCAAAGATAAAAGCCTGCTTGCCGTTTTATCTTCAATTACGGGTTTAATAAGAGGCTATGTAGTGCCCTCAAGCCAGTGTAAACGTACCAGCCCATTGTTGCTGGAAGACTTTGTTGACCAAATTGGGAACGGCAACTTCGAGCAAATGGGTCGTTCTGGCTCGAAAGAAAAAGACAAAGACGATAAAGGTGATAACGTTGCTAGTAATTCCTTTTTCTCCAAAACCACTTTCGGAGAAACCCAATATCTCGCCTACGGCTCAATCAGCATAGAGCAATTAGAATTTATTTCGCTGGATAAAAAATTCGATCGCGCCGCAATGGTGATTAAAGAAGGTGAAGGCGAAAAAATAGCCGAAGCTGTGCAAGTATTCATCAAAAGTCTTGATCCAACCCGTGAACCTAAAGCCTTTTTTCATCCCAATTATGTCCGTGGCGGCACTATTTTTGAGGAAGGCGAAACAGGCATTTTATTGGACAACGTAGCCATTGACATTCTCGTCCAAGAAACCCTCCGCATGGTTGAAGAACTGAATATCCGCCAAGCCAAAGGCTATATGTATGTTGATAGCGTGTTGGTTGACTACAACGACAGCCACAAAATGATGCGTATCAAACGCAGTGAAGGCGACATCAGCGAAACGCCAAAAGCACCTTATGCGGTTTATTTTTACGCCAAATAAGGAGCAGTTATGCGCATTACCATCAAATACGAAGCGTCTTGGCGCAATTCGTTTTTGGGCGGTTCCAACAACGAACCCGTACCCAAAAATGGCAGGGAATTTTTAGGCTCGATGACGGCATTGGGGAAAAAAGATGCCCAAGGTGGCTATGCCAATTTCATTAAACGGGAAATTAGTAAGGATACTGTCATGGGCGTGTTAAATCGGCTGATTGGCGATCAACGTAAACTTTACCAATCTAGGCAATCTGCTAATTACTTTTTTGCCGAACTTGAACCGCACATCACCTTCAATGACCGACAAGACCCTACTAAACCGATCAACAGCGAAATGGTTTATATCCGTAACATGACGGGCAACACCGATCAAAACGCCTTTACAGGCATGATAAAAGATAACCACCCGGTTTTTAATTCAGAATATTCATCAAAGTTTTGGAGAGTTCTTTGGTTATCAATTGAAGACCTAATCAGGTTTTTTGAAGATGACCAAAACCATTACGATCTGGAAGAAACGATTTCTATTAATCTTGTTTCCGTTTTGGAGCGTTCGCTTTATTTACAGAAAAAACTAAAACCAATTCCTTATGACGATTCCATTTTTAGAGTGATTGAAATTTTGGCAAATAAATTTCCAAATGAAAGTTATGTCGAATCTGAAAAAATAAATCCAATCAGGCTTTACGCTGCAGCTCTTTACATTCAATTGGAAAGATTGAGCCAAAAATTTGATATGAAAGATGCATGTAATAGAAGGGGTTCTGATGTTTTCATATTCGGTTTTTCAAAACGTGGTTTTAACGGACCTCGTGATTTTATGAAGAACTTTATTACAGGGGGTGAAAAACCGATTTGGGGCAATCCATATATGCTTAAACCAAAGTTCGGTGGACAAGATACTTCGTTACTAACCAAAGCCAACGGAACGCTCGACATTCAACTGGACATACCGGAAGAAAAAGCCAAGCAACTGGAAAGCATGATAGAAGCCGCTGGTGTTTCCAGCTTCTATATTGGCAAAAAAGGCTTGGCGTATGTTGAAAGCCTAAGACCATAAGGAAATCCAATGAACTATTACCTAGAAATCACCCTAATAGAAAACTCTGACCACAATCTCTTTGGCCTCTGGTCAAAAATCTTCCAACAAATCCACCTGGGCCTAGTCGAAATACAGGATGATCAAGGCCATGTAATGGTTGGCATCTCTTTTCCTGACTATGTCACCGGTGAAAAATATAGCGTGTTGGGCGGTAAATTGCGCATGTTTGCTCAGGACGAGGCCACACTCATCCAGTTCAATGCCGGCAAATGGTTATCGCGCCTGAGTGATTATGTGCATTGCACCAGCATTCGCCCGGTACCGGAAAAACTTACTGGTTATAACATTTATCAACGCGACCAACCCAAAACCAATAGAGAGCGTTTAGCCAGACGTTATGCCAAAAGACATAACGTCGACTATGAAACAGCGTTAGTACTTTACAGCGAGATGGTGCATAAAAACATAACAACACCATTTATACGTTTAAAAAGTTTAAGTGGTAATCAGGAGTTTTGTTTGTGGATTAAAAAAACCATAGTCGCCGAACCATTAGGGACGACATTCAGCAGCTATGGCTTAAGCTCTGCATCCACAGTACCCGATTTTTGACCCAAGTTTTTACCGCTTTTTAAAAATATAGAAAAATCAGCTAGTTGCAAAATGTGGTTTTGGGAATGGGTAAATCAGCCTAAATCTCCTGTAAACTGCTGCGCAACTGGCTTTAAAGCTTTTTAAAACCAGTTCCCTGCCGCACAGGCAGCTTAGAAAAGGTGCGGGAGGTAAAAGTGCTATTGAGGGACGTTCCCTGCCGCACAGGCAGCTTAGAAATGTGATGTTAATGGCTGACCCGGATACTTCCAGTTCCCTGCCGCACAGGCAGCTTAGAAAGACTTAAAATACTCAGTCAGCTCTACCAGACTGTTCCCTGCCGCACAGGCAGCTTAGAAAAAACGAGTAGATTAACATTTCAATTACCTCACGTTCCCTGCCGCACAGGCAGCTTAGAAACTAGAAAAACACGGCTATTTCATAGTCGAGCACGTTCCCTGCCGCACAGGCAGCTTAGAAATGTGACAATATTTCGCACCCGGTTAATTTTACGTTCCCTGCCGCACAGGCAGCTTAGAAAAAATAGACCGGACCATGATGGCCGTCACGAGTGTTCCCTGCCGCACAGGCAGCTTAGAAAATACGCTGCAACTATCATCTACCCCTCACTATGTTCCCTGCCGCACAGGCAGCTTAGAAATAGCTATTCAAAAAATTTGGGCTCATTCGCGAGTTCCCTGCCGCACAGGCAGCTTAGAAAATTAAATATCCCCATAAAAAGCAAAACTTACAGTTCCCTGCCGCACAGGCAGCTTAGAAATAAACATACCATTAGAAATTGAAGGTTATATCGTTCCCTGCCGCACAGGCAGCTTAGAAAAACAATTAACGCGCGTTCGCCAACTTCAGGGCGTTCCCTGCCGCACAGGCAGCTTAGAAATACCAATTTTAAAATTCCTAACACAATTAAAAGTTCCCTGCCGCACAGGCAGCTTAGAAATTTTGTGTAGAAACTTTCGTAAGCGACGGACAGTTCCCTGCCGCACAGGCAGCTTAGAAATTTAAACAGTGTAATAGGTCACCATAATTACGGTTCCCTGCCGCACAGGCAGCTTAGAAATCTAACCACTGGCACCGGAAAGCGCGGCAGGCGTTCCCTGCCGCACAGGCAGCTTAGAAATTGATACCAATCGATTACCCCAACCTCATCGCGTTCCCTGCCGCACAGGCAGCTTAGAAAAATATTAAAAACAGTACCCGTTAACAGGGTAAGTTCCCTGCCGCACAGGCAGCTTAGAAATTTATTAAGACAATTAAACGGCTTACTGATAAGTTCCCTGCCGCACAGGCAGCTTAGAAAGACCGGCTGATTACAAATCACAAGCTTACTTGGTTCCCTGCCGCACAGGCAGCTTAGAAACTTACCTTTTTCTGGATTGACAACGGCCTCAAGTTCCCTGCCGCACAGGCAGCTTAGAAATGAGTTAAGCGGATCAATCACAACCAACTGGCGTTCCCTGCCGCACAGGCAGCTTAGAAATCAACTACACAGTCAGGAGCAAGCAAGCCGTAGTTCCCTGCCGCACAGGCAGCTTAGAAATGAAACAAAGACTGCCGCAACCGTCAACATGAGTTCCCTGCCGCACAGGCAGCTTAGAAACAACAACTCGCAGCATTGCATTTGCCTCGCCATGTTCCCTGCCGCACAGGCAGCTTAGAAAACTCTCCAAAGATTAAAATACCACCTATCATCGTTCCCTGCCGCACAGGCAGCTTAGAAACTTCATTGCTTGTTGTTTGCCCACATTAAATGGGTTCCCTGCCGCACAGGCAGCTTAGAAATGAGTTAAAAACATTAACAAATCGTATAATCGGTTCCCTGCCGCACAGGCAGCTTAGAAAAGCTATTACCTGACTACGTAACGAATCGCCACGTTCCCTGCCGCACAGGCAGCTTAGAAAGGCTGCTCATTTGCATCCTACACCCGCACTGAGTTCCCTGCCGCACAGGCAGCTTAGAAACAGTTAACTCGGGCTGATGCGTTAGTTTTATAGTTCCCTGCCGCACAGGCAGCTTAGAAAATTACCGTAACCCCATGACTGATAAATCCAAAGTTCCCTGCCGCACAGGCAGCTTAGAAAGTAACAACTTCTTGCGTTTAGCCAGCGGCATTGTTCCCTGCCGCACAGGCAGCTTAGAAATCTATATCAAGCGAACAAACAGAAAATTTTGGAGTTCCCTGCCGCACAGGCAGCTTAGAAAAGCATTATTACGCCTAAATGTACGTATTTTGCGTTCCCTGCCGCACAGGCAGCTTAGAAATCAGCATCGGGCGCGCTAGATATACTAAGCCGGTTCCCTGCCGCACAGGCAGCTTAGAAAGGTGTATTGATCTTGCATAGATGTCTCCTAAAGTTCCCTGCCGCACTGGCAGCTTAGAAAGATAAATAAAAAATACTTTTCGACGGTCGGAAGTTCCCTGCCGCACAGGCAGCTTAGAAATTCCATAAAGACTGCATCTTCAAGAATTTCATGTTCCCTGCCGCACAGGCAGCTTAGAAATTCCATAAAGACTGCATCTTCAAGAATTTCATGTTCCCTGCCGCACAGGCAGCTTAGAAAATTGCGTTAACTTTGACTAACAACCGGGTAATGTTCCCTGCCGCACAGGCAGCTTAGAAAAAATCATTAGCGGCAATTTGCAGGATATTCGCGTTCCCTGCCGCACAGGCAGCTTAGAAAATATTTAATGTAAGGCGGTGCCGCTTGACCGAGTTCCCTGCCGCACAGGCAGCTTAGAAAGATCCGTACAACTGGCAGCCTATCAGCGGAGCGTTCCCTGCCGCACAGGCAGCTTAGAAATCGTTAACTGGCTACGACAACAAAGCATCCCAGTTCCCTGCCGCACAGGCAGCTTAGAAAGGTTAACGATGCCGCGCTGACTGCCTGCAATAGTTCCCTGCCGCACAGGCAGCTTAGAAATTAGGTTGTAGCATCTAAACGGCCCTGATACTGTTCCCTGCCGCACAGGCAGCTTAGAAAACGTTAAGCGCACCACAACAAAACCTATACGAGTTCCCTGCCGCACAGGCAGCTTAGAAATCAATTCGATGATGGTTGATTGATCTAGCTTAGTTCCCTGCCGCACAGGCAGCTTAGAAATATGCTAGCCAACACCAACACCGATACTGCCAGTTCCCTGCCGCACAGGCAGCTTAGAAACACTCGGTTGTCTCGCCTACGCAGCCGCACTAGTTCCCTGCCGCACAGGCAGCTTAGAAAAACGCGGGGCAAAACTGGGCGTGTGCCTGTGTGTTCCCTGCCGCACAGGCAGCTTAGAAAGCAAAATAAAGCGATTTAAGACGTTTTTTTATGTTCCCTGCCGCACAGGCAGCTTAGAAAACATCAAAGCGCTCGGTAATTTCTACGTAACCGTTCCCTGCCGCACAGGCAGCTTAGAAATGTTAGTAAGGGGGGGGCTTTGTACTGGTCAACTTTTTTCGGACACAGAGATAGGTTGTTGTTCTGCCATTTTTCGTTCATAGCCATTGGGCGGCAGATAGCCCAATGTCGAATGCAATCGCTTGCTGTTATAAAAGCCCACAATAT
>Ga0208264_1000261_pt1 | contig 21032 bp, 17 predicted proteins | sample LakWasMet31_HOW6_2_FD_183873 | JGI IMG/M metagenome (GOLD analysis project Ga0208264, IMG submission 183873) | Freshwater sediment methanotrophic microbial communities from Lake Washington under simulated oxygen tension - Sediment Metagenome... | ecosystem: Environmental > Aquatic > Freshwater >... | reverse complement strand
CTGCCATTCTATTTGACCGCGTAACGCTAATAATTCACGGCGTTTCAGGGTTTTGACAAACTCTGTCAACGCGGCCTGAATTGCGGCTTTTTTAGAATTAAATTGTCCCATCTGTACTACTTGAGTGAGCAATTTTTCATCCAAATCAATCTGTGTTCTCATGTGACAACTCCTTAATAAAGGCCAATTAAACCTATATATTTATCAATCACGCAATACCTAACACTCCAACATTTTCCTACATCTAACCACCACAAAATCCCGCAAAAACAACGCTAAAAATACCGGATTAGTTGCGCAATAGCGCTTGATTAAGCGGCGATCCTGCAGCATTCGGTACAACCACTCAAGCCCTGATTTTTGCATCCATACCGGCGCACGGCGGACATGTCCTGAGTGAAAATCAAACGCCGCACCCACGCCGACTTGCACCGGTGCATTAACTTTTGCTAAATGCGCGGCAATCCACTTTTCTTGCTTGGGAGCCCCTAGCCCCACCCACAAAAAATCGGGTTGATGCTCATTAATTAAAGCAACCAACTGCTCATCTTCTTCAATCGATAACGGCCGAAATGGCGGCGAATGCCAACCAACGATATTCACACCCGGATAACGCGAATGCATGTTACTTACCAAATCCGTTAACACCTCATCTTTACCGCCCAGAAAAAAATGCTTCCAACCATGCGCTCGACCTTGATCCAAGCAACGCAACATTAATTCCGGCCCACACACGCGTTCCTTTATCTTCGCTTTATGCACTGCTCTGGCGTACCACACCAACGGCAAGCCATCCATGGTGATTAAAGAATGTTGATTAATCTCCCTTAAATCTTTATCGGTAAGACTGGTGACAACCGTATGCACATTAGCAATACACACCTGATGAGGTACACCAGATTTTACCCAGTGTTGAAATAATTCCAGGCTATACTGATAATCCAACACTGGGAAGCTTAACCCCAGAATGTTAACTGAATCAGGGTATTGCCTAGAGTTTTGGTCCAGAATTAAGTCGCACATTAGTCAAAAAGGAAATAAGTTTATGAAAAATTTAATCAAGGCTTGGATTATAACAAGCTTAAGTTTCAGTTCTGGGGCCATGGCCACGGATTATTATGTTAACACTCAGGGTAATGATTTATGGTCAGGCAGCTTAAAAGCACCAAATGCAAATAAAACGGATGGCCCGTTTAAAACACTTGAACGCGCCAAACAAGCCATCAGAAATCTAAAACAAACCAATACCTTTAATGACAAAGTTAACGTCAATATCGCCTCAGGCCGATATTACCAAACACAGCCGCTAAACTTTAGCTTGCTTGATTCTGGATTGCCGGGCAGAGAAATAGTTTGGCAAGGTGATCAGGGGGCTCAAGTGTCGATTAGTGGCGGAATACCCATTGTTTGTAAAAAAGGCGTTGCTCCGCTTTGGGATTGCCCGATTACAAAATTGCCTGACACCACAACTTATTTTGATGGTGGTCGGATAAAGGGAAACACTCCAAAATTTGAATTATATGTAAATGATCAAAAGCTGGAATTAGCACGCTGGCCAGATCAAGGCTGGGCGCATATTAAGTTACCAATTGACTATAAATACGAGTTTTCGGCAATGGAGGCAATACCTACTTTAACTGGTGACATCAAAGCCGCTCAAGTACATATATTTCCTAGCAATGACTGGCATGACCAATATATCGGTATAAACACAGCTAACCAGCCAGCCAATTCAATAAAATTATCAACACCAACAACCTATAATTTACTGAGTGGCAGACGATTTTATATTCAAAACGCACCATCTTTGTTAAACGCTCCGGGCGAATGGATTTTTGATACCGTCACAAATAAAGTTAGCTTTATCTCGCCTACAGGCATAACCCCTAAAGTAGCGATATTGTCATCATTAAAAAATATTGTGGTTGCAGATGGCATCAGTAACTTAACTTTCAAAAATATCGGTTTTCAACACAGCACAGGCACGGCATTGGTATTAAAAAATGGTAGCAATATCTTGTTACAACAATTGGAAATTAATAATATTGGCGGCAAAGGGGTGGAATTAATTAAAAGCCAAAATGTGCAACTGAGCAACAGTAAAATCCATCATATTGGTGCTGAGGGTATTGATGTTGCAGGCGGTGGTGATAGAACGACACTTCAGTCTTCAGGCAATGTCATTAACAACAACCATATCCATAATATGGGCACAGTTTTACTCACTAGGTCACCAGGTATTCGTATATCGGGAGTTGGTACTCAAGTGACACATAACTTGTTAGAACAAGGTGCCGGATCAGCAATTAATATTGAAGGTAATGATCATTTAATAGAAAAAAACGAAATACATCATTTTTGTTTACAGACCTCAGATTGTGGAGCGATTTACTCTGGACGAGACTGGTCTTATCGTGGCAATGCAATTAAAAGCAACTACATACATGACATCATCGGTTACGGTATGAGTAGCGTAGATGTAGCAAAAAACCAAGTGGTTTATAAATCGCCTAATTTTTCCGTTAGTGTTTACCTGGATGATGCCGCTAGCGGTTTTGAAATTAGCGGCAACATTTTTGATAACGCAGGACAACGGGTTATTCAATTAGGTGGTGGACGAGATAACAAAATAACTAACAATTACATAAATAACTACGATTACGCCATTTACATAGATAATCGCTGGCCGACATTTAATTGGAATACACTTCAAGCCACTCTTGACAATTCACCTTATAAAACAGCTATCTGGCAACAGAAGTACCCAGAATTAGCTTCTCCAATGCATAACAAAAAATGGCCAGAAGGTAACAGAATAGAGCGAAATATCATCGTTACACCAAAAAACTGGGGCGGTTCAATCCGCTACCAAATACCCGTAGACTCAACTTTTATTGGTGATAACTTAGTATGGTCAACCAAAGGAACATTTGGATTCGGCGTTGATTACTTATTATTAGAATCAAATAAATACGTATCACCGGCTAATTGGTCGCAATGGACAGCAGAGGGAATTGAGCGAGGAAGCATTGTCGCTGATCCTTGCGTAACCATTAGCAATAAAAAAATGACGACCTGCCCTGGCTCACCGATCAATGATATTGGCTTTGTACCGCTAGCCACTGATATTGGCTTGCTTCCATAATAAAAGGAAATTTCTTTGCTGTAGGTGTGGCTTTATATAACTAAATTCACACCTACAATTGTGTCTCTGGTTAGCAAATTGATAACTTGCATTATTAAACTTTTGTAGAAGCGGGCCATGCCCGCGCATTATTGTAAGAATCCTTGGTGGTGGCACATCTAATCGCGGGCGCGGCCAGCTCATACGAAATTCTTATCTATTATCGGGCTACCTGCACTTGCAGAAAGCTTCACCTCAAATCATTAATTTCTATTCCATCGCCTCTTTATAAATCGCCATCAGCTCAGCATAATTTTGTTCGGCTGTATATTTTTCAAGAAACACGCGCCTGGCATTGTCACCTAGTTTTCTAACTTGCTGAGGATTGTCCAATAACCATTTAGCTTTACTGGCTAAATCGTCGGCATCGCCCGGAGTAAACAACACGCCGGTTTCTCCGTCTTTAATAATATCCGCCATACTGCCCAACCTTGATGCAAGCACCGGCAAGCCATGGGCGAACGCCTCGACTAATACCAACGGAAATCCCTCATACCACTCGGAAGGCAACACTAAAAATGCAGCTTGCTGCATCAAGTGACTGACCTCGCCTGCGTTTTGTCTTCCTAATGCGACCACATTGTTTTTACCTACTAATAAACCATCAAGCGGACCGGTGCCGGCTACTTTTAACTGTGCCTGATCATCCAATGTCGACCAGGCTTGCAGCAAAGTGTTGATACCCTTTTCTTCACTGAGGCGTCCAACGAACAATGCAAAGCTGGGAGTGTCAGAATTAGTGAGGGAGGTTTCCTGCAAAGGATCATGCAGAAAATTAGCTTTAATGGCGATTTTATCCGCGGGAAAATCTGCGGCAACAAATTTGCTTTTAGCAAACTCTGTCAGCGCAATAAAGCGGTTGACCTTATGCTGCCAAGTACCCTGTTTGCGATGCTGCGCCACCATGTGCGCCACCACCAGACTGCCCAACTTAGAACCCCGGTAGCAACCATACCAAGCCGCTTGATAGGGTGAGCCCGTAACACACTGCTCACAAATATTGCCTTGCCGCATCAGCATTGCACCAGGGCAAATTAGCCGGTAATTGTGCAGCGTCTGCACTACGGGTATATCTTCATCAAGACAAGCATCATAAATAGACGGGCTTATTTGCGGAAAAAAATTATGCACATGCACCACATCAGGCTTAAAACGTTGCAGCTTGTCGCGGGCAATGGCTCGACTGGCTGATGAATAACTGGTTGCCAGCGCAGTTTTTATTTTTCCGCTAATCCCGCTTGGCAAGTCCTTATTATCAACGCCCCACAACTCAACATCATGACCATGCTCAGCCAACAGTTTGACTTCAGCGGCAATCACATTATCTTCACCACCAGCTTGCTGATAGCGATTATGGACAAACAAAATTTTCATAAGGTAATTTTTAAAAATACAACGGTATAGGTTGTGTTAAGTGCGTATTTTTTGCGCCGTAACCAAACGGATGCGAGACTAAGCTGTGGATATGAGCACCATCTTAGGTGCTTTAAGTGCCCACCTACCATTAACTACCTATAAATATCCCGGCGATGCCCAAGCTTGATAACTTGAATGATCAACTCCTGATCAAAAATGGAGTAAACCACCCGATAGTCGTTTATCCTGATCCTGTAGCTATGTTCTGTGCCAACCAGTTTTTTACAGCCATTCGGGCGCGGATTATCGGCAAGCGCCGTGATTTGAATAGCAATCTTTTCGGCTATTGACTTTGGTAATTGCGCTAACTCCTTTTTAGCGCTTTGCTTAATTTCTATCCGGTATAAAGTCATAAGCCGATTTCTTTTAAGACCGCATCAAATGGAATGCTTGGTTCGTCTTTGCGTTCTGCAATGGCAGCTAAGTCTTCTAAGTCTTCCATTAGTTCTTCGTAATCGGCTAAAGCAAGTATGACGGCGGTTTTTTCGCCGTTGACGTTGGTAATAAATTGGGGTTGAGCATTCATAAAATTATCCTCTGCAATTTTCTAGTAAGTAAGCGTTGCCATCATCCTATTTTATGGGAACCTCGAAAAAACTCACACTTTGACAAGCTCAGACTCAAAAGGCATAAATTTAATAAGCTCTTGAATATAATCGGCTTAAACCTTTTGGAGCTATATTTTCTGGCTTTTAAAAGAGCTATTGGCTCTGGTAATTCCGACAAGTCTCTTAGCACTTTGTTTAATTTCTATGAGGAATAAGAAGGAAATAATTTCTCACGCAAAGCTAAAAACGGCCTTTCAATTAGCTTTGTAAGCACGACAGCTAAAACAATAGCTCCGCCATATTTTATAAGCAAATCTATTATTCCCGGGACATAATCCACATGCAGTTTTTTTAATATCGCCTCAATTACCCTCATCATTACGAATTGATAAACATACATAGCATAGGAATACACCCCAATCCATGCTACTCCCTTGACAATAATATTTCTTTTAGTAACAAATCCGATACGGTAGCAAAACAGTAATAACGCACCTGCAGTTAGATAAGTTATCGTATATCTAACTGTTACTTTAAAATAAATATAATCCTGAAATAGAACCAGAGATGTAATGCCAAAAAATAATAATGTGAATAGAAAAATTTTACGCCCAGATAACCATTCAAATTTTTCAGGATGAAAAGTATTGAGGTAGGCCAAAGATATTCCAAAAGCTAATGCATCGATTCTATACTGCGTTTGAATATATACCTGACTAAATTCTGTTAAATTAAAATAAGCTATTGTTCGAAGTGAAAGACAGAACAGTAAAATAATAGGAAGTGCAATTACGAATATCTTGATGTTTTTAGACTTTGACCTAATTAAAAATAAAAGTCCAAATGCAAATAGCAAATAAAAATGCTCTTCAACTGCCAGACTCCAAAGATGTTTAACAGGTGTCAAAAAATAATTCTGGACATGAAACAAATTTTGGAAAAGAAATGTTTCCCAAGAATACCGACCAGTAAGCAGCAATAATAATAAATACACATACAAAATCGGCCAAATTTTGAATGCTCGTCTTATTAAAAAACGGCCGGCTCGAAAGCCACCGGTTTTTTCATATTCATTAAATATAAGGCCTCCAATGAGAAACCCACTGAGTACGAAAAATAAATCAACACCAGCCCATCCGATTGTACGACCAGGTATGAGTAATAAATCTATTAGCCATATACCTGTTGTTGTGCTGTTAAAATGCCATCCCATAGCAAGTAAAATTGCTATTCCTCTTAAAAAATCAAGATAAATCTCTCGGGTTTTCATTAAAATTTTTTCCTAAATATTATATAATTTATCTTTTACTTTTTATGAAGTTAGTATTTTTAAAAAAATTAAATAAAATGTCATTTTTATAAACCTTTTAAAAAATTAAAGCTGACAGATTTATCATGAATTGCTTTTATTTTTTCAGATAAATTCTATTGAGCTAGTCAGAACAATTATTCTGATTATTTAAATAATTATTAATACCCTCGACAAAATGTTGCGCCATATTTTCTATGGAAAACTGGCTACTGCTGGCCAACGCATTATTTCGCAATTGCGCTAATTCTTCTGGTGCATTAATAATATCAACAACGGCTTGAGCATAATCGTCTTCAAGCGGTGCGGTCATTACGCCGTTGATACCATTTTCCAGGTAGTCAATTTCGGGACCATGATTTGAATCATCGCAAGAAAAGTAAGGCAATGCGGCGCTAAAGGCATCCAGAATGGCTAATCCAGTCGCACCAGGGCACATAAATAATTCTGTAGATTTAAAGGCTAAGGCTTTTTGCTCACCAAACAAAGGCCCCAGGTATTTTATAAATGAGTATCGACTAGCAAAATCTTCAACCACGGTCCGGTCTTTACCATTACCCACTACCAACAATACAAAATCCGGATTCTTTTGATGAATTTTTAGCGCTGCAGTTAATAAAAACTCTAGTTTCTTGTCAGCATATAGACTGCCACAAAAGAGGCCAATTCTAGCGCCATCATCAATTACCAAATGTTGTTTAAAGTGTGCGATTTTTTCAGAGGTTTGCGTACTGAGTAATTGCTTAAATTCAGAAGTGTCAATGCTGTTATTCAACACGGTAATATTTGCACTCGGATAACCAGATTGGGCCATATAGTTTGCTACACCTTGGGTATAAGCAAACCACCAGTCGCATTGTGTTGAGAGTTTTTTTTTGATTTTTTCTCGCCAGCTATTTTGATCACCTTGCCTGTTGAGGCCATGCCCCCAGTAGGCAAACTTCTTAAAACCCATCAGCCTAAAAATAATCAGCAGGTAATTATGAATATGCTTATTGGCTTGCTCAGTAACAATAAAATCGGCCCATAAAATATGCGACAGTGCATGCTGCAAAAAATGTAATTTACCGTTTAATAGCCACAGACTTTTTTCAACTATGCAATAACGGTTGCTAGAAAGAACATTATCGCCTTTGCTTTGTTCATGCAGCGGAGGACTTCCGCAAACCACCCGTAATTCATGCCCTTGTTCTACAAGTAGTTGTCCCATTCGATCGAATAAAGGCACACGATACTGTTTGAGCATGGGTTGGAAGATTACTATTTTCATACGCCGGATATTGACTGGTCTCGATTATTTTTAACTGCAAAACTGACTTATTATTTCGTGTACTTTTTTGCTGGCAACTTCCCAATTCAAGTTTTCGAAATACTGATTAAATGAAGACAAAGCAAGATCGTCGTATTCTTGGTTTGACGATATAAATCTCTGAATGTAATCACAATACGCGCTAGGACCATCATCTAAAGGAAAAGTTTGCCCATTTTTTCCATCTTGGATGACTGTAGGAATTCCTCCGACATTTGATGCCAAAGAAGGCAGTCCAAAGGAACTTGCTTCTGCAAATACTAATCCGTAGCACTCTGCTCTGGAAGGAAGAATAAGGAAGTGTGATTCGGACATTAACTTATCTAGCAGGTTTCTACCTTCTTCTGTCTTCTTTGAAGCAAATCCATGCTGTATCACAAAATCAGGAACACTGCCGGGCGCAGTACAACCGACAACGTGCAATTCTGTTTTAATCCCGCGTTGATTTAATATGTCAGTTACTGCTAAAGCAACGTCACCTCCTTTTCGAGTCCAATCTACACCCACAAAAAGCAATTTGCAGGTTTCAAAGCTCTTATTTCTAACAAGTTGCTCAATGTCTTGGAAATTGCGATTGCAACTTATATTTGCACCGAACGGCACAACTTTTACCTTAGCAGGATCGACATCGTAGTTTTCTATTGCTGTTTTTGCCGCCCATTCGGAGGTGTAAATAGCCACGCGACATTTTGACAACGCTAACTGCTCCATTTTATTGCCATATCTAATGGATTCAGTACAGAGATCGCTATAGCTTGGATAAAAGTCAACCATGCCAGCGAAAGTTGCATCTGCCCAAAAAACTATTGGTTTATCGGTTTGTAAATATGCGATTGGTAATGTTCCTGGACAAAAAACAACGTCACAGTTGCTAGATACGAGAGCTTTTTCTACCTGAGAAGAGTAGTGTTTTAAAATCAGCGGATCACGATCTTTAAGGTATTTTTTAGATAAAAATCTTGAATATAAAATTTTTTTGATTTTAAAAAAAAAAGTTAACTTATCCTTAAGGTTGCCAATGTTTTCAATTTCAAATCCCGAATTCATCAATGCTTGTTGTATGTAATAGCCAGTTCCTGACCAAGAGTAAATATCTGATGCGTTATAAGTTGTTACATAGGCTATTTTCATTTCTGAGCTTTCCACATTATTTATTTTTAATCCCTAGAAACCACACAATTCGACTATTCGACAATATTCTCTTGTGTGCATCCTGGCTAAAACACATTTGCTGCGATGATATTAAACTCACAATAAATTTCGGTTTATCAAATTCTGGTTAACCTTCCAGATTTGGTAAACAGCCATCGGCTAAAACCCTCCAATCGCCCAATAGCTTTTCCAAGCTCCACCCCGGCAACAGCAGGATTCAAAAGATTTTTCGCTGTATATACCCAGGGAGATAAAAGCCCGCGAAAAATAACGAATACTTCAAGTTTATGTTTCGCATATAAAGCACCTGTACCACGAGCACGTTTGCGGCTTTGAGAAAAGGCTTTTAAAAAGGGCAGTCTGGTTAACTTGTTAATTGGGTGATGTACTAGGGCATGAGGAAAACAGACCACTCTTGAATCACTCGCCATTACTCGAAACACTAAATCAGTTTCTTCACCACCACCGTACCAACTATGTAACCCCAGATCTGCATCGAAACCCAGGTTATTAATTAATAAGTCACGCTTAAAGAATAATGTAATGCAGCTGGCATTTACTTCCCGAAATCTTCGCCAAAGCTTGTTGGATATAGTGTGTGGCTCAGAGCTGGCTGGATCTTGCTCTAACCAACGAATCACAACACATTCAGGGGCATCCGGTTCATTCATGCGGCCTAGTACTTTTTCCAATACATCAGCTTCATACCAACAATCATCATCAGGAAACGCAACAATACTACCTTGCGCTCGCGCCAGTCCTGTATTTCTCGCTAAACATTGATTAGGCTCGGATTGGCGTATGTGAAGCAACGAGATGCCAAGATCTCGAGCATGATTTATTACCTGTATCAATCTATCGTCTGGATTTTGATCGACGATAATAAGTTCGTAGTCTTTATGGGTTTGAATGGCGAGGTGCCGCACAAAATCTTCAATTTCTTGCACCCTACCAAGAGTGGCCATCACCAGAGAAATTCTACTCATAGCTTTTCTCCTTGAAGTTTTAGTTCTTTTAAAATTCTACGACGGCGAACCCAATAATGCGCCCAATGATAAGCCAACGACCAAGGAGTTTTGGCCGCATAATTCATTCTCACTACAAAATCATTTTCAAAACTAGCTAACGGATTGGATGTAGTCAGGCTGCCAGCATGTCGCCGGAACACAGCTAAATGTTCGTCCAACTGTAGTGGAACAGCCAGCTTGCCAAAGCGGAGCCATAGGTCGTAATCCATCGCGTACTTGATTGATTTTTCGAATACGCCTGTACGTTCAAATAGCGCCTTTCTCACAAAAGTTGCAGGATGAGGAATAAAGTTACCTTTTAGCAGACGTTGGTAACTGTAATGCGGAATCATGTAGCCTTCCGAAACTCGCTGTCCATCAATATCTGACAGGCAGCGACCAAACAACCACTCCGCACCTTCAGTTTCAAAAGCCTGAGCTACGCGACTTAGTACCTGAGGATGTGCGTAATAATCATCAGAATGTAAGTGGGCGATAACATCACCACTGGCCATTTCAATGCCTACATTCATCGCATGGGCAATACCTCCGGTTACGCCAGTGACATATTTAACATTGCCGGTTAAAGACTGAATCCGTTCTAAGGTGCCATCGGTTGAGCCGCCATCAACGAAAATTTGTTCTATGTTGGGATAATCCTGAGTCAGTACTGAGTCTATGGATTGTTGAAGATAAGGCTCACTATTCCAAGTGCAGGTAATAATTGAAAATTTTATTGTCATTAAAGTCTCACGAAATGCTTACTCCGGCAGGCGCCTGGTATATATTCAGTAGATTTTGAATGGCTTGATTTACCCCGCCAATTTCATCAAGTTCATCGAAATTAACCGGTTTTAGCCGAAACTGAATAAGTTCGGTGACAAGCGAGTCAATATCCTTGTGCAAATGTAGTTGTCCTGAATACCTTTCATAAACCTTAAGTTCGGGAGTACCCCCCCTCTCCAATGCAAATGTAGGTTTACCAAGTAATAAGCCCTCAAAAACAGTCGTTGCACAAGGTTCTTCCCAAATTGATGGTACTAAAACCACATCTGCTTCGATTGTAAGTTGCAGCACCTCATCAGGCTGGCGCCAGCCATAGAAAACAACCTGTTTACTTTCGTATTGCTTGCGTAGCATGTTTTCTAAAGGACTACTTCCGACAACAGCTAACACCATGTGTTCCGGCATAACTGGCACTAATTTCTCTAGTAACTCAACGATACCTTTATGCGGAAAGAGTGCGCCGGCAAAGAATAACTTGAGTGTTTGTTTATCCGTGTCAGTTGCTGTTGAATTATTCGCTAATACTGATCGAAGTTTGTCGAGATCGACAAAATTATGCAGGACAGTTCCCCATTCGCTATCTCCGGCAACTTTAGAAAAATTACGTCTGAGCATATCCGAAACAAAAATAGTTTTGTGCCTAAGAAAAGATTCCGCAACATCACGGCGATAAGTACGCACAGCAGTTGCAGAAATCGCTCGTTGCAAGGCATTTGGTTGTTTAGCAACGCAGCCAGCACAATCGCCCGGATTCAGGCTGGTACACATTTGGTCGTTTCGGAAGCGGGTGTTTACTACACAATCGCCTCCCTGATCATGGCGAGTTTGGACAAAATTGATATGCTGTGGAATGTATTTAGCGATGTTCGGAAAATGTCCGTGATAATGAATAACATCATAATTGGCAGCATAGGCCAAGATAGTCCGGGCCATTCTTCGTGCTATCCAGGGTCTTTTCGGTGGTAGATACATACCAATTTTACTCTCCTTCCAACCTGCTAAATGCCCGTGCAACTCACCGAAAAAACGGCCGCCAAATTGGCCTTCTTCCCCAGCCACATCAATCGGATGTTGGTCACCACCCAGCAGATCTACTTGGTGTCCGGCTTTAATTAGGGCTTTGGCCAAAGTTAAAACATGTTTGGCTAAACCGCCCATGCTGGGGTACGGAATGTCTTCACTAACAAGCAAAATACGCATTGTTTTGTCTCAATTGGTCGTGGGTTTTATCGAATAGATAAATTTTCTGAACAAAGTCTGTTTATGTTCAGGCGTTAGGATGAACAACAACGCGATTAATCCATAAAGAATACTAATCATCAATCCATGCACAATAAGGTCGAATAAAGGTGCTGGATATGCCGGTTTCGTATACCAAGCGATAGTCGCAGTAAATGCAACAACGATGCTGACAGGTAGATAAGCTTTGCGGATTAAATCAAATAGTGTGGCGGGAACCGAACGGCCATGGACATAAAGCACAAATGCCGTAGTGGCTAAGAATGAAGCCGCTAAATGAGCTAATGCAGTGCCGATAATGCCTCCTTTGAGCGTGCCCAAAATTAGTGCGCCAATTCCTAATAACGCTCTGGCAACTGCAAATAAACCGGATGTTCTGGGATGAGCAACGGCATTGTTGATAAGCGAAGGCAGATTGGTCATAGAATCGATCAACATCCCCAAAGAAATTATTACCAATACTGGAAAACCTTGCTCTACAAATTGAGGTCCAACCCACAATCGAAGCAAGTCTTGTCCATAGACAATGAGCATTAATATCAACAAGCTATTGATTGCTGTCATATAACGAGAGGCTAGCAAATAAACATGCCGTACCCCTTGCTTATCGCCTTGTGCAGCCAACTGACTGGCGGCTGGATAAATAACGCTACCTAAGCGAAAGGTTATGCCAAATAATCGATTTACCAGAGTAGTCGGCACTGTGTAAAGGGTGATCTCACTAAGGCCAAGCAGTATGCCCAAGATCATACGGTCAGCATATGCATAAGAGACTGCAGCAATGGTACTTAAATAAGAAAAAGCACTGAATGACAACAAGCGCCGCTTAATACTTTTGCCGGCTTTGGCAAACTTAAAATCCGGTCTAAGTCGCAGTATGCAAATTAACAATACACCAACATTGATAACACTCAGACAAAGGCGCGCAGCAACGACATATTCGATGCTGCCATCTATTATTGCCACCACCATGCTGAGTAATGGCGCCGCAGAACCAAAGAAAGCTTCGGTAGCTGCTGACACGCCATAACGCTGCATCGCCTGCGGTATGCTGGTTAAATAAGCTTGTAATTGTGAAAATAAAAAAGCCACTGCGGCGAGTTTAAGAGTAGCTAGAGCAGTTGCGGTACTGGCTGCGGGAATTTCAAAAACACTTTTTATCAATACCGGCGCAGTAAAATAAATCAGCGACATGCCGACCAAGCCTATCGACAAATATATAACCAGGCCAAAGCTAATCACTTCATTGGCTTTTGTGGGTTGACCTAGACTGTCATATTCCGAAATAAAACGAGTTGAGCCTTGTGTGGCGCTAATATCCAACAAACCGAAATAACCCACTAAAGCCAAGACTAGAGTTAGCAGTCCATAATCAGCGGTGCCAAGATTATTAACTAGCACAGGCACAGCAACTAAATTCGCGAGAGCAGGTGTGGCTGCTCCCATGAAATTTAAAATGGAGTTTTTAGCAAGCTTACGTGTCATTGTGAATTTAGCTGAAATGCTGCTTTGGATTGATGTTTTAAAATAATGGACAACTTTGATTCTTCTTTGGACTTATTAAGGCCATAGACTATATATGGTAAGACTAACAGCATTCCCAATAGCAGACTTGTTCTAAACTCGATGAACGGGGTGCCAACTAAAATAGTTGGCATTTGGAATAAGAAACCTGCAAAAGCCGCTTCTGATAAACCTCTGTCTTGAGGCGCGATTTCGCGCCTTACTCTTCTGGTAAATAAAAAATAACTCCATAATATTAGGCAGAAAAATATTAATGCAAATACGCCACCTTTTAATCCTAAATGTATTAGGCCGCTGTGGACAAAGTCATGTGTTCCACTTAAGCCCATACCTCCCCAAGGCATAACCCCAGTCAATGGGCTGTCAGAAATATATTGCCAAGCCATATCGAGTTCCGAGAAACGCCCCCCTGATGTTTCAATTCCACCTTTTTTTGAGGTAATGTCATAAAGTAACCCACTCTCTCCACCACTTCCTTTGATTTTTGAAAAGCGTTCGCCAATTAATACTGGTAAAGCCATTACGCCGATAAGACCGGCTATAAAACCAACTTGTATTCGTCGTCTCCAGGGTTGTTGCCAAACAAACCAAAATCCAGCTGCAACTAAACCGCCCCAAGCTGTACGGCGATAAGATAACAAGACAACAGCAAGGCCAACGCCAATCATTAGGTAGTAAAACAATTTACGAGTTTTTGTTAAGCCTGGTTTACGGTATAGCAGCAACCATGCAGCAAGAAATGCACCTATAGTTGCAATTAAGTTGTCATTAATATCAAAAAAAGTAAGCTTTACTGCTATTTTTTGAGCGTTAGCATAAATATTGGCAGGATCTCCACCCAGAAATGCCCAGCGTATCCCCCCCCAGATACCTCTGGTTAAGGCACAGAAAATAATAAAATCACTTAATTTATCTAGCTTCTCTGGAGTTGATATTATTTTTAACAAAATCAACATGAATAAATACATGTTAAATACATTAATTAAGCCGGTTGATGAAAATATTTTTAGCAATGGCACCCCGCTCGCCATACCAAAAATTACAAACATAAAAAATAGCGTATTAAATGCCCAGAAATAATATCTTATTCTAAAATAATTATTAACATTACCTTGCTGGTAGCTAAAAAAGGCAATAATAGAATATATTAAGTAAAGCGTTATGTTTATTATTGGCAATGGAAGAACGCCAGTTCCTCTACCATAAAGATTAAAAACATTAACGCCTCTTTCTAATCCCCAAGAGGAATTTGGAAAATAAAAAAGCGACCCAAGATAACAAAAAACAATAATTGATATTATATTTCGCATTATTTAATAATTAATTTTTAAGAAGGTTTTTTTTATCAAAAAACTTATCGGATATACTGAATCCATGTCCGTATAGTGGCAATGTCCTGGGAGGGTACTGATAGGTTAGTGGAGTAACGACGGATGAGTCAGTCTTCTATGTTAGTGCCCATAATACATGCCTTCTAAGTAAACTGTATTACAGCGAGTCATAAATGTGACAGTGATCACCAGCAGTGACTGATTATACTAACGAATGAATTCCATCGTTAGTGGTAATGTGTGCGGGCGCTTTACCTGAGCAATATGCCAGTATAAATCCTTCGATAAGTTGATTTGCTTGGTTCTCACCTTTCGTCACGGCCATTCAGTTAATGAGCTGTATCCAAAAAAACGTTGAGCAAACCTCTAAAAATTGCACTTCGACAAGGCTCTCCTGAGCGTAGTCGAAGGGCTCATAGCGAACGGTTATCTATTTAAATGGGCAACTTATCCGTTCGTGCTGAGCCCGTCGAAGCATGAATGGAAATTTTTAAAGGTTCCTATAGTCCTGTTAAAAAAACACACCAACCTTTGATGGCAGAACTCCGCAGCAAATTCATGGGAATGAGCTGCCTTAATAAATTGCCGCTACAATTTTCCTTGGATCCCATTGTCTCGATTTTTAAAGAAAGGGGTTGATGATGCTCCGTTGGTTTTCAATTTTTTGGTTATGCTGCATGTCTTCGCTGATTAACACTGTGCAGTTGTTTTGTAGAGCTGAGGCAATAATTTAAGAATCCCAATAACTGAGAACCTCGATAAACTCAGTGCGAACGGTGTCTGTAAATCAATAAGTTCCGTTCGTGGTGTGCTTGTCGAACCATGATCGGCTCTTTTGCACTTTGCACCCTTCGACAAGCTCAGGGCGAACGGTTAATCCTTAAATTATCGTCGTTGCTCCAGCTGCCTACCATTTTAATGACAAAAAAATAGAATTTATTGGGATTGGTATAATTTAATGGCAGTGACGCTAGACAGAGTAAATGTGGGGAAGTTTATCTCTACTCTGCACGATTAATTTCAAAAAGTTGCTGTTTTAACCACTCGGTCAAATCACTAACTTCATTCCAGTCAAAAATTGCTTCTGCCATATCTTCCAGCTTTTCAACGGGTAATGTTTGCAATATTGCTAGCGATGCGTCTAGTTCGGGATGGATGCCAAATTTGCGTCTTAATAACCGCGATACAAAAGCAATGCTTTATTCTTGACGGCCTTCCTGACGGCCTTCTTGTTTTAGTATTTGTGCCAGCCCCATGATTTCACCTTCTTTGTTTAGGTAATGTGTTTGGAATTCGATGATTTCCTGCTCGCTGAGGTCGGCATAAAAATCGATAAATTCAATATATTTGCGTTGCTTGTTAAGATTCGGCTCAATTTGCAACAAGCCCAATTGTGCCGCTAAATAGATTTGTAGCCGCTCATTTTTAGGATAGTGCATATTGGGGAACTTTGAAAAACCCACTCCGTTCATGGTTCGAATCTCACCACGAACGGAACTTATTGATTTATAAGGCACCGCTCGCATTGAGTTTATCGAAGTACAGGTTTTTTCGAGGTTCTCATTGGGCAGGTTTAGTCCGGCGATTATATTGTTGCTGTCTTTGTAATTAATTTTTCATTTTAAATGGCGTAACGGGTCTTCACCTGGCCCCAATATCCGTAAAATAAATATCCCGTTATCATCCACACGATAGTAAATGGCGTGGGATTCATACACTTGCCTGCGAACATTTATCTTGACTTGGCTTTGGTCGCTACCAATCAAGGGAAAATCCGAAATCATTTCGAATGTTTTGAATAAACCATCTCTATAAAGCTTTGCCTGATTGATTCCAAAACGTTGAATGGTATAAGTAGCAATATTGCCAAGATCTTCATCAGCCAAGTTCGATAAATGATAACTAGCCATTGTTTGGCGCAGACCGCTTTTCTGCTTCTGCCCATATTTCTTGTGCAGTCCGGTTACTTATACCGCTGGCTTCAGCTTCATCGAGCATTGATCGTAATTGAGTTGTCGCGACTCGTCTTTCTTGGTCACGGCGAATTAAATCGCGGAAGTATTCACTGTCATTTCCGTATTGTCCTGAATCAACTTGTGCTTTTACCCAGCTCTCCATCTGGTCAGTGATGGTAATTGTTTTGCGTTGCATAGTCATAGAAGGTCTCTCATTTCAGGGTATGAAAATAAGTATGACATTATCATACCTAAAGCATATTTATGTGACGATTCGGTTTCCAATCTCTCATCAAAATAGTGACTATTTAAAAATAGAACCCTGCAAACCCACTAAGGAACCGTGGAACAAAGGAGTTGATAAGTCACAAATCGCCGAAAAAATTGAAGTAATGTTCGCAGCAGAGTAAATCTGATAATCCTCAAGACCGTGTTGGGATAGTGCTCCCAATTGATGATGTATAGGGAGCCTCTAAAAATTATCCATTCATGCTTCGACAAGCTCAGCACGAACGGATAAGTAATTGATTTAATAAGATAACCGTTCGTACTGAGCTTGTCGAAGTGCAATTTTTAGAGGTTCCCTATATTCATATTGAAAAATCGCAAGATTGACGCTTCGGACTAGCCCCCAAAATAGTTAATCGCGCCAATCAACGGCGTGCGGGGGTTTAATGACACTTTCACTGAGATTTTATCGAGCAATGGCAAAAAGCGGCCTTTGGCTTTAAACGCCTCGATAAAGCCACCTTTTTGTATTGCAGATAAGATTTTGGGCGCAATGCCTCCGCCTATAAAAACTCCGCCTGTCGCCAGTGACTTTAACGCCAAGTTGCCTGTTTCTGCTCCGTAAAGTTCCACAAACAACCGAATTACTTCTGCACATAAAGCGTCCTCACCCACTAGGCCCAGTTGAGAAATAACGGCATTTCTATCAATCTCGCTATTTAGCTCGGGCACTTCAAGGCAATGCGGGGCAAATCCATGGTCACAGAGGAAATCGTACAAATGACTAAAACCAATGCCCGATAAGATGCGTTCGTAACTGACATGATCTGGGTAACTTTTTCTAAGATACTCTAACAACTGATCTTGCTGGACATTTTGCGCGGCAAAATCACTGTGACCGCCTTCGGTTGCGATAGGATGATGTTTATTACCATCCCAATAAAGAATAGCTTCGCCCAAACCTGTTCCGGCGGCAATCACTGCGATATTGCCTGGTTGAATTTGTGCATTGGGATTTAACTCTATCAGCTCTTGTGCCGGTAAATGCAACATGCCTAGTGCCATGGCTTCCAGATCATTGAGCAGTTTCACTTTGCTCGTGCCCAATTTTAATTTCAGCGCTTCCCCGTCCAACAACCACGGCAAATTGGTGGTTTGGCAACGCTGGTTAACTACGGGACCGGCAATACCAAAACACGCAGAACTAATAGCTGCATCAGCAGGTAAAAAGGCCGTCAGAATATCGTCAAATTCTGGAAATTTTTGGCTTGGGTAGGTTTCTTCTTTTATATACGTCTGTGAGCCATTGGCATCGTTAGTCAACAGCGTTAATACCGTTTTGGTTCCGCCTATATCGCCAGCTAATATCACGATCCACTCCTCGTTAATTATTAAGTAAATGGTTTAAAGCATCGAGGATGCCGTTGGCAACTTGGTGCGGCGGTAATCGGTAAAAAGCCTGCCAAGCTAACGACGCACTCTCTTCATAGTTTTCTTCATGCTCAGGGTGCGATTGTAACCAACTAATTCTCACGGCATGACCAATAATGATGTCAGCGACCAAATTATCATCAATATGAAGCGACGGGGTTTCACGAAAAATAGAAGCCATGGCTTTTAAAGCCTCAACCGTTAACTGCCGATACACCGGCGCTTGGATTTTGTTAAGCAGATGATTGACGTGCAATTTAAAACTTTGCTCACCTGCTGTCGACTGCGACAAGGTGGTTTCACTGTCCAGGCGATTTTTACTGTTGAGTTTGTCGCCTATCGTTAAGCCTGTGCAGTGGTGCAAAATGCCCCAGACACTGGCATAAAACGCATCATTTTCCCTGCCGACACTGCCTTGCTGTTCGCGCCAGCCATACCAATCATTGATGTCTGTCTGGTCTTTGGGATCCATGCTTGTTGAAAAGCGCGCGCTGGTTAATTCTCGACAACTGGCTTCATTTAGAGGGCCTTCAATATGCAGCATTTCCGCCAAATCTAATTGATTTTCGGTATTGCTGTAGTCTTCCAGGGTTTCTTTTACCTTTATGGATAATTGATACGGCGGTAAGGAAAGGATTTGATTAAATGCTTGATCCAATGTACCGCAACCGGATTCGCGTTGTTGCCTGACGGTGAGCAATTGCAGGATATGACCGACGCGCACGGTATGCATATCGGCAAACAGCTCTGGATTGGACTTGATTAGCATGCCCAAATACAGCACCAATTCTTGAACAATGATGTGTTCGCTGGCATCGTTATTGTTATAGGTACGGATGATTTGCAAAATTTCCGAGGAATCGGCAGGCCGCGTTAACGTTGCTCTGCCACTGTAGGCACGACCTAAGGTCAGTGCATGTTGCCGAACCAAAATCTCGGTAGCCGCCTGTTCCAGATTGATGTCGTACTTACCCAGTAAGCCGGCACAACGTCTAACAACAAACCAAATATGCTGGTCACCGGCCCGCTCATAGACTTCTTCCAGTAAACCACGCACACAACAAGCAGTGCCGTCTTTCGCTAAGCCGGTGTCGTAATCCAGGCCATGACGAAGGCTTAACAAGCTTAATACTTCCAGTTGTGCGTAGAGATTGGCGTTGCTTTTTAGTTGCTTGATGAGATCGTCATCGCTACCGATTTCCCATTTTGTAATTCGATAGGTATCGATTGGCTTAGGTATCGCGGTGGTACTTGGCAAGACATTAAAAAAGGGTCGCTCAGACTCCTGCCAAGAGGCTTTGGAAAATTGAAAATCATGCAGGTAATTAATTTTTTCGTGGCTTGCCGATTCCGTAAAATTTAGCAGCGTCCCAAGTTGCAAGCTTATCCCGTGCGTCGCGCCTTGTTGCAATTCTTTGATAAATTCAATGAGTATTTCACGCTGATTGGCCAGCATGTTGTGCTTGATGGTTATCACCACTAACGGGTTACCCGGTCTATCCCAATGCCTGTAAATATAGGCAAATTCCAAGCGTAGACGCTGAATCAGCAAACGGTTATCCATTGCCAGATAAAAGCCTTTTTGATTAAGGCACTGAGGTAAAAACAGCAGCCGCTCACCAGCCAGCACATACATTTTGGATGTTGCCAACGTGCGCAACTGGCGCATTGGTCGCCCTGTTAAACCGATAAGATCGTTTCGGCCGACATGGGTGTAAGCCTCAGCTAATTCACTGGACTCTCTAATCTGGATAGGCGCTATTTCTGCCAATGTTTGCGTATGAATTTCGTAAGCCATTAAGCTGTTTTGTACAGCTTCGTCCTGAGCCAATAACTGAATTTGCAACCGGCAATCTTGGGAGTGTTTAACAACTTTATAGCGGCCTAAGGGGTCAATATCATCAATTTCAAGCAAGCCATCTTGAATAAGACTGCCGAGTATAAAAAGGCTTTGTGCCCACACCAGCGGTATGTTTTCATTCGGCACCCGTTGCTGGCTGTGCGGATTGGCTTTTTCTGCGGCAATTAAATCGATAGGAACTAAATACAACTCAGGCAATAACTGTTGGCCATTGTGTTCAACCAATAAGCTTTCCAATTTTGCGCGATAGCTCTTGGCGGCGTCATGATCGCCAGTAAACAAGCTATTCAGCAGTAAATAGGTAAAGAACAGCGGCCATTCGCATTCAATATCAGTGAATTGTTTAAGCTCATGCGGGTCGTAATACATACGATGACTATCTTCCATAGCCGTTTGGTGGCCATCCAACAAAAAGCGTTTGCAGCCATAGCGACCTGCCAGTTTTTCGCAAATAATGGCTTCTGTTTTCGCACGAATCGCCTGATTATCAACCGCAAAGGCGGGGAATCCGGTAATACTGAGCACGGCAGCATCGGCCTCTTTGGAAATGGATTCCCTGGGTAATAGCGATTCCAGCGTAATGCGCGTGCGGGCAATATCGTCACTGATCACATGCACCACTGAGGCTTGTCCGCCCTCTTTACCAAATAAATTAAATCCCGATAATGCCTCCAGTGCGGCTTTTGCCATGCCGATGGAACTGGCGTTTAACTCCGCAATACCGTGATTGGTTTTATGACCACGCTCCCAGA
>Ga0208264_1000258_pt1 | contig 21052 bp, 23 predicted proteins | sample LakWasMet31_HOW6_2_FD_183873 | JGI IMG/M metagenome (GOLD analysis project Ga0208264, IMG submission 183873) | Freshwater sediment methanotrophic microbial communities from Lake Washington under simulated oxygen tension - Sediment Metagenome... | ecosystem: Environmental > Aquatic > Freshwater >... | reverse complement strand
GGCTAAAACTCTTTCCGCTATTGGTAACGGTGTTGTGGTTGGTAGTGCGTTAATCAGTAAAATAGAGGCTAATTTGCAAAATCCTGAACAAGCTAAAAACGAGATAGTGGAATTGTTGGCGGCAATGCGTCAGGCTATGGATAGCTAGTTGATCCATAGTTTAAAACTTCCGCACATAATGTATCTCCAAGGAGTAAAAGAATGAGTTGGTTTGAGAAGCTAGTCCCGACGATTAGAACAGATTCATCAAATAAAAAAAATACCGTTCCAGAAGGTCTCTGGAACAAATGTCCAAGTTGCAACGCGATTTTATATAACGTTGAGCTGGAAAAGAATTTTCATGTTTGCCCAAAATGCGAACATCACATGCGCATTCCGGCCAGAACCCGGTTAAATTTGTTTCTGGATGAAGAAGGCCGTGAAGAAATCGGCAAAGGTGTTAAACCGGTTGATCCTTTAAAGTTTAAAGACAGCAAAAAATACAAAGATCGCATTATTCAGGCGCAAAAACAAACCAAAGAAAACGATGCGCTAGTGGTTATGAGCGGATTATTGAAAGGCAAAGGTATTGTGGCGGCTGCATTTGATTTTAACTTTATGGGCGGCTCCATGGGTTCAGTCGTTGGTGAGCGCTTTGTGCGCGGCGTCAATAAAAGTCTGGAACTGGGCGTGCCTTTTATCGTGTTTACTGCCAGTGGCGGTGCGCGTATGCAAGAGTCGTTGTTTTCATTGTTTCAAATGGCCAAAACCAGCGCTGCTTTAACCAGGTTGTCCGATGCGGGAATCCCGTACGTGTCATTTATGACTGATCCAACAATGGGCGGCGTTTCGGCCAGTTTAGCCATGTTGGGTGATATTAACGCGGCAGAACCAAAAGCGTTAATTGGTTTTGCAGGACCTAGAGTTATTGAGCAAACCGTGCGCGAAAAACTGCCGGAAGGCTTTCAACGCAGTGAATTTTTACAAGAGCATGGCGCAATAGATATGATCATAGATCGACGTCAAATGCGCGATACTATTGCCAGTGTATTGGCAATGCTGTCCGAAGGCAGAGCGGCTCGCTTATACCAACATTCAATGGAAGAACTAACATCTGATCCTGTTGATGCAGCTACTGATACATCCCAAGAGGCTTAATAGCGCTAAGTCATTAAATTTCAATGATGCATTTTGATTCGTTAAAGGGTTGGCTGGATTGGCAGGAAAGTTTGCATCCTTTAGCGATAGACCTTGGTTTAGAGCGGGTGGCGCAAGTCTATCGCGCCCTAAATCCAGGCCAAGCCAAGTGTCCCACTATTACAGTGGCAGGGACTAATGGCAAAGGTTCTTGTATTGCCTATCTGGAAGCCATCTATAAAACCCAGGGGTATCGGGTAGGTGCGTATACCTCCCCGCATATTTTAAAATATAATGAACGGATCAAAATTAACGGAATCCCAGTTTCAGATGAGTTGATTTGCGAAACATTCACTAGAATTGAAGCCGTGCGCGCCGGGATTTCGCTAAGTTATTTTGAATTTGGCACCTTGGCGGCTTTGGATATTTTTCGCCGGGAAGGCGTTGATGTCCAATTGCTTGAAGTAGGTTTAGGTGGCAGGCTCGATGCGGTAAATATCGTTGATCCTGACATTTCGCTGATTTCCAGCATTGGTATAGATCATGTTGATTGGTTGGGCAAAACCCGCGAAGCTATCGCACGGGAAAAGGTGGGTATTTTTAGAGCGGGAACACCAGCTATCGTCGGTGATCCAGAGCCACCTGACTCAATTTTACAGGCGGCTGCGGATAAAAAATCCCTGCTTTATTGCTTGGGAAATGAATTTTTTTATCATAAGCAAGATCAAAGTTGGACGTGGCAGACAGATGAGCTGCAAATTGACGGTTTGCCAGAGCCGGCCCTAAAAGGCGATCACCAATACCGGAATGCCGCCAGTGTCATTTTGGCTGTGACGATGATGCAAAAGGTTTTGCCGGTAAGCCATGATGCCATCAGATCTGGCTTACGGAATGTAAACCTGCCGGGCAGATTCCAGCTGATTGATGCTGACGTACCGGTATTATTGGATGTGGGGCATAATCCACAAGCCGTAAAAACGTTAAAGGCGTATTTGACTGAAAATTTTTCAGGTAAACGAATACATGCTATTTTTTCCATGATGAAAGATAAGGATATTGCTGAAGTTTTAGAGATTATGAGCCCGGTGGTTTACGATTGGTATTTTGCACCGTTAGTTAATCCAAGGGCGGCTTCCGAGTCTTTAATGCGGGAGATGTTTTCCAAACGAGCAATTAGTAAAGTTTCATTTGGCTATACTGGTTTTGCAGAAGCCTATAATGCCGCAAAAAATCAGTCACATAAAGGCGATCTGTTACTGGTTTTCGGCTCTTTTTTTTTAGTATCAGATTGCCTGGTTGAATTTCAGAAAAGTTGAGTAGATAAAATGGATCAAGAATTAAAACAACGTTTAATTGGCGCGGTAGTTGTGACTGCGTTAGCGGCAATTTTTATCCCTATGCTTTTTGATGATCCGATTGATGATAAAACCCAACAAGTCAGTGAATTGGCAATTCCTGCCACACCACCCGTCACTACCGGTGAATCCGCGATTGATAAGGCGCCTGAAAATTCAGAGCAAGTCTTAAATCCTGGCAACCCCGAAGAAGGTTTTGTTGAAGATCCGAACGGTGCAGAAGATGAACCAATGCAGCCGATAGAAGGGCCGGATGTTGACGATGAAGAAGGTTTAACGCCTGTAAAGCCGGTGGCTAAAGGTAAAGACCATGATAAAGCCAAGGGCAAAAAAGCTAAGCCGGATGTTGATGATATTGTTATTCCGCCAGTGCCGATGGATGAAGAGTCGGACGAAAAAATTGACGCCGAAGTACAAAAACTGCGTCCAAAATCCCAGGTAAAGCGTGAGCCACCTAAATTAATCATGGATAAGACTGCAAAGCCAGTTGATCAGGCAGAAAAACCTGTCGCCGATGAAAAACCGGCCACTGTTGAAAAAATACCTGTGCTTAAAAAACCAGTAACTGAGCCAGAAGCTCAAAAAGCAAAAGTGGTTAACAAACCAGCACCTGCAGCTACAACCGTAGAGTCTGAGAAAAAATCCACGGCAGCCAGCGATGCGGCCAAAAAACTGGCAGCCGCCAGCAAGCCGCCAGCTAAGCCTAAAAAGTGGGTTATTCAAGTGGGCAGTTTTGGTAAAAAAGAAAATGCGGTCTCGCTATCTGAATCGTTGCGTAAAGATGGATTTCCTGTGTCAGTGGTTACTGTGCAAGGGGAAAAAGGGCCAATTTACCGTTTAAAAATTGGGCCTGAGTTGGATGCCAAACACGCCAGTGATATGAAGGCCAGACTGGATAAGCAAAACGTGAAAGCCATATTAACTTCCGAATAGTGTCGGTTTATTCCAGTTAACTGACAATCCGATTTCAGTTATGGTTTGGGTAGATTTTACGATCATTGGGTTGCTGGCGGGTTTCTGGGGCATTGGTGTTGCAAGAGGATTTACCCGGCAACTATATGCTTTAGTATTCTGGGCTTTGGCATTTGTGGTCGCTCTTAATTTTACCAAAGAGTTTTCATTTTTGCTGGAAGCCAAAGTGCAACGTCCGCAATTCAGGTTGGTTGCTGCTTTTGCCGGATTATTACTGATCACGCTCGCGTTGGGCAGTTGTATCGGTTTTCTGTTGGGCGAAGCAGTCAATAAATCTGAGATCGGTTTTTTTGAGCGCTTTGGTGGTATGTTTTTAGGCGTTGTGCATGGAGCAGTCTTTGTGCTGTTCTTAGTTGTTATTGCGGGATTAACACCGCTGCCAGCGGATTTATGGTGGCAAGAATCTAAATTTTTGCCACCTTTTCAACAGGTTGCCATTTTGCTCAGGAATCATGTTTCCTCGGGCATCACCGAATACATCAATTATCGTTAACTAATCAAATGGGTTTTAACTAATGTGTGGTATTGCTGCAATTGTTTCACATCAAGCTGTTAACCAGGATTTATATGACGCTTTAACGGTCTTACAGCACAGAGGGCAAGATGCTGCAGGTATTGTAACGTGTGAGGGGAGCCGGTTGCATTTGCGTAAAGACAATGGCTTAACCAGAGATGTCTTTACTAATGCGCAAATGCTCAAGTTAAAAGGTAATATGGGCATTGCGCATGTCAGGTATCCAACCGCCGGTTGTACCAGTTCTGCGGAAGCCCAGCCCTTTTATGTCAATTCACCGTTTGGAATAACTTTGGCGCATAACGGAAATTTAACCAATACCGCCGAACTAAAACAGGCGCTGTTTGTTGAAGATCAACGCCATATCAATACAGACTCCGACTCCGAAGTGCTGTTAAATGTGTTTGCGCACGAATTGCACAGCTTGGGCAAACTAGATCTAAATGTTGACGACGTATTTAAAGCAGTAGCCGGTGTGCATCGCCGTTGCCGTGGTGCTTATGCAGTTGTGATTATGATTGCAGGCTTTGGCATTCTGGGTTTTAGAGATCCGCATGGCATTCGGCCAATTGTTTATGGTGAACGCCGGACTGAGCAGGGCTCTGAGTTTATGATTGCCTCGGAAAGCGTGGCATTAGACGTGTTGGGGTTTGATCTGATTAGAGACATTGAGCCAGGGGAGGCGGTATTTATTGAGGCTTCCGGTGAGCTGCATACCCAACAATGTTCAGAACAGGTCGATCATTGCCCCTGTATTTTTGAATATGTCTATTTTGCCAGACCGGATTCCATCATTGATGATATTTCTGTGTACAAAGCGCGCTTGCGTATGGGTGAAAAACTGGCCGAAAAAATCTTGCGGGAATGGCCGGATCACGACATAGATGTCGCTATTCCAATACCTGATACCAGCAGAACTGCCGCATTGTCTATGGCTAATCTGTTGGGCGTTAAATACCGGGAAGGTTTTATTAAAAACCGTTATATCGGTCGTACCTTCATTATGCCAGGCCAGCGCATGCGCGAAAAATCGGTCAGACAAAAACTAAATGCCATTGGCCTTGAGTTTGAAGGAAAAAATGTATTGCTGGTGGATGATTCCATCGTCAGAGGCACCACCTCCGCACAAATCATTCAAATGGCGCGGGATGCGGGTGCCAAAAAAGTGTATTTTGCCTCGGCCGCGCCACCAGTGCGTTATCCAAATGTATACGGCATTGATATGCCGGCGGCTAATGAGTTAATTGCCCATGACCGAACTGAAGAAGAAGTTTGTGAGGCCATTGGCGCTGATCGGATTATCTATCAAGACTTGCAAGATTTGATTGATGCGGTAAGACGAGGAAATCGGGCAATTGAGCATTTTGATACCTCCTGCTTCAGTAATCAGTACATCACAGGGGATATAGATGCTGCTTATTTGGAAAACGTTGAATCATTACGTAATGATGTTGCCCAGGTTCAGCGTAACTCGGAAAGCTTTATCATTGAAATGCAAAATTGCGATTAACCATAAATGAATTGAAAACCCATGAATGACAAAGATTGGCATGAATACGCACTAGAAACCCAGGCTATAAGAGCCGGGCATAACCGTTCGCATGAAGACGAGCATAGCATTCCAATCTTTGCGACCTCCAGTTATGTGTTTAAAAGTGCTGAAGAAGCTTCCTTAAGATTTACCGGTCAACAACCAGGCAATATCTATTCCCGTTTTACCAATCCAACCGTTACCGCTTTCCAGGAACGCTTGGCCTTAATGGAAAAAGCCGAGCGCTGTCTGGCTTTTTCTTCGGGTATGGCGGCTATTATGGCCGTTGGCATGGGTTTATTAAAAGCGGGCGATCACGTGGTGTGCTCGCGTAGTGTTTTTGGCAATACCGTATTGTTGTTTCAAAACTATTTTGGCAAGTTTGGGGTTGAAACAGATTTTGTCGACATAACCAATTTGTCGGCTTGGGAAGCCGCCATCAAACCTAATACCCGTTTTTTATTTTTGGAAACGCCCTCAAATCCACTCATTGAGATTGCAGATATTCAATCTTTAGCTACTATTGCTCATAAGCATGGATGTTTGTTGATTGTGGATAATGTGTTTTGCACGCCGGTATTGCAAAAACCAATAACGCTGGGTGCTGATATTGTTGTGCATTCCACAACCAAATATATTGATGGGCAAGGTCGCTGTGTGGGCGGCGCTGTATGTGCTTCTGATGAAATCATCGAGAAGTTCATCTACCCTTATTTACGTACAGGGGGCGCTACCATGAGTCCATTTAATGCCTGGGTGTTTTTGGGCGGCTTGGAAACTCTAGCTATTAGAATGAAGGCGCACTGTGATAATGCATCACAGTTGGCTGTTTGGTTAGAACAGCAACCAGGGGTGGTTAAAGTGCATTATCCAGGATTAGCTTCCCACGCCCAACATGAGTTAGCTAAACGACAACAACAGCATTTTGGTGGCGTGGTTAGTTTTGAAGTGGCGGGTGGTAAAGAGCAGGCGTGGCGGATCATTGATGCCACCAAAATGCTGTCCATTACCGCTAATTTGGGTGATGTTAAAACCACAATCACACATCCTGCCACGACTACGCATGGTCGGCTTTCTCCCGAAGCAAGGGCGGCAGCCGGTATAAAAGATGGATTGGTAAGAATCTCGGTAGGCCTGGAAAATATAATAGATATTCAAAACGATCTATCGAGGGGGCTTTTTATGTAAACTGGAGGGGTAATGGTTTTTGCGGTAGCGAGTAATTTATTCAGTGATAACGTCAAAATCCTCAAAAGCGAGGTATCTAAAACCGCTTATCAAGGAGTTTTAATTGCTCTCGGTAGCATCATTATCGCCACCTGTTTAGTTAGCTGGTTTACAACAGGCTCGATTTCAATTGAGGGTGTTTGGTCTGCCCAGCGTAACAATGTCGCATTATGGATTTTAGATAGTATCCCGTTTGTTTTTGGTATTTGGGGCCAATATTCCAGCTCCATTATTGCTTACCAAGCGGGTCTTATTATCATGGATAAGACTGAAGAGTTGCGCAACAAAGCGGCAAACTTGGAAGGTCAAACCGAGGAACTTCGCAATAAAACTGCCAATTTGGAAGGTCGCACTGAAGAGCTGCGCAGCAAAGCGGCCAGTTTGGAAGGCCAGGCTGAAGAATGGCGCAGTCGGGTTGCCGATTTAGAAAAAAATGCCACGCATGATGGCATTACAGAACTACCCAATCGGGTGTTGTTTTACGATCGTGTTGAGCAGGCAATTGCTGCCGCCAATAACCAAAATCAAAATCAAATTTTATCCGTTCTTTTAGTTGAAATTGAGAACCTGAAAGATGTCGATGACACGTTAGGACGGACTTCAACCAACAATACCCTCAAAAAAGTGGCCAAACGCTTGTTGGAAATCAATGATAGCGTGGCTAAAATCGATGGCAATGTGTTTGCCATGCTATTAACCGAGGTTGAAAGCAGCAGAGAACCGGAGGAGTTGGCGCATTATATTCAAAAGGCCATGGAACCGGCATTTTTGGTTGATAAATTACAGTTGACAGTCCATTCAAATGTCGGCATTGTGCATTATCCAGAGCACGGTGAAGATGTAGATACGTTAGTGCAACGCGCAGGTGTGGCGTTACATATTGCACAAAAGTCAAACAAAGGTTATGCCTTGTACGATCCATCGTTTGACGTACATAGCCCTTACCGTCTCACGTTAATGTCGGAATTGCGGAATGCCATAGACAGAAACGAATTGGATTTGTTTTATCAGGCCAAGGTGGATTTGCAATCTGGTAGTTTGTATGGTGTAGAGGCCTTGGTACGTTGGCATCATCCCGTGCATGGAACCATTTCACCGGATGAATTTATCCCGATGGCTGAACGGACAAGGATGATAAATCAAGTAACACATTGGGTGCTAAAACGGGCTTTTCAGGACTGTGCGGCTTGGCATGCTCAAGGTTATAATCTTAAGGTATCCGTTAACTTATCGGCAAAAGATTTACATGATCCTGAGTTGCCGGATCTTATATCCAACATTGGCAGATCCGTTGGCATTCAGCCAGAGTGGATTATGTTGGAAATAACGGAAGGCTCAATTATGACTGAGCCAGAAAATGCGTTGGCGATTATAGAAGTGTTGCATAAAATGGGTTATCAGTTTTCAATTGATGACTTTGGAACCGGATATTCTTCTTTGGCTTATTTAAAGCGAATGCCTTTGAAGGAATTAAAAATTGATAAGTCATTTGTAATGGACATTCTTACTAGTGATAATGACGTGGTCATAGTAAAAACAATTATCAATTTAGCACACAACCTGGGTTTACACGTAACTGCTGAAGGTGTTGAAAATCAAACCATTTTGTCATTTTTAAAAGAGAATGGTTGTGATGTGGCCCAAGGCTATTATATAAACAAGCCATTGTCATTGCTTAATTTTAACCAATGGATGGCTGATTCTAAATGGAAGCCAATAATTATAGAGACAAGTCAGCAGAGCTGATCCCTTAAATATTTTTAGTTAAAAGTGGAGGTCTAGTGTTTCAAGATCGAAAAGAATACCGAAAAAGCTTTACCTCCCCTGGTCAGCTGTATGTGGCTGGAGAAACCTTATCGATTATCAGTTATGACGTCTCGGTTAAAGGGGTATTAATTGAGATGAATGCGGGGAGCTTGTTATCCTCAACAACCGATATCGAAGAATTAATTAAGGAATCATTGATTGCTGAAATCTTTGTTAAAGATTTGATGCTGTCTGGTGTGGCGCAGATAGTTTGGACAAAAGCCACTAATGGTAAGTTGATGGTTGGCTTAGAGTTTGTTGATGTGCAATACAATGCGGACAAACTTTGGCGTAAACGCAAATATTACCGAAAAAAACAGGACATCTCGGGCATTTTAATCAATAACGATATTCGCTGTGACATAACAACCGTTGACATGTCTGTGGACGGCTTTATGGTTAAGTTAACAGGTAATGCGGGTCAGCTGGAAAAAGGGTTTATTGTAAAATTAATACTGGCGGCTTTAAATTTAAAAGCGGTCGCAAAAATCATCTGGATAAGAAAAGATCTTGATAACTCAGAGATCCTCATGGGGCTGCGTTATTTGGAAGTTGATTAAACCTTGGCATAACTAGGTGCCCTGTTCAGAAGCTAATAGTGCATCCAGCTTATGTTGTTGTTCCAGGGCATAAAGATCATCAAATCCTCCCACATGCACACTGCCAATGTATATCTGAGGCACAGTTCTTCTGTTTGTTTTTAGCATCATTTCTTCCCTTAAACTGTTGTCGCCATCCACATTTATTTCTGTGTAAGTTGCGCCTTTTTTGTCCAACAAACGTTTTGCCATCGTGCAGTAAGGGCAAATCCTGGTGGTATACATAATAATTTCTGGTTTAGACATAATTAATTAAGAATAAGGTAATAATTCAAGTAAGCGGGGTTAATGGATGTAGGGTCGAATCCGTTGATTCCCAAATTAAAAAACGCTGTTATTATCCCAGTCCACAACCAATTCGTAAAAGAGTTTAACAGATAAAACAATGCAACTGTTCAGCTCTTAACTTGAGACATAAAGCGGCAGTCTGAAAATTAAAATACAGATGAGTGCTATGTGTTATAAAATTCTCCTTTTTTATTAAGTGCTGGCTGCTTGGCACAAACCGTAATGGCTTAAGTTATGCGATGTCCTTTTTGCTCAACACACGACACCCGCGTTATTGATTCCCGATTGGCGAATGAAGGCGATCAAGTAAGGCGGCGGCGTGAATGTGTGGCTTGCAAAGAACGGTTTACCACTTATGAAATGGCCGAATTGGTCATGCCCAGAATAATAAAGCGTGATGGGGTGCGTGAGCCGTTTTCAGAAAACAAACTGCGCGCTGGCATGTTGCGGGCTTTAGAAAAACGCCCGGTTAACAGTAATGACATAGAAGCCGCTATCAATCGCATCAGAAAAGATTTAATGGCCACTGGCGAGCGCGAAATTTCCGCGCAAGAACTGGGTGAAAAAGTCATGAAAGAATTAAAAGTGCTTGATCATGTAGCGTTTATCCGTTTTGCCTCGGTTTACCGCAGCTTTCAAGATGTCAGTGAGTTTACTGATATGATCGAAAATTTAAAGCAATAATGTCTGACGATTATTTTTACATGGCCAGAGCATTACAATTGGCCAAACTGGGCCGTTATACGACCGATCCAAATCCGCGAGTAGGTTGTGTGCTGGTAAAAAATGGTCAGATTATTGGCGAAGGCTGGCATGAAAAAGCCGGGGAAGGGCATGCAGAAGTTCAGGCTTTAAACGCAACCCACGACCCCCAAGGTGCCACGGCTTATGTTACGCTGGAACCATGCAGTCATCATGGGCGCACGGCGCCTTGTTGCGATGCGCTGATTAGCGCCGGTATTACTCGTGTGGTCGCAGCGATGCAAGATCCTAATCCTTTAGTATCAGGACGTGGGCTGGCCAGACTTAAAGAAGCGGGTGTTGAGGTTAGTTGTGGCTGTTTGCAAGATGATGCACAATTACTGAATCGCGGTTTTATTAGCAGAATGACTAAGCAGAGACCCTTTGTACGCAGTAAACTGGCCATGAGTTTGGATGGGCGCACTGCGATGTCGTCCGGAGAAAGCCAATGGATTACCTCTGAGTTAGCCAGAGCCGATGTGCATTTGTTAAGAGCGGAAAGCTCCGCGTTATTAACTGGCATAAACACGGTTTTGGCGGATGATCCGGCCCTGAATGCCCGAGTTGATTTTCCGGTTTTACAGCCAATCCGCGTGGTACTGGATTCTAAATTGCAAATGCCGGTCACGGCAAAAATGCTTTCACTGACAGGACGAAGCTTAATCCTGACTTGTTCCGATGACAAATTAAAAACAGCACAATTGCAGGATGCCGGCGCAGAGGTTTATCAGTTACCAGCGACTTCAGACGGGCGCTTGGATTTACCAGCGGTTTTGGTTTTTTTAGCCCAACAGCAAATTAACGAGGTGTTAATAGAAGCTGGCGCTATTCTAAACGGTGCGATGCTGGCATTAGGCTTAATTGATGAATACATTATTTACCTATCCACCAGCATATTAGGTGATCAAGGTAGGGGGCTTTTTAGTCTGCCTGGTTTACAATACTTGGCTGACAAAAAAACATTGCACTTACAGGATGTCAGACAGATTGGCCAAGATCTCAAATTAACTTTAACTGCATAGCCACAAAGAGGTTTCATGTTCACAGGTATTATTCTTGCCATCGGTAAAATTGCCGCCATTGAGCAAAAATCCGGTGATTGTCGTTTAAAGGTGTCTACCGGTAAGCTGCCGTTGACTGATGTGGTTTTAGGTGACAGCATTGCTGTTAACGGGGTTTGTTTAACTGCGGTTGAATTGGGTAGTGATTATTTTGTGGCCGATGTATCTAATGAAACATTGTCCAGAACAATACTTAATCAAGCGACAGTTGGTACGCCAGTTAATTTAGAATTGGCACTAACGCCATCAACCCGCATGGGCGGTCATATAGTCAGTGGCCATGTGGACGGCATAGGGCAGGTAATTGAAAAAAAGTCCGATGGCAGATCATGGCGATTTAAAATTAAAGCACCGGATAATCTGGCAAAATACATCGCCGAAAAAGGCTCAATCTGTATTAACGGCATAAGTCTGACAGTGAATGACGTTGACGGCGCAAACTTTACCGTTAATATCGTGCCGCATACGCTTGCCGAAACTACGTTGGGCGATACCGTTATCGGCAGCAAAGTCAATCTGGAAGTGGATTTGTTAGCCAGATATATGGAACGATTGTTAAAAGGTGATGCCGCAGCGTACTCTGCAGGCACGATCACTGAGGCATTATTACAAAAAACCGGTTTTTTGGGTTAATCAGCATAAAGGCACTAGTGAATACAATCGAAGAAATAATCGAAGATTTACGGTTAGGTAAAATGGTTATCATTATGGATGATGAAGATCGCGAAAATGAAGGTGATCTAGTCATGGCCGCCGCATTTACCCGACCCGAAGATGTCAATTTTATGGCGCGCTACGGACGGGGTTTAATTTGTTTAACGTTGACTGGTGAGCGTTGTCAGCAACTGCGCCTGCCGTTAATGGTTAATGAGAATAAAACCGCGCATTCCACCAACTTTACCGTATCCATTGAGGCGGCTGTTGGTGTAACTACCGGTATTTCTGCGGCAGATCGTGCCAAAACCATCTTGGCTGCGGTTGCGCCCAATGCCAAACCGGAAGACTTGGTGCAGCCAGGGCATATTTTTCCGTTAATGGCGAAATCCGGTGGCGTGTTAAATCGCGCCGGACACACAGAAGCCGGTTGTGATTTGGCCAGGCTAGCCGGAGTTGAGCCGGCAGGTGTTATCGTCGAAATTCTTAACGACGATGGTTCAATGGCCAGACGGCCGGATCTGGAAGTGTTTGCCGAGCAACACAATCTTAAAATGGGCACCATCGCCGATTTAATCCACTACCGGATTCAGCATGAAAACACCCTGGAACGCATCAGTGAATGCGCCTATCCAACCGAGTTTGGTGATTTTCGTTTATATGCCTATCAAGACCGCAATGACAACAACCTGCATTTAGCTCTGGTGATGGGGCAGGTGTCTGGTGATGAGCCTGTTTTGGTCAGAGTGCATGCACGCAACTTGCTGGATGACGTGTTTTCGTCCAAACGCAGTGCAGGCAGCATTGCTATTCGTGAAGCCATGCAAAAAATCGCTGAAGCCGGTTGTGGTGTGTTAGTGGTGATTCGACAAAGCGAAGACAATAAATCATTAATCGAACTCATACACCAATATCAATTGGAAGATAACGGTATCGTCAGCAAACAACCAACGCAAGCCGTGGCTGATTGGCGAACTACGGGTACTGGCTCCAGAATCCTGGCCGATTTGGGCGTGCGCAAACTTAAAGTATTAGGTACCCATAAAAGATACGTCGGTTTATCCGGCTTTGATTTGGAAATTGCTGAGCATGTCGATGGCAATCAACCACAGAAATAAATCATTATTAACTAGAGAAAAAGCATGTCGAGCATAACAACGTTTGAAGGTCATTTATCTGCACAAGGTGGAAAGTTTTGTATCGTTGCTTCCCGTTTCAACAGTTTTATTGTTGATCAACTGGAAGCGGGCGCAATTGATGCGCTGGTGCGGCACGGTGCCGATAAGGACTCGATTCATCTGGTAAAAGCGCCAGGTGCTTTTGAATTGCCTATGGTGGTGCAACGCGTTGCCGCCAGTAAAAAATACGACGCCATTATTGCCGTTGGCGCAGTAATCCGGGGCGGTACGCCGCATTTTGAATACGTTGCAGGTGAATGCGTAAAAGGTATTGCCAGTGTTTCCTTGCAATACAACGTGCCCGTCAGTTTTGGCGTGTTGACCGTCGATTCCATTGAGCAAGCCATAGAGCGAGCAGGCACTAAAGCCGGTAACAAGGGCGCTGAAGCCGCCATGTCCGCGATAGAAATGGTCAGTTTGTTCAGAAATCTGGAAATATAATGAGTCAAGTACGTACAAATGCCCGCAAAGCGGCGGTACAGGCCTTGTATCAGTGGCAAATGGCTGGGCAGAGCTTGCATTCCATCGAGTTGCAGTTTTTGGAAGAAGGACGCTTACAAGACGCGCATAAAAAATATTTTGAAGAACTTTTTCACGGCGTACCGCAAAATTTGCAGGCCTTGGATAAAGCCTTAGCCGATTTCGTTGACCGCCCAGTGGATGCAATCGATCCAGTTGAGCGTGCGATTTTACGTTTGGGCACTTATGAATTGATTTATCGTTTAGACATGCCTTATCGGGTAGTGATCAACGAAAGCATTAACTTGGCCAAGTTTTTTGGCGCAGACGGCAGCCATAAGTATGTCAATGGCATTTTGGATAAAATTGCTCAAAAGGTTAGGGCAGTGGAAATTCAAGCCAAAGCAAAAGCTAAGGCGGCAGGTGAAAGTTAAACGTGCCAGCTAGTGGATCCGCGTCTGAATTTTCTATTATTCAGCGATTTTTTAACAAGGGCGGCAGCCAGCCTAGCACCTGTTTAGGCATCGGTGATGATTGCGCCTTGATGACCATTCCCGATGGCTATCAACTGGCGATAACCACCGATACCATGGTGGAAAACGTACATTTTTTTGCCGGTGCTGATCCAGAGCAGTTAGGCCATAAATTACTGGCAGTCAATCTAAGTGATTTGGCCAGTATGGGAGCAACGCCAGTGTCGGTGACGTTAGCGTTAACCTTGCCCCAAGTGGATGAACATTGGCTGGCTGCGTTTAGTAAAGGCTTTTTTGGTTTGGCAGCCCGATATAATGTCGACTTGATTGGTGGCGACACTACCTCTGGGCCATTGACCTTAACCGTACAGGCATTTGGTTTTTTGCCAAAAGGGCAGGGGCTTAAACGAAGCGCAGCCAAGGTCGGTGACGCCATTTTTGTAACCGGCATGCTGGGTCAAGCTGGCTTGGGCTTAAAAATCTGCCAAGGCTATCTGAGTGCAGCGCCTGATGCAGCTTTGGCAAGATTTAACAGGCCGGATCCACAAGTTGATGCTGGGCAAGCGTTGCTCACTATCGCAAATGCCTGCATTGATATATCTGACGGATTGGCTGGCGATTTAGGTCATATTCTGGAGCAAAGTGGTGTTGGTGCCTGTATAGACTGGGAATCACTGCCTTTGTCTGATTCGGTAACGGCGTACATTCACGCTACTCAAGATTGGGCTATGCCATTGGTTGCCGGCGATGACTATGAATTATGTTTTACAGTCAGTCCAGAAAAAATGGGCTTAATTAGCATCCCCTGTACGCAAATAGGCGTCATTGAAACACTCCCGGGATTAAGAATCAGCAAATCCGGCCGTGTACAAACATTTAAGGCAAAAGGTTATGAGCACTTTTCTGAATAACAGTTTAGGTAAACACCAGTTAACGCCCAAGCAAATCCTAACCGATCCAGTTTTATTTCTGGCGTTTGGGTTTGGTTCCGGCTTGGCAAAAAAAGCCCCTGGCACGTTTGGTACTGTTGCAGCCATCCCCCTGTATTTACTGTTGATGCAAGTCAATAGCCTGGTTTTTTATAGCGTATTTACAATTCTGGCCACTCTGGTGGGTATCTGGATTTGTGGTAAAGCGGCCGACCAATTAGGTGAACATGATTTTGGCGGTATAGTTTGGGACGAAATTGCCGGTCTCTTGATAACTCTATGGTTTGTGCCATACAGCTGGCCAGCCCTTTTGCTTGGTTTTATGTTGTTTAGAGTGTTTGATATTTTTAAACCTTGGCCAATTAGCTGGGTTGATAAACGCATTCACGGCGGATTGGGTATTATGTTGGATGATGTTTTGGCAGGCCTATTCGCTGGTCTGGTACTATGGCTATTGATTGTGAAGTTGGCTATTTTGGCTTAAGTTTTTTTGTCATTAGGATCAGCCGCGTTAAATTTTTGAGATTTTAAGATAAAGGAGAATCAAATTGTGACAACTGTACAAGACATTACCAGCGCAATGACGCCCTCGGAGAAAAAAGCCACTTGGTCATTAGCCAGTATATACGCGTTGCGAATGCTGGGCCTGTTTATGATTTTACCGGTGCTGTCGCTGTTTGCTCAACAACTGGAAGGTGCCACACCAGCCTTGATCGGCCTGGCAATGAGTATCTACGGTTTGCCACAAGTGTTATTGCAAGTGCCATTTGGTTTGTTGTCGGATCGGATCGGTCGTAAAAAAGTCATAATATTTGGCTTGGTGTTGTTTTTTATAGGTAGTGTGATTGCTGCTTTATCTACAACAATCTACGGCATGCTAATTGGACGGGCTTTGCAAGGCGCAGGTGCTATTTCAGCTGCCATCATGGCCTTGGTGGCGGATTTAACCCAAGAAGTGCATCGCACCAAAGCGATGGCCAGCATAGGTGCCAGCATCGGCGCATCCTTTGGAATCGGCATTATCGCAGGGCCGCTCGTTTCTAATTATGGCGGTGTACATACTGTTTTTTGGGTAACTGCCTTCTTAACAGTACTGGCTATCTTAACTATTATTTACATCGTACCAAACCCGCAACAAACCAAATTGCATAGGGATACAGAATTTGTACCTGGCCAGATGACCCAAGCCTTAAAAAATCCTGAACTATTACGACTGGACTACGGCATCTTTGTGCTGCACATGATCTTAATGGCCGTGTTTGTGGTAGTGCCCTCGTTAATGCGCAGTGCAGGATTAATTGCCGGAAACGAATGGCAAGTCTATCTGCCCGTTTTTGTTGGTTCGATGGTCATTGCAGTGCCGTTTGTTATCGTGGCCGAAAAACTACGCAAGATGAAGCAAGTGTTTATAGGGGCAATTGGCACAATTATGGTGGCTGCCCTGGGGTTGTCTATTTTTCATGAAAATCTGGTTGGCATCATTGCCTGTTTAGGCATATTTTTCTGCGGTTTTAATTTGCTGGAAGCCACTTTGCCGTCTTTAGTATCCAAAACAGCGCCAGGAGACTTAAAAGGCACCGCAATGGGCGCATACTCAAGTTGCCAGTTTATGGGCCTGTTTATGGGCGGAGTGGTTGGTGGTTGGTTTAATGGTCAATATGGTGTAACAGCCGTATTCCTGTTTTGCGCCGCAGTTGCTCTAAGCTGGTTAGTGTTATCCCTGTCCATGCAGCAGCCTCGCTATCTTGCCAATATGCTGATTTCTTTGCAAAGCATCAGTCTGGTAGAAGCAGACAAATTTGTCGCAGAAATGCTAGGTATTACAGGTGTAGCCGAAGCTACCTTACGTTATGAAGATGGGGTGGTGTATCTTAAAGTTGATAATAAGCAGCTCAATAAAGAGCGACTACAGGCATTGATAAATCAATATACCCTGCTGTAAGCCTGCAGCCGTCGGCAACTGCGCCTGTGTAGCTCTATTGCCTGCGTCTATGCAGAAATCCTTCTGATGGTGCAGATGCTTATGGCTTTAAGTTGGCTTTAAATGATTTATAAACAAATATCACAGTTAAAATTGATAATTGATTAAAGAAAGTTGTTGACGAATGGGTCTCGTGCATATAGAATAGTCAGCTCTTCAGGTGTTGTTGAGATCCATCATAAGCCACTAAAGAGATAGTCGGGATGTAGCGCAGTTTGGTAGCGCGCCTGCTTTGGGAGCAGGATGTCGGGGGTTCGAATCCCTCCATCCCGACCACTTTGCGCTTGTAGCTCAACCGGATAGAGCACCAGCCTTCTAAGCTGGGGGTCGCAGGTTCGAGTCCTGCCAAGCGCGCCATTCCTTAGTTAGAAATATCTATGGTGATCGTAGCTCAGTTGGTAGAGTCCCGGATTGTGATTCCGGTTGTCGCGGGTTCGAGCCCCGTCGTTCACCCCATTAAATCAAGCACTTAGGCGATATTTGCAACAACTGCATTTTTGCTTGCAACCGATTTTGCAACTTTTTGTATTTCCCGCAAACTCCGCTAAATGTTCTGGCGCCAAATGCGCGTATCGTTGCAGCATTTCATAACTTGACCATCCTCCTAATTCTTTAAGGATATGAAGCGGCGTTCCATTCTGGACATGCCAGCTGGCCCAAGTGTGTCGTAAGTCGTGCCATCTGAAATTGTAATGGTCAACAAAAGCAGGACACTTTTTGAGGCAACCTTGCTATAAAATTTTTATAGCCTAATTATTAGTGTGATCGCCTGACGTTATAAAAAGCAAAGTAATCAATAATACTTAACTTTGCCGCTTCTTTAGTTCTAAATTTTTCGTAATTTAATTGTTCATATTTCAAGCTCCGGAACACGCGTTCTGTTGGACTGTTATCCCAGCAGTTACCTCAACGACTCATACTTTGCTGCATCTTCATTATCTTTAGATGCCGACGGTATTCAGTACTGGCATATTGGCTGCCTCGATCTGAATGTTGGAGCAATCCTGGGTCCGGCTTCCTTCGCCAAAATGCCATTTGCAACGCTTGGACACACAACTTAGTGCGCATGTGGTCGTCAATCGCCCAACCCACGCTTGCCTGGAAAATAAATCCACCTCGACAGCAACATATAGCCAGCCTTCTAGGGGCCACGTAGGTGATATCCGTCGTTCACACTTGGTTGAGGTTTGGCACATTAAACTGCCTATCTAGCAAATTCGGTGAAATTGTATCGTTATGATTACTGTCAGTCGTGGCCTTGAAGCGCTTTGGATAGCGTGCCTTTAAGTTCAATTTGGCCAATAATCGGCGGGCTGTATCGCGGCCAACGGACAAATCTGCTTTTTTCAATCCATCCGAGAGTCGCCTGGAACCATGGGCGCACCTTGATGCTTCGAAAATTTTCACCGTCGGCTTGCTCCAGCTTTTCCCGCTTTGTGCGCTTATCAGTGTCTTCATGTTGCTTAAGCCAAGCATGGTAGGCACTGGTATTGACTAATATCAATCCCAATAAGTTTTTTATTTAAAACCCTCATCCCAGCCTTCTCCCGTTGGAGAAGGAGCAATATGAGAACTTATTGGGATTGGTATAATATCGCGCTCCATGCGCAGCTGTTCAATTTCCTTATAAAGCCGGGTTAGTTCACTTTGTTTTGCAAGATATTCTGGTTGACACTTTACGGCAGCAACGCTTGTCGGTTTTCGCTCAGCCTTGACCCAACGCCTAGGGCACTTAGTAATACCCCCGCTATCGGCTGCCTGTTGATGCGTATAGCCTTTCTTAAGCACCAATTTAGCTGCATCCTGTTTAAAGTGTGAATTTTGGTTTTTCGCTTTATCTGAATTACTCACTTTTCTGCCTCTAGTGACATTATAATTCTGACTTTAGAAGTGTCCGGTTTTATTAAACCATTACACGCGGATGCTGGTTATGAGTTCCAGTGAGTTGTGGATACCGACAGCTTTTAGAACGAACAGCGAATCCAGGTTAGATGGATGTAGATTTACTACCAGCTGATTTTTTGCGAAACACTTATAGCTCGTTACTGCTTTTCAAGCCACTGAATGGCGTATTTTGTTAACTCACGACCGGAGTAGATTTTTAATTTACGGCGCATATTTGTTCGATGGGCTTCAATAGTTTTGATAGAACGATTAAAGCTATTCGCAATTTCACTATTTCCAAAGCCTTGACCTATCATCTGCAATATTTGAAATTCAGTTGCGCTTAGCCCGGCAATTGGGCTGGCTTTATTGTTGACATCAACAAGCTGGCTTATCATTCGAGTTCTCATGCTATTGCTGACGTACAGTTCCCCATCCAAAACATCTTTGATTGCTTGTAGCAGGGTTACAACGGCAACTTGTTTCATAACATAACCTTGTGCGCCAGCTTTGATCACTCTCTCTGCATAGACTGATTCTTCATGCATCGACATTACCAAAATGAGGGTATTTGGACATTGACTACGTATAAGCTTAATTAAATCATAGCCATAGAAGTCACCCAACGATAAGTCGAGAACTATTAAATCATGAGGGCAGGCGGTATTTTTTTCTAAAACGCTGTCTGCCGAATCGCTTTCACAGCACACTGATATATCATTTTCACGGCCTAGTAATCGTATAACCCCCTCTCTTAATACAGGATGGTCATCAACAACCATGACTTTAGCAGGAGTCGCTTCGTTATATTTTGGTTTCATGATTGTTACCATTTAGGAAATTAGTATTCTTAGAAATCATTGCTTATAAAGGTGTGGTTTTTAAAGCTTTTGGTCAACAAGACATACTCATGTAAGGGGCTTTCAATAAGTCAGGCTGGTAAATAGATTCGTAATTCCGGTACCTGTCAGGGCGAGTAGTGAATCCCTGCTGTAATAACGATGTTTAGGATTTATATGGATACCTATACTGTATGAGATCAAAAATAGTCTATGGTAATGTTATTTAAAATAGGGATATTTACCTATGGTACTTTTCTGTTTATTACTAGGATAAGTAGCAATTTTCCTAATTGTCATTAAGGAGTTTCCGGTTGTGGTAGACGTCAGCTATAAAAATAACTAAGTTTAATTCGTAGAGCTTGGAATCTTCTTTTGTACTTTTAAACTCAAAATGTAAGTGCTTCACAAAAAATTAGCTGGTATTTGATTAACATCCATGTAACCTGAATTTCGGCACCCATCAGAGTGCGTAGAAAACCCCTATTGGAATGACGAATCTATAGCCGTCTGACTTATTAAAAGGTGCTTATTTTCAATATCTCTCCTAATTATTACTAACGAAATAAAGCATTATGGAAAAGTTATTGACGGAAAAAACTGTGCTTAGAACAGGTAAATTTAAAAAAATAATCTTAGCTGCTATTGGAAAATCTGTGTCGAGTGTAACTTATAAAATAATAGAACTCGTCTTTTACTTGGTTTTTATAAACATAGCTTACATATATGAGCTTTAAAGTCAGAATATATTTTGGTTTTATTATCATTATTATTATGGCGTGTGTACTTGCAGTAAGTTTAAATCAGTTTTCAAAGATACAGCATGATTTATTGATGAAAAATCATACACAAGAAAATGTCTTATCTCCTATAGATATCGTTGTATTAATGTTTCGGGTCAAACAATACTTAACAGACGCTGCGCTTACACAGAATCAAAGAGACTCTTTAGCAGCTGCAGAAGCGGCCAATACATTTAATAAAAAGATTTCGCAATTTTTAAAGGGAGCGCATCTTACCCAAGATAAAATTCAGAAACTTGATTTACTTAAAACCAATTTCGATATGTTTTACCAAAAGGGTAAAACCATGTCATCAATATACATAAGCAAAGGTCATGATGCGGGTAATATCGTCAAGGCTGACTTTGATACTGAGTCTAATTTATTAGAGGAACAGATAAAAGCACTTGAATATGAGCCAACTGGGGGGCATTTACAAGTTAATCGTTTTGAATCACAGGCATTAAAATTTACAGTAATCGCTTTAAGTATTATGACTGTATTTGGATTTGGAATAGCTTTTTATATAACACGCTATTTGGATACCCAATTAGGTTTTGATCCCTAAGCGCTTAACAAAAAGTTAACGTGTATTTGGTGCCAAATCCACGCCCAATATCATCAATGGCTAGCTCAAGCTCATCCGGCATAAACGTTTTGAAC
>Ga0208264_1000252_pt1 | contig 21595 bp, 14 predicted proteins | sample LakWasMet31_HOW6_2_FD_183873 | JGI IMG/M metagenome (GOLD analysis project Ga0208264, IMG submission 183873) | Freshwater sediment methanotrophic microbial communities from Lake Washington under simulated oxygen tension - Sediment Metagenome... | ecosystem: Environmental > Aquatic > Freshwater >... | reverse complement strand
TCTCCGGCAAAAAGCCGGTCATTAAACAACCTGGGGTGGAAACTTTTCAACGCTCTTTTCCCCAGGACCCTGGAAAGTTTTGCACGCCGTTTTGCAGCTGAGGCTATTAAATTCGGGTTTATGGGATGTTTAGAGGCCAGTGATGAGCCATTTATTTTGGATATTGAGGATGAGTAATCCCTTGAAAACATGATGATTCGTTAAATTTGTTTGTGTTATCTCGCTACGTCGTAATGACGAACTCTATGGGCGATTTAGATCGCCCATCTTTTTTTTGCTTCACCCCATCCACCTATGCTGATAAATGCTCTAATTGGAGCACTTAACACACGCAGTATATTATTGGAATATGCAGGTTATTGACAGAATTTTAGTTGCAAATACTGTTGGTTTGCCGCCGATAATTGCAGGTCGGCACGAATGATTGCAGTTTGAGCTTCTTAGATTGCAAGTTCCTAAAGCTCTAGCAGCTCTCTTCATTCTTATTTTCACGATGGTCATATCCTTGTCATTTTGGAAAGTCACAGATCCAAAATTGGTTTGTCACTAATAGTGACAATAAGGTATCGTGAAAATAATATTGTATTTAACTGAGAGGCTACGCTGCCCCGCGCTAGCTTTCGTTGAACAGACTAGGAAACAATAATTCAACAGCGTCGTTCGGAAATTGGAGAGACACCGAGCTTTTTGGTTAGCTTTACTTAGATGTTACTTTTTTCTATTTGGATCAAGATGTGTAACTTTTCCGTTTGATTTTAGTGATTCAATTTCAGAAGTTAATTCTTTTGTTTTGCTTTTAAGTTCACTATTTTGAAGTTCCAAGTAGTTAATCTCCTTCTTTTGATCTTCAACTATGCGTGATAGGTCATAAAACGCTGACAGAATATTGAGATATTTGTTCTTGTATTCCTGCACATTAACATTTAATTCTCTATTCTTTTTTATCGTTTCTTTAACTTTAAAATGCGGCTTCTGCTGCTGAGATTGGTTTGCTATGTCAATATCTCTCAGCAAGGGTATCCACTCATCCCTATCCTTTCTTATTGAACTTCTTGAGTATCCGGCCTGCGACGCAACAGAGTTAACATTAATTTTTGCAGTAGGAGTGTCAATTAAAACCTGAATCGCATCATAAAAATGGACGTGCTTTTTTCTATATTCAGGCGTGCTCTCGAACTCTATGTTCATAATTTATTTTTAAATAAACCTGGATACATGTCTGTAGCTGCACTTTCAATTCGTTCGGCTAGAAGTGTAAAACTCCGTTTGTTAAAGTCATTTTTAGCTTTTTTAGCTTGGTTTTTAGCTTCAGCAATTAAAGCAATCGATTTATCAAGGTCTAATACACCATTAGCACAATTGAAACATTGATCGAAATTATTATTTGCAAAGTCATCACATGGTTGAGTAGTTATACACCATCCATGAGGTAGCTTTTTGGTTTTTATGGAGCCTTCTTTGGCTAAATCGGACCACTCTTTGTCAGGATTGGTTGAGTAATTAATACTTTCAGTAAATTTTTTAACTGCAACCAATCCAGGCCCAAATAACGTGTGCGCTGAATCATCTAGAATGCTTATAAGCTCCTTTCTCAAAATAGTATCAGTATGTTCGGTATTTGCTATGATGTAATCATTTAATTCAGTGTATGTTTTATCATCAAGTATCAAACCTGAAAGTAATAAAGCTTTGCCCCCATTTGCGTAAAAATATGTCGTTATTGATGTTACATGCTTCGTTTGGTATTTTAGATCTGCAATAGACAATAAATCAGAAGCTGACCCATAAAAAGCTAATGATCGTCGAAATTGATGCTCGGTTACTGGAAAAACTTGATCAGGTAATACGTTGTCGTTAAGACAATTTTTTGCGGTGCTGTACCTATGTAAGAAGTTAACCTCAGCAATTGATAGATAGTAATCACCCGTTCGATCAGCCCAATTATCATTCAAGTCTTTATATTTAATTAAAGAATCGACTGTAATCGGCTTGTCATCGACAATTACGCGAAAAGCGGTTCTACCATCTGGAGCTGTCCATTTACCAGCAATGTTATTTGAATTTTTATCAGTCAACCCACAGTTTAATTGTGGGAAAAGCCATTTTGGGAAAGATGGATCTACAATCTGAATTTTGTATGAGAAATCAGATAATTGTCTTAGTATGTCATGAGCGGCTTTACCATTCTTACTAACTACCCAACATGATCTTTTCCCACCGCTAATTTTGGTTTCTTTGCCAATTATTAGAAAAACAGTACCTTTAGTTGTTGTTATAATTTTTATAGGTTCATTCAGCAGATGTATAAGCTCATCCTCTCGCATACTGGTTTCTTGCATAATTAAGCGCGCTAAGAAAGCTTGTATACGCCTAATTTCAAACGTAACATCAGTAATATTTCTCGAGCCAAAAAAAAATGAATTTGGATCGACTTGACCAACTGATTTTATCTTGTTCTTAAAATACTTATAGGTCCAGCGTCTTTGGTATACTTTCTCTTTAGGTTCTAAAAACGCACTCAATCTGCCTTGATATCCTTTTCTAGATATTCCCGCCGGTGCACCGTTATTACTGCCAGTATCACTAAGATCTGTGTAAGCAGAGATTAGCCTTTGAGAATCCTTTTCAAATTTGTTTGAATCCCACGCATTTATTACATCAATAGCATCAGTGTATATCTTACAATAAATTATTGGTGGTATAATAGTATGTTGTTCCGATTGAGCTCTTGCTCTGTTGTAGGCTCCCTCAAGAGTCCGGTCTAAACTCACCGAAAAAATCGGTTCAATATCTATATATTGTCGTGAAAGATAAGAAACATGACTTATGACGCCTCGAAGATTAGCAAATATTATTGAGGATAGCGGCGTTTTATTTTTTTCAGCGAGACGAAGTTCTTTTGATAGTTCATCCGCAACACCAAGGTCAGTAAAAAGAGAGAGAAACGATCTATTTTTTAATGTGTTAGTTTTCTTTAAAGCCTTAAGTGTCGCTGTTCTTATTTGAACCGACATAGGGGATAATAATGATTTGTATAGCCCTTTAGCTCGTGCAAATGGGATTTCTAAGAATAAATAGGATAGTGTTTTTAGTTCTAGGATATCTTCTGAATTTAAACCCTCAACTCCGCTTTTAAAGTTTAATTGTAGTGATTCAGAAATTTTCCAAATATCATCCTTATAGAAGCTTTGGTAAGAATCGCGAATATATGATGCGGTGATTGGGGTATCGTCGTCAATTTGGTTCTTACTATCGGTAGAAGGAGTTAAAGTCTGTTCGTAACCTAATTCGGTTATTGATTTAATGTGTTCAATAGCACCTGGGCGCAATATTTTATAAGCAGTTTGACTCATACTGCCAGGTCCATTAAAGCCATATCCATATCATAAAGTTCTTGCCAGTCGGGGTGTAAACCGAATGCGACTTTGTCTTCAGCCTGTTTTATCCAGTCAATCGCTATATCGCTCAGTTTTTCTTTTAAATGATCAAGAATACCATTTATACGATCAAGAATTGCGCCATAGTTATTTTCGATTTCAGCCTCATACGAAACTATCCTATTTTTTAAATAAATATATTCGCGCATAGATATTAGCTTGTAAATGCCTTCTTCATCTGCATGGACAACGAAGAAAGAGCAAAATAAACATCCTGTCGGAGTCGTGCAATCTCCAATGACGTAAGCACTTTTAGATGTATTAAGTTGAATTATTGATTGTTGCTCATCATTAGCACGGCATTTTCCTGCTGGTATAGTGGTTAATCTATCGCTAACCTTATCGCCAATATTTTTTATCATATTTTCAAAACCCGCATAGTACACTCCCAGGTTTTCAATAGCCTCTTTTTCTTGTCTCTTGAGATAATACTTAGAACCTGTGTCCACCTTGTGCTGCATAATTATCGAGGAAAGAATATGTCCGCGCCTACTTTCAATGGCAGTGGCTTTATAGTTGCGTAAATCGCTAGGAGTTGGGATTTTAACTTTATGATCCGATAAATTTTCTTGACCTAATCGCACATTTATATGACTAACAAATCTAAGTCTGAACGATTTTAACCAACCCAGAAATAAGTAATACTGCGCAATATGCCTATACTTTTTATCTTCATAGAAAATCTGTCTTCCAATATAATCTAACTTAAAGTCAATCCCGAATTTATCGCAAAGCAAGTTGTAACTAGTAAAAATATCAACAAACGGATTAACGTATTTTATTAGAACATCTTTAGAAATTTCGAATGTCACAACTTTATTAGCTCTAGCTTTATATACAGATACGGTTTTTCCTGAAGTTTTTTTATCATTGCGAATACTTAAATCGTCAAATGTTACTAGCATGGCATTTGTTGCATTTATGCCGGTAATCGCTATAAATAAGTACAAAAATAAATTTCTATAATCTTTAGATAACTCAAATAATAACAAAATATCATCTGCTGTTATTTCATTATTTCCTTTAAGCATTACTATGCATTCTTTTACTTTTGTTTCCTCAGACTTTACCTTATTAGCTACATATCGAACCGTTTCAACAACACAAAATTCAGATGGTGGCTCAATAATTGATTCAATCCTTTTCCCAAGAACAAGGTAATCGGAAATTAAATTGGCATCATTCGGGTAGAGATAAGATAAGAAGCGATATAAATTTCCAATATGTCCAATTTCGGTTCGATTTCCTTTCGTTGAATCGTTTGATCGGTTTCGAATATCACTTCTAGTTTTCGCAGCTGTTTCTTGAAAAACTTTCGTTATTGGTCTGAAATCATCTATCACATCAAAATTCAGATCTTGATTACACAATAATTTTATAGCCCAATTCCCAGTGTATAGGTAATTCTTTATTCTTAACTCAGATAAATCTTGGTTCTGGTCAAGCAATGTAAATCGGAGATATTCTGTAGCAAACCAGTTTATTATTGATTTTACCGTGTCGTTTTTATACGACTTAGGCTCACTCAGACTCCCTACCGTCAATAAGTCTTTGCCGCCCCATACTAAAATCAAAAATGGATCAAACTCTTCTGGTAATTCACAAGGAACGCCTTGTTCCCATATTATTTTTGTTTGCATTTACAGGTCACCTAACAACTCATTAACAAACTCTTCATTCGCAAGTGTTATGGGAGAGCCTTGCAAATTAGTATTGTAATGATTTAAATATGCTTGTGTAACTGTGATACTACTATGCCCCATCAGCTCTTTAAGTTTGTCTAACAGTTTATTTATTTCATCACTTGACATAGTTGGTCGGTAATTCGCTTTTAAAAAATTCATGCCAAATGTCGCCCGAAGATAGTGAACTTTAAATGGCCCTTCGTATCCAAGTCTATATAGCTCAGGCTTAAGCGTTTCATTTGCAAAGTGTGAAATTATGCTTCCTGGCCGTGTTGATGGCGGCATCCAGCTAGGAATTAGTTCTATATTAAACTTTGACCAATAAACATGATTGCCCTGTTGATTAATCAGTAAATGCTGATCCTTGTCCTTTTCAAAAACTAGGCCTTTTTTAATCGCTTTTTGTACATTATTTTTTCTAGTCTTTGAAGAAAAATACAAATTCAAATACTTAATCGCGCTTAATGGAAAATAAATTCTTAGAGGCTTGTCGTGCTTAGTTTGAATCAATGTTTCAGCATTTCCCGCTCTTAAAAATGGCGTAAGAATACCTGAATCCATTTGCTGCTTCAGATCAATTATGTGTTTTTCACGTAGAGTACCGATGCTTCCGCTTCGAGCTCCCGTCAATAATGAGGTTATTGCAAGACACTTAAACCATGAAGGCGCCGTAGTTTTAAGTGCAGTAATCAAGATCTTCTGTTCTTCATCATTCAACGGTTTTAGCGGCTCCCCATCAAAAATATAGTCCGTTAATACAGCCTTGGTTCTTGCCTTTTTAATAGCATGAACTGGCCTAACTATTAGCCTATTTACGTTACCCTGTTTCTCATTTTGATATACGGTAGAAATTGTTTCTTCGCGCCATAATTCTGCTTGAGGATCAATCAACCCTTTTTCCTTAGCATACTTAAAGAACCGAGTCGATGTCGATTGGTACAGCCTTGCGTTCTCTCTACTTAAATTTCCAACTTTAATTTCTTCCCTTAGAAACTGCCAATATTTATAAGCGGGTCGATTTCTCTCAACTGGAAATTTGAAATTTAAGTAATCGTACTCATCGCGAAATTTAAAAAAGTAATTCAGCATATGAACTAAGTGATGAGCATGCGTCCTAATTGTCATCGTTGTTGGTACTTCGTGGCCTGGAATCTTCAATTCATACCAGTCATATAAAAAATTACAGGCCAGGATAAATGGAATTCCGGTTTGTTTGGACACAATGAGAGGAAAATTAAACGCCTCATCAACACTACGTTGATGAGAACTGGAGATATAGCGAATGTGTGTCGGCTGGGTAGAAAAGGAAAGATCGATATTCGCTTGCTGCAAAGCTTCTATATCTGATACAAAGAAATAAGCGTTGTCCGTGTGATTAGCATTTTCATCATAAGCACCAACCTTCGAAAGGAATAGGTTGGGTATTGTCTCTACTACCAACTCACTAGGTATTGCGGCTTCAGTGCTTGATATCATACGACCCTTTTGCATCCAAAATTACTGCCACTTTATGCCAAAACTGTCAAGTTAGGTAAGTTGCTAAGAGAGCCACCTAACCTCACAAGACTTTTTCAACATGACCCACGCATCAACTTGGTTGAAGCGAGCATCTCGTGACGGTAATTTTTGATGCCTTACGAAATCATACGTAAGAAAAAACATTCTCCCTGATAATGTCGGGATACAGCCACGGTCGCAACATTACAGGATTAAAACTTAAACTGTCAACAGGAAAATCCAAGCACAAATTGTCAACATTTTAAAACTATGCAGTAACTGTCAACATTTTAAATCAGCCCACAGCCGCGCCCATTTTGAAGATCGGCAAGTACATCGCTACTATCAAACCACCAACCAACACTCCTAATATGGCCATGATGGCTGGCTCCATTAAGCTGCTTAAATTATCAACCAAGTTATCGACTTCTTCTTCATAAAAATCGGCAACTTTAGACAACATGGCATCAATCGAGCCGGATTCTTCGCCAATAGCCACCATCTGTTGCACCATGTGTGGAAACAAAGCGGTTTGTTGCATGGCAAATTGCAATCGTTGTCCGGCCGAGACTTCTTCACGCATTTTCATTACGGCATCAGAATAGATAATATTTCCGCAAGCACCGGCAACTGATTGCAACGCATCTACTAACGGCACACCCGCAGCAGACATGGTGGACAAGGTTCTGGCAAAGCGGGCAATCGCTGATTTATTTAAAATCAACCCAACGACTGGGATTTTTAACAAAAGTTTATCCAGAAAATGATTAAATTCTCGCGAGCGTTTTTTAAAATATCCAAAGGTATAAACCGCACCCACCACGATACCAATAACAATCCACCACCATTCCTGCATCCATTCTGACATGTTAATTACCATACGGGTAAATGATGGTAAATCTGCACCAAAGCTTTTGAACAGATCTTCAAAAACGGGTACCACAAAAATTAGCAGGATAGTTGTTACCACAAACGCTACCACAAGCACGGCTATGGGATAGGTGAGCGCCTTTTTTATTTTTTTCTTCATGGACTCGGTTTTTTCTTTATAGGTTGCAATTTTGTCCAATAAAGTTTCCAAAACCCCGGCATGTTCACCGGCTTCCACCAAGTTACAAAATAACTCATCGAAATACAGCGGTTTCTTATTTAAGGCTTCAGCCAATCTGTCACCGCCTTCAATGTCGGCTTTTACACTTAACAACATAGTCGCCATGCTTGGGTTTTCATGACCTTTGCCAATGATGTCGAATGACTGTACCAGCGGTACACCAGCGGCAAGCATGGTTGCTAGCTGCCTGGAAAAAATCGCAATATCGCCAGGAGTAATTGGCCTGGTTTTGGTGCTAAATAATGATTTCGGTTTCTTTTTAATTTTAGTGACCCGAAAACCTTGGCGTTTTAATTCGGTTTTGGCCACCGTTTCACTTTTAGCAGTTATTGCCCGTTTAGTGATTTTTTTGCCACTTTTATCGGTGCCTTCCCAAATAAAATCAATTTGTTCAGATTGCTCTGCCATGCTTATTCCTTAGTTACTCGGTCAATTTCTTCAATACTGGTAATACCCATCCTGACTTTATTTAAGCCAGACGCCCGTAGATCGTTAATTCCTTCTGACTGTGCCTGAATGGCAAGCTGCATTGCATTGCCGCCTTCGAGAATAAGTGCCCGCATTCTTTCGCTTAAGGTCATGACTTGGTATATCCCAACCCGCCCCTTATAACCATTGGTGCAGTGCTCACAACCAACTGGACTATAGATTTTTAAACTTGCTAATTCTTCTTCTTTAAATCCGGTAGAAATTAATACATTTTTAGGGAAATCTGCCGGTTTTTTACAATGCTCGCATAACCGTCTGGCCAATCGCTGCGCCATAATCAGGTTAACGGCAGAGACAATATTGAATGGCTCAATGCCCATTTGCACTAAGCGGTTTAGGGTTTGTGGCGCGTCATTCGTGTGCAGGGTTGATAGCACCAAATGTCCTGTTTGAGCTGCTTTTACCGCAATTTCTGCGGTTTCATAATCTCGAATTTCCCCCACCATGATAATATCGGGATCTTGACGTAAAAACGCCCGCAATGCGCTAGCAAAGGTCAACCCGGCTTTGGGGTTCATGTTGACCTGATTGATACCTTCCACGGTGATTTCAACAGGATCTTCGGCGGTAGAAATATTGGTTTCCACTTTGTTTAGGATGTTTAGACCCGTATACAACGTAACAGTTTTTCCGCTACCCGTTGGTCCTGTCACCAGCACCATACCATACGGTTTATGGATGGCTTCCAAAAACAAGCGTTCCTGCTCTGGTTCAAAACCCAATTTCTCAATGCCAATTTGAGCACTGGTTGGATCAAGTATCCGTAACACCACCTTCTCGCCAAACAGCGTAGGACAAGTGTTAACACGAAAATCGATAGCGCGATTTTTTGATAGCGTCATTTTAATCCGCCCGTCCTGTGGAACACGGCGCTCGGCAATATCCATTTTGGACATGACCTTAATTCTGGAAATAATCCGGTTCGCGATATTAACTGGTGGACTGGCTATCTGATGCAAAATACCATCCGCTCTAAAACGGATTCGGAAAACCTTTTCATATACTTCAAGATGTATATCCGAAGCGCCTTTTTTAATGGAATCCAGCAACACTTTATTTACAAACCTTACGATTGGCGCGTCATCGGTTTCTGGCCCGCCATCATCATCAACGACATCATCGCCACCGGATATATCAAGGTTATCCAGATCTTCATCCAGCAAATCCCGCATCGAAGTGTCTTTGGCTTCTAAAGCCACTTCTATCATTTTAATCAGCTTATCTTCTTCAACCAGTATGGTTTCCGGATTGAGTCGACTTAAAAATTTGATGTCATCCAGCGCCTGAAAATTGGTTGGATCAGACATACCAACAAACAGAGTTTTCCCTCTGGTATGCAAAGGCAGAACGTGGTGTTTGCGAACTAATTTTTCGCTAATTAAATGAACGGGAACGGTACGCGGGTCAATGGCATCCAGATCAAAATAGGGAACACCAAACTCAATGGAGGCCTTGGAAGCTACAGTTTTGCTGTCTACTACCTTATTGGAGACTAAATAACTAATTAGAGGAACTTTTTGTTTTTTGGCTTCCTGAATATGCAGCTGTGCGGCACTTTCAGTTAACAAACCATCTTGTATTAAACATTTAGTTAGACCACTAAATTGAAAATCTGTAGGGACTGTAGCCATCTGTATGTTGATTATCTAATTGTAAATTAACTATAGATGAAATATCTGTTTTGTCCATCAAATGAATCGTAACAACAATCGATTATAAAATACTGATTTCAATATATTTTCAGTCGTTGCACTATACAAAACAACGACTGAACTGAATATTAATTACTCTACAAAGCCCGGATTTTATCCAATTGCAGTTCCAAATTATTTAATAAAGAACGCATTTCCGCCAATTTAGCTTTTTCTTTTTCAATCACCTCTACAGGTGCCTTATCCACAAAAGCCGGATTATTTAATTTGCCTTCAACTCGGGGTAAGTCATTATTGACTTTTTGAATTTCTTTTGCCAATCTGGCCAATTCCGCATCTTTGTCAATTACCCCTGCCATCGGGATCAGTACTTTCATTTCGCCAACCAGCGCTATTGCAGATTCAGGCGCAATATCATCATCACCAAGCCAAGTGATGGATTCCAACCGGCCAAACTTTAGCAAATATTCCATATTGTTCGTCACAGCTTGCTGGTCAAGCGCTGAGCCTTGTTGCAGCAACACTGGCAATGGTTTACCAGGAGATATATTCATTTCACCACGGATACGGCGCACACCCAAGATAAAATTCATCAGCCACTGAGTTTCTGCAATGGCTTGTTCATCTATCTGACTTTCATCAACCGTTGGATAGGGCTGCAGCATGATAGTTTCCGCAGTTATACCGGCTAACGGTGCAACCCGTTGCCAAATTTCTTCCGTAATAAACGGCATTATGGGATGTGCCAAGCGCAGCAGGCTTTCGAGAACAGTCACCAAAGTGCGGCGAGTTCCTTCCTGCAGGGCCTGATTCTCAGATTGCAAAGAAATTTTAGCTAATTCCAAATACCAGTCACAATACTCATTCCAGGTAAACTCATAAATCGCTTGTGCGGCCAAATCAAAACGATAATTGTCGATTGCGTGGTTAGTGGCTAAAGTTACTTGCTGCAATCTGGATAAAATCCAGCGATCAACTTGGGTTGTTTGACTAGGCAAGGTCAAGCCATTATCTTGACCTTCAGTGTTCATTAACACATAGCGCGCCGCATTCCATAGTTTGTTACAGAAATTGCGATAACCTTCAGTACGCGCCAGATCAAAGCGAATATCCCTGCCTGTGGACGCCAGCGATGCAAAAGTAAAACGTAAGGCATCAGTACCGAAGGATTGAATGCCGTCAGGATAATCCTTTCGCGTGGCTTGTTCAATTTTTTTGGCCAAGTGCGGCTGCATCATACCCGAAGTGCGCTTTGCCACTAAGGCATCCAGCTCTATGCCGTCAATGATATCAATAGGGTCTAACACGTTGCCTTTGGATTTTGACATTTTTTGGCCTTCCGCATCGCGCACCAGGCCGTGTATATAAACTTCCTTAAATGGCACCTGCCCTTGAAACTTCAAGCCCATCATAATCATTCTGGCGACCCAGAAAAAGATGATGTCAAAACCGGTTACCAACACGCTGGTTGGATAATGCTGAGCTAATTCCGGGGTATTTTCAGGCCAGCCCAAAGTTGAAAATGGCCACAACGCCGATGAAAACCAGGTATCCAAGACATCTTCATCTTGTCTTAGTGCATAATCGGCTGGCAAATTATGCTGTTCGCGGATTGCTTGCTCAGAACGACCAACATACGTGTTACCTTTGTCGTCATACCAAGCAGGAATCCGGTGTCCCCACCAGATTTGGCGTGATATACACCAATCCTGGATATTCCGCATCCAATCAAAGTAGGTGTTTTTCCAGTTATCCGGTACAAATTTTATATCGCCGTTTTCCACAGCCGCAATAGCAGGCTCGGCCAGTGGCGCAACTTTTACATACCATTGGTCGGTCAATAAGGGTTCAATAACGCTTTGGGTGCGGTCGCCGCGTGGCACCATCAATTTGTGATCAACGACTTTTTCGAGCAAGCCTTGAGCGTCAAGATCGGCAATAATTTGCTTACGCGCAGCAAAACGATCCAAGCCGATGTAGCTGGCTGGAATTAAGGATCCTTCTTCCGGTGTATTTTCTCTGATAGCCGCGTCAACAGTAAATATATTAATCAAGCCACCGTGCGGTGCATCTTGAATTGTGGAAGTATGGCGATGTCTGGTCCACACTTCATAATCGTTGAAGTCATGAGCTGGTGTAATTTTTACGCACCCAGTACCAAATTCCGGATCAACATATTCATCAGCAATAATGGGAATGCGACGGCCAGTTAAGGGCAATTCTAAAAACTCACCTAACAGATGTTTGTAGCGATCATCATTTGGATGGATAGCAACTGCAACGTCACCCAGCATGGTTTCCGGGCGAGTGGTGGCAACCAGCAAATGCCCTTGGCCATTGGACAAGGGATAACGCAGTGTCCACATGCTACCGTTTTCTTCTTCGGATAATACTTCCAAATCGGATACAGCCGTGTGCAGTACCGGATCCCAGTTAACCAGCCGTTTACCGCGATAGATCAAGCCTTCTTCATACAAACGTACAAAAACTTCCTGCACGGCATCGGACATGCCTTCATCCATGGTAAAGCGTTCACGGTTCCAGTCTAATGACGTGCCCATGCGACGTAACTGGCGGGTGATGGTGCCGCCAGATTCTTCTTTCCATTCCCAAATCTTTTTGATGAAATCTTCCCGACCATAATCATGACGGGTTTTGCCTTCCGCATTACATAAGCGCTCCACAACCATCTGCGTGGCAATGCCGGCATGATCTGTACCTGCTTGCCATAAGGTGCTGCAACCTTTCATGCGGTGGTAGCGAATTAGCGCGTCCATAATGGTGTCTTGAAACGCATGCCCCATGTGCAAGCTGCCGGTGACATTGGGCGGAGGAATCATAATGCAATACGACTCCCCTTCTGGTTTAGCGGCAAAATAGCCCTGCTCTTCCCAAGTACTGTACCAACGTTGTTCAATTGAATGAGGCGAATATGTTTTTTCCATGGATACGCTTTTATTTTTGTTAATGATGATTTATTTTAGCAGGGTTGGTTATGGCTTGTGGTAAGGAATTCACCATGCCAGTCATTATGATTAAACTTCTGCTAATTTGCTGTGCCTCATGGAGTAGCTAAAATAAACCACTAAGCCAAGAATCAACCAAACCACAAACCGCAACCACGTTAAAGCTGGCAAAAACGCCATCAAACTGGCACAGGACAACATGCCTAAAACTGGAAACAGCGGGCTAAATGGCGTAACGAAGGGACGTTCCAAATCAGGTTTGGTAATGCGCAACACAATCACGCCCAGACAAACCAGCACGAAAGCCGCCAAAGTGCCGATATTAACCAACTCAGCCAAATCACCCAGCGGAATAAAGCCGGCGACCAATGCGATAATAACGCCGCATATGACGATCACCCTAACCGGGGTATGTGTTTTGTTGTTTACGCCACTAAAATAGGGTGACAATAAACCGTCACGCGCCATAGCAAAGATAATTCGAGTCAACCCATAATACAAAACCAGCATAACGGTTGTTAATCCCGCGATTACGCCCGTTGAAATCAGAGCTGAAGCCCAGTTTTTACCCATTAGCATTAAAGCATGCGCCACTGGAGATGCTACATTTAAATCGGTGTAACTAACAACACCCGTTAACAAGCCAGCAACGATAATATAGATAATGGTACAAAAAACCAAGGAGGCCACAATACCAAAGGGTAAATCTTTTTGCGGGTTTTGCGCCTCTTCTGCTGCGGTTGATACAGCATCAAAACCCACATAAGCGAAAAATACCAAGGAAGCACCCGCAAGCACACCTGTGGTTTTACCATCCGGCAAGGTTTGGAACCAACCAAATGGCATAAACGGATGCCAGTTTTCTGGATGGACATTGAAAACGGCTATAGAAATAAATATCGCAATGGTGGTCAATTTAACAGCAACCATCATATTATTAAATTTGGCGCTATGTTTAACCCCAACAATCAACAACCCCATCAGTACCAAAATGATCGCAAATGCAGGTAAATTGACATAGCCGCCTAATTTAGGCGCCTTGGTCAATGCTTCTGGCAAAGGCAAGCCTATGGATGTCAGGGCATTGTTAAAGTAACCGGCCCAGCCATTGGCCACAGCAGCCACTGAAATGCCATACTCTAACAATAAATCCCAACCGATGATAAACGCGAACAGTTCCCCGAACGCGGCATAGCTGTAGCCATAAGCACTGCCACAGCCACCAACCGCTGCTGATAATTCCGCATAGGATAAAGCGGCAAAGGCACATGCAATCCCGGCAATAATAAAAGATACGACGACAGCAGGCCCAGCTTGTGTTGCAGCAGCAATACCAGTCAACACAAAAATACCGGTGCCGATAATTGCACCTACCCCTAAAAATGCCAAATCCCAAGCGGATAGGCAACGTTTAAGGCCATAGTCAACGGCATGAATTGATCGAATCGGCTTGGTGCGGAAAATTTCTAACGCCATAATAAAAATCCTGTTGTTAACCTGAGTGACAGTCGAATTACGTTACTGGCAATACTACAACAAATTGCCAGTCTTGATGCACTGACGATTATCCAGAAATTTATACCGATTTGATAGTTACTTTGAAATATATGGTTTATTCACGTTAGGTGAACCTGACATGGAAATTGCGAATAAATTGCTTTCATTCACATGGCAACAAAAATGGGATTTGCTTAAAAATGCTGCTGATCAATTACTATTAATAACTGATCAGCATCGGCATGAAGAAAATTAACCGACCAACATAACCTGGTTTCTACCGTTGCGCTTTGCATTGTACATTGCATTATCACCACGTTTTACAAAGCTATCGACACTATCATTTGCTTGCAAGACGCTAACGCCCAAACTAGCGGTAATCTTGATAGTCTCCATTCCAATCGCCAAGGTATGATTCTCAATAGATTTCCGAATTCGTTGCGCCAACAATTTGGCACCTGTCAAATCTGTGTCGCTCAACAGTATTACAAATTCTTCACCACCAAATCTAAAAACGATGTCACTACCTCGTAAACTTTTTGTAATCCAACTAGCTACTGACGTTAACGTTACATCGCCAAATTCATGGCCATAGCTGTCATTTATGTTTTTAAAATGATCAATATCCAAAAAGATAAGCGCCAAGTTTTTTGAATTGCGTTGCGCAAGACTCATTTCCCGCTTTACCACATCGTTAAATGAAGTTCTGTTATTAACCTGCGTTAATGGATCAATGTAAGCCATTCGCAACGCTTGTTGATATTTGGTTGCGTTAAGTAGAGGATAAATCAGACAACATAACAGAGATTCCAATAATTGCATTTCAGCTTCACTAAAGCGCTGGTTCCGCATCAGTTTTAGCTCACCTAATTGTTGATCTTCAACTTTCAGCGCATAATTACAAGAGTGTTTAGTCATCACCCCGCTGGTAACAGATAAACCAAACTCCTCATTGCTGTAAACGTAAGCGCTATGAGGAATGATACTTTCAATTTTTATACTAAAAATTGAAATCAATTTATTAAACTCCAGCGTAGTTTGCAATGCACTACTAATATCATAATGTTGCAAGCTGGCTGATTTTTTAGCCTCAAACGTATTATTACTAATAACAGCTAAGTTGGTTGATTTTTTTGACATCTCTAGTACCTCAAGTGTTTATTTACCGCTTAAAACAACTAAAGCCAAATACATGCCAACAAAGTTATATTACAAAATAATCAGATACTTAGAGCATACAAATACTCTAACTTTTTTTCTATGCCGAAAATTTGACGCCCAGTCGGCAATTTATTGCCTATCTGACTATAAGAATCATTTAATAACCCAGAACAAACTTCTGGTTGATTTTATCCATCATTTATTATTTCATCGAATACACAAGTTACTGTCCTGGTTGGTTTTTACAAACATACTGATTGCTTGCAGCAGCGGACCAGCATTACAACCCATCCAGACACAACAACCTTCACCTGTTGTTAGTTATGCACTGAGCCTACAAGGAACACCTTACCGCTACGGCAAATCATCACCGCAAGAAGGTTTTGACTGTAGTGGTTTTGTTAAACATGTGTACGAAAAGCAAGGTATTTTTTTACCAAGAACCAGCGGAGAAATGGCTAACAGCCTGAAAACGATATCCGTAGATGAAATTAATCCCGGCGATTTGTTGTTTTTTAATACGACCCGCCCCAACTCTCATGTTGGCATTTATATTGGCAAAGAAAATTTTGTACACGCTCCCAGCCAACGCAGTGGCAGAGTCATGGTCTCAAGTCTAAAGAACAGTTACTGGCGCAAACACTTTGGCGGTGCCCGCAGACCGAGATAACAAGACCATTACTTAACCCTTATTTGAAAAAACCGTCCAATTGGACGGTTTCTGTCTGCCCTATAAATCCCGCGCGTATTAACCTTGTGTCTTTTTACGGAAGCCAAGAGCAGCCAAGCCAATACCCACCAATCCTAAAGTCGCCGGCGCAGTTACTTGCTTAGGCGGAGTATCTGAGGTCAACAACTGAAACTGCCCATCCCAGGCTTGCACACCTTTGAAATCCAAACGCAGGTTAGTTACATTTGAAAACTCGGCCGCGCTGTACCCGTTAAAAGAAGTGTAAGTTTCAAAGAAATCACCAATACCATTAAATGCTTGGTATCCTGATGATGCAGCGCCATTATTAATGGTCATGTTAACTTGAACACCCAAATCAATAGCAAGCACTTTCAACAAAATAGCGGTACCAGAAGCACTAAAGTCAGTTGGGTTAAACGTGTAATTAACAAATGCCGTACCATTAGACAGCGTTGAATTGCTGATAAACAAGAAGTCGCTATCTACAATTACTTTCTCTTCTTGAGAAGCAAGCCCACCACTAGCAAGCGCAGAAAGGGTACGAGTAGCACCTGTTAAGTCAGTTCCAGTGGTCAATGCAACAGAATTTGAGGTGGAAGCAGCATCGTTTCCAATATCTGTAACTGTTTGAAACTGAGTAAAATTATCAATTAATAGCGTTGCTTGTGCTTGTGTCACTCCCATTGCGCTAACAATGATTGCACCAGTAACTAATCTTTTCAGTTGTTTCTTCATTTGTATTGTTCTCTATTAAGTTAAATGTTGATGAGAGAAATTATCTCTCTGATAAACAACAAGCAACCTATGTACCAACACCAATAAACTATTTATAATTCATTTAGTTAATCAATAGAAATCCACAATAGTAAGTAATTACTTACAAATTTTGTAAACAATTACTTACAACATTATCAATAATAACCAACCTTTTATATAGGTAAATTCAATAATAACCGACATAGCGCTGATAATTTGTTACTGATTTATTTTTTTGCGAATATAAACAATAGATTACATTAGCATCCAGTTACAGCAGAGCTAAATTCTAACATATCTTTATGTAAACATTACTGACACTATCAACATAACATCAATATTTTTTATAAGATTAAATCAATCGTGTACGTATTTTTGATACAGACTATATCTATGTACAACAATGAACTAACTGTTTGATTTAGATAACGATTGTTTTTGTCTTTAACTACTCTGTCAGAATCAATTTTCTTGTTACAAATTTGACATAGTTCTGACGCATAACCGTAATATTATTGGTTCACAATCAGAATCAAATTTGTGATCAGGGGCGGACTATGAATAAATTAAGCGCTAACTTAAGCGGGCTAAAGCCTTCAAGCCTAAAGTCGACGGCACTGGTATTAACAATATTTTGTTTGCTGTTAACTTGGACTATTGAATCTTTAGCTAAAGAATTTTTGAAACTGGCGTAAACAAGGTCTGCATTGCTCGAACTTAAACAAACAAACTGTTGGACTTGCGACTAGATGTGCCGAATTATTTAAGAATTAATTCAATATTTTGGAATACTTCTTTAAACATTACCGATGTCAACCGCTTTGTTTGTACGTTATAGCGGCTACTATGATACGAATCGATCAAAAAATTACCATCCGGTAAATTATGCACTCTGTTATGCCCAAACGCTGCCGCACTTAACTTTAACTGATACGCTTTAAGCACGGATTGATGGGCAATTAGGCCTAATGCCAAAATAACGGATTTTTTGGGTAATGTTTTTAACTCTGTTGCTAAAAAATGATTGCAGCAGTTAATTTCATCGGTAGTTGGTTTATTTTGCGGTGGCAGGCACTTTACCGCATTGGAAATTCGACAATTTGTTAACACCAGCCCATCGTTTAGGCTTGTTGATGTTGGTTTATTAGCATATCCAAACTCAAACAAGGTTTCATAGAGTAGCAAGCCTGCAAAATCACCTGTAAATGGCCTGCCTGTGGCATTAGCACCATGCATACCAGGTGCTAACCCAACAACCAGTAATCGGGCTTCTTTATCGCCAAATGGTGCCACCGGGCGCGCATGATAAAGAGGGTGATCTTGCTTAACTTGCGTGAGGAAATCTGCTAAGCGCGGGCAGGCCTTACAATCTTGATCAAAGATGGTTTTTGAAAGCATAATAAATTTAGTCTGTTAATTTTTTAGCATAAAAAAGGGCCTTTCGGCCCTTTTTTATTTTACCAAGCGAGCTTATTCTTTATCCGCTTCTTTAATGCTTAACCGAACTCGGCCTTGGCGGTCGATTTCCAGTACTTTAACGCGAACCACATCGCCTTCATTCAACTTATCGCTGACTTTATCAACATGTTCGTCTGAAATTTGAGAAATGTGCACCAAGCCATCTTTTCCTGGCAAGATCGTGACAAATGCACCAAAGTCCATCAATCTAACGACTTTACCTTCATAGATTTTACCGACTTCAACTTCTGCGGTAATTTCTTCGATTAAACGACGCGCTTCTTCACCCGCTAATTTGTCCACTGAAGCAACTTTAACGATGCCGTCATCAGTTAAGTCGACACTGGCACCGGTAATTTCAGTAATACCACGAATGGTAGCACCACCTTTGCCGATAACTTCACGGATTTTGCTTGGGTCAATTTTGAAAGTGATAATGCGTGGAGCAAAATCTGACATTTCTGAGCGTGTAGTGGACAAGGCTTTGTTCATTTCGCTCAAAATATGCAACCGGCCTGCTTTGGCTTGCGCCAAGGCGGTTTTCATAATTTCTGCAGTGATGCCGTCAATCTTGATGTCCATTTGTAAAGCAGTGATACCGTTTTCGGAACCTGCCACTTTAAAATCCATATCGCCAAGATGATCTTCGTCGCCCATAATATCGGACAATACCGCAAAGCTATCGCCTTCTTTAATCAAGCCCATAGCAATACCAGCAACTGGTGTTTGGATAGGCACGCCCGCATCCATTAATGCCAAACTGCTACCGCACACGGACGCCATTGAGCTGGAACCATTGGACTCAGTGATTTCAGAAACGACACGGATGGTATAAGGAAATTCATCCATATTAGGCAATACTGCTTGTACGCCACGTTTGGCCAAGCGACCATGTCCGATTTCGCGACGTTTTGGCGAACCAACCATACCGGTTTCACCAACGCTGTACGGAGGGAAATTGTAGTGCAACATAAACGGTTCTTTATACTCACCCGCCAGTGCATCAATAATCTGGGCATCACGTTGCGTACCTAAGGTCGCAACAACAAGAGCCTGGGTTTCACCACGAGTAAACAAGGCTGAACCGTGTGTTCTTGGCAAAACGCCTGTTCTGACGGTAATGGGTCTAATGGTGTCTAATGCACGACCATCAATACGCTTTCCATCATTTAGAATAGCGTTACGAACAATTCTGGCTTCCAGATGTTCAATGATGTTACGAATAGCAGCCTCTGCATGTTCGCCTTCGGCGGTCAGCTTTGCCACAACTTCATTACGGATGGCTTTTAACTGCTCTTGTCTAACTAATTTTTCTGGAACTTGATAAGCCGCTTTAATGCTTGCTTCAACTTCAGTTTCTACCAGTTTTTGCAGTTCGACATTGGTTTCTGGCGCTGTCCAAGCGATCGACTCACGACCAACGGTTTGGGCGAATTCAATGATTGCATTGATGGCAGTTTGCATTTGTTCGTGACCGAACAATACCGCACCCAACATGACTTCTTCAGGTAAACATTTAGCTTCGGATTCAACCATTAATACCGCATGAGCAGTACCAGCGACAACCAATTCCAAATCGGATTCTTCTAACGCAGCTGGTGATGGATTTAACAAGTACGCGCCATCTTTATAGCCCACACAAGCCGCACCAATTGGACCATTGAAGGGCAAACCAGATACCGCTAATGCTGCAGACGCACCCAATAAGGCCGGGATTTCTGGATCAACATTTGGATTTAGCGAAACCACTGTCGCAACAATTTGCACTTCGTTGGTATAGCCATCAGGGAACAACGGGCGGATCGGTCTATCGATCAACCGGGAAGTCAGTGTTTCTGTTTCACTAGGACGGCCTTCCCTTTTGAAAAAACCACCTGGAATTTTACCAGCAGCATAAGCTTTTTCTTGGTAATTAACCGTTAATGGAAAAAAATCGCCACCATTAGGTTGTTTTTTACCAACGACAGTCACCAACAATGAGGTGCCGTCAACATCGATCATCACAGCGCCATCAGCTTGACGGGCTATTTCACCAGTTTCCAGCGTAACTTTTTGATCGCCGTATTGAAATTCTTTCCTAATAGGATTCACTATAAGGTTCCTTTGCGTAAAGGTTGTTTAAAATGGGTTCAATCCTTGAATGCAAAAACAGAAACGGCACTCACCGTGCCGTTTCAGTAGATCTTGTTTATTTGCGTAAGCCAAGACGTTCAATCAATGAACGATAGCGATTGCTATCCTTATTTTTTAAATACTCAAGCAATTTACGGCGCTGATTAACCATTCGCAATAAACCGCGGCGAGAATGGTTATCTTTTTTATGTTCAGCGAAATGCGGAGTTAAATGCGTAATATGAGCTGTCAACAAAGCAACTTGTACTTCTGGTGAACCGGTATCAGTTTCAGAAAGACGATAGGCTTCAACAACTGCTTTTTTTTGTTCTGCAGTAAATGGCATGGGTAATCCCTATAAGATTAAATTAAAAAATAACATTGCGATGGGCAATGCTTGGAATCTGTTTCCACGATAGGGTGTAGAAACAGCTTGGAACCATTTGAAACATTTGCAATTAAGCAAGACGAACAAATAGGTAAGTTAGCTATTCAAATTGAATAGCTTTTTCGGGGCTAGTTTACCATCCAATTGGATTTCACCCAACCCCAAAAAGGTTTCTGCATGGTACATACGCACCGTGCCTTGTTCGTTTTCTATATTATTGAGTACTTGGCCATGCTTAATAGCAATGGCTTGTTCAGGTGACAACTGAAACATCGGCAAGGCCAGCAAGGGCTGATCAACTTTAATAAGTCGTTGATATAAACTTGGCTCGTCCATTGCTGATAGCTGCTCAATAGTCAAAGCTTCATGTATGTCAAATAACCCTGAAGCGATGCGTCGCAATTCTAAAACCGTGCCACAGCTACCTAAATCTGCGCCTATGTCTTCCGCTAAAGAGCGAATGTATGTGCCCTTTGAACAAAATACATTCAAGCGAAGCCGGTCACCGGTAAATTCCAGCAAGTTTATTTCAAAAATAGTTATTCGACGCGGCTTTCTGTCGATTATCTGGCCTTCTCTGGCTAGTTCGTACAGTTTTTTGCCATTGTGCTTTAAAGCTGAATACATGGGAGGTACTTGGTCAATTTCGCCAGTAAATCTGGCTAAACAGTTAAGCAACTCTTCTTGGGATAGCG
>Ga0208264_1000251_pt1 | contig 21596 bp, 17 predicted proteins | sample LakWasMet31_HOW6_2_FD_183873 | JGI IMG/M metagenome (GOLD analysis project Ga0208264, IMG submission 183873) | Freshwater sediment methanotrophic microbial communities from Lake Washington under simulated oxygen tension - Sediment Metagenome... | ecosystem: Environmental > Aquatic > Freshwater >... | reverse complement strand
AAACGGCACTCACCGTGCCGTTTCAGTAGATCTTGTTTATTTGCGTAAGCCAAGACGTTCAATCAATGAACGATAGCGATTGCTATCCTTATTTTTTAAATACTCAAGCAATTTACGACGCTGATTAACCATTCGCAATAAACCGCGACGAGAATGATTGTCTTTTTTATGTTCAGCGAAATGCGGCGTTAAATGAGTGATATGCGCTGTCAACAATGCAACTTGTACTTCTGGTGAACCGGTATCAGTTTCAGAAAGACGATAAGCTTCAACAACTGCTTTTTTTTGTTCTGCAGTAAATGGCATGGGTAATCCCTATAAGATTAAATTAAAAAATAACATTGCCGGTGGCAATGCTTGGAACCTGTTTCCACGATAGGGTGTAGAAACAGCTTGAAACCATTTGAAACATTTGCAACTTTGGCATAATGTACAAACAGAAAAGTTAGCTATTCAAATTGAACAGCTTTTTCGGTGCTAGTTTACCATCCAATTGGATTTCACCCAACCCCAAAAAGGTTTCGGCATGATACATGCGTACCGTACCTTGCTCGTTTTCTATATTATTAAGCACTTGCCCATGCTTAATAGCAATGGCTTGTTCAGGTGACAACTGAAACATCGGCAAGGCCAGCAAAGGCTGATCAACTTTAATAAGTCGTTGATATAAAGTTGGTTCGTCCATTGCAGATAGCTGCTCAATAGTCAAAGCCTCATGTATGTCAAATAACCCTGAAGCGATGCGTCGCAATTCTAAAACAGTGCCGCAGCTACCTAAATCAGCGCCGATGTCTTCCGCTAAAGAGCGAATGTAAGTGCCCTTTGAACAAAACACATTCAAGCGAAGTTTGTCGCCGGTAAATTCCAGCAGCTTTATTTCAAAAATAGTGATTCGACGCGGCTTTCTGTCGATAATCTGGCCTTCTCTGGCTAGTTCATACAACTTTTTGCCATTGTGCTTTAAAGCTGAATACATGGGAGGCACTTGATCAATGTCGCCGGTAAATCTGGCCAGACAGCTAAGCAGCTCTTCTTGGGATAACGTTGGCACTGGCTTTGTATCAACGACTTGCCCTTCTGCATCGCCGGTGTCCGTCATGACGCCCAATTGCACGAGCACTTCGTAGCGCTTGTTCTCATCCAGCATTAATGCGCAGACTTTTGTGGCTTCACCTAGACAAATCGGCAGCAAGCCTGTTGCCAATGGATCTAAACTGCCCGAATGCCCTGCTTTGTTGGCATTAAATAAGCGCCGCACTTCCTGCAAGGCTTTATTGGAAGATACTCCAAGCCTTTTATCCAGCAACAAAATACCGTGAACATTTCGTCCAGATTTACGCTTGCTCATTACAAATCAGTCTTGACCAGGTTTTTCCAAGCCAATCAATAGCTCAGCTACGCGCATACCGGTCTCAAAGGAATCATCGTAATAAAAACGTAATTCCGAAATATGCCGCAGGCGCATACGTTTCGCCAACTGATGACGAATAACGGGGGCCAGCTCGTTTAAAGCCTTGATATTACTGCGTTTACCTGCATCATCAGCATTCAGAACCGTCACATAGATTTTGGCAACCGCCAAATCTTTAGTGACGACAACTTCGTTGATGGTAATAAAACCCAATCTTGGATCATTAATTTCTCGTTGCATAATGAGCGACAGCTCTTTCTGCATTTGAGATGAAACTCGATCATTTCGAGCAAATTCTCTTGCCATAAGTTTTATAGAACTCGTTTTACTTCAATACGCTCAAATACTTCAATTTGGTCACCTGGCTTCACGTCATTGTAGTTTTTAACACCAATTCCGCATTCCATACCCATTTTGACTTCATTAGCATCATCTTTAAAGCGACGCAATGATTCCAACTGGCCTTCATAGATAACCACGTTTTCACGCAATACCCTAATAGGTAAATTCCGTTTTACAAAGCCATCGACCACCATACAACCTGCAATCGCACCGAATTTCGGTGATTTAAACACGTCACGAACTTCAGCCAAGCCAACGATTTGTTCTTTGATTTCAGGCGCCAACATACCGCTAATGGATTTCTTGACTTCATCAATCGCATCGTAGATAACGCTGTAGTAATGTAAATCAACGCCTTTTTCATCGATCAACTTACGTGCCGTGGCATCTGCACGAACATTAAAGCCCATCAGAATTGCGCCAGAAGCCAGTGCCAGATTGACATCACCTTCGTTAATACCGCCGACGCCGCCAAATACAACTTTAACTTCCACTTCATCGTTGGACAAGCCCACCAATGAACCGCGCAACGCTTCCAAACTGCCTTGTACGTCAGTTTTTATCACCAAATTAACGCTAGCCAACTCGCCGCTGGTCATTCTGGAGAATACTTCATCCAGTTTTGAAGCCTGCTGTGCTGCATGACGGGTAAATTTCTTGCGATCTTCGCGATGTTTAGCCAAGTCTTTAGCGATACGTTCATTTTGAACGACCAAAAACTCATCACCGGCATTCGGTGTACCCGACAAGCCTAAAATTTCCACTGGCACACAAGGGCCGGCTTCTTTTATGACTTTACCGTTTTCGTTGTACATGGCTCTTACACGACCAAACTCATGTCCACACAAGACCATTTGTCCGTTTTCCAGCGTACCTTTTTGAATTAAGACGGTAGCAATAGCTCCGCGCCCTTTATCCAGTCTGGATTCGATAACAATCCCTGATGCCGCGCCTTCAACCGGAGCCTTCAATTCCAAAATTTCGGTTTGAACAATCAACGCTTCGATCAAATCGTCAATGCCTTCGCCTGTTTTAGCAGAGATTTTAAGGAACTGCACATCGCCGCCCCATTCTTCTGCTAACACATTAATTTGCGAGAGCTCTTGCATGACTTTATCTGGATTGGCATCCGGCTTGTCAATTTTGTTCATGGCCACAATGATCGGCACGTTGGCTGCTCTGGCATGCTCAACGGCTTCTTTGGTTTGTGGCATAACGCCATCATCAGCAGCGACAACTACGATAACTACGTCAGTCACATCGGCACCTCTAGCACGCATGGCAGTAAACGCTGCGTGACCCGGGGTATCTAAAAAGGTAACAGCACCATGATCAGTTTTAACCTGGTAAGCACCAATATGCTGGGTAATACCACCCGCTTCGCCAGCTGCTACGCGAGTTTTACGGATATAATCCAGTAATGAGGTTTTACCGTGGTCAACGTGACCCATGATGGTAACAATCGGTGCTCTTGGTAATTCAACGCGATTATCTTCTTCCTGCGCTTCCGCCAGCATTTCTTGTTCTAAGTCGTCTTCACTTTGCATGATGGCTTTATGACCCATCTCTTCCACCAAAATTACCGCCGTTTCCTGGTCGATGCTTTGGTTGATGGTGGCCATTATGCCCAGCTTCATTAATTGCTTAATAACTTCAGCCGCTTTAACACTCATTTTTTGAGCAAGATCAGAGACAATAATCAACTCTGGTATCGCTACTTCCTTAACAATTGGCGTTACCGGCATCTCAAACTGATGCTTGTTGTCTGAAACTAAAGAAGTACGGTCATTCTTTTTACCTTTCTTCTTGCCTTTTTTAGCGTCCTTTCCACCTGGGCTAACCCGCGCTATATTGCCCTCTTCCTGTTTCTTTCTGTGCAGGGTTTCGTGCTTGGCAGCGGCTTGTTGACGAACTTTTTCAGCATTTTTCTTAATGGATTCTTCCAGACGACGTTCCTTTTCTTCCTGTTTTTTGCGAACATCTTCCGCTTCCTTGGCTTTGCTGGATTTTTCCTGCTTGCTCTTCTTCTCTTCCTTGACTTTCAGAACATCAAATTCGTTTTCAAATTCGGTATCAACATCTTCAATATCAGCCACCACAGCTGTTTCTACAACCGGCTCAATTTCTTCTTCGCCAGCGGCTTCAATGGTCGGAACAGGTTCTGGAACGGTAGACTCTGGAGTTACAACAGGTTCTGCTGTAACGGGCTCACTGACAACCACAGGCGCAATAGACTCTTCGACAGCTAAAATGTCTGCTTCAATTTGATCTGAAACCACAGCATCTTTTGATTCTTCGGCTTCGCGTTTAATGTAAGTTTTCTTTTTTCGCACTTCAACACTAATCGTTTTAGTACTGGTGCCCGGCACACTGGCCTGTCGTATTTCAGTTACTTTTCTACGCTCTAAGGTCACTCTGCGTGGAGAACCTTCCGCATCGGATTCTGATTTGCCATGGCGCTTACGTAAATGCGCCAGCAATTGCATTTTTTCGTCTTCGCTTATTGAATCCTCAGGAGACGTTGCGGATAAGCCAGCTTCTTTAAGCTGCACTAATAACCGCTCTAAAGGTATGCCAACTACCTCTGCCAATTGCCGTACTGTTTTATCGCTCATGTCCTACCCCTTATACACGCCATATTCCTAAGCAAACCAAGGCTCTCTCGCCTTCATAATCAATTTTGCTGCCCGATCTTCATCAATGCCAGGGAATTTTAACAAATCGTCGACCGATTGCTCTGCCAATTCATCCATTGTAATGATGCCTTGTTTAGCCAATTCTTTAGCCAACTCGCCGTCCATTCCTTCCATGTTTAATAAATCTTCTGCTGGCTCGCCCTGATCCTTCGCTTCAATCTTTTCTTCGAATGCAATAGCGCTGATCAATAAGGCGTCTTTTGCACGGTTTCTTAGCTCTAGTACTAAATCTTCATCGAAGCCTTCAATTTCCAACATTTCGCTCACAGGAACATAGGCAATTTCTTCGACGGTATTAAAACCTTCTTCAACCAGAATCAATGCTATATCTTCATCGACGTCCAGCTGTTCTACAAACAAATTCTTGATTTTCTCAGCTTCAGCTTCACTGTTTTTCTCAGCTTTGCTAGCATCGATAACGTTCAACTCCCATCCAGTCAACTGGGTAGCTAAGCGGACGTTTTGACCACCGCGACCAATGGCTTGAGACAGGTTGTCCGCATTAACAGCTAAATCCATACTGTGCTTGTCTTCATCAATCACTATGGATTGAATTTCAGCAGGCGACATAGCATTAATCACAAATTGCGCTTCGTTTGGATTCCAAAGAATAATGTCTACCCGCTCGCCAGCTAATTCATTTGATACAGCCTGTACCCTGGAACCTCTCATCCCGACACAAGCACCAACCGGATCCAATCTTGGATCGTTACCTTTGACCGAAATCTTAGCTCTGGAGCCTGGATCACGAGCAGCACCCATGATGCTGATCATGCCTTCGCTGACTTCTGGCACTTCCAGACGGAATAAAGCAATCAAAAGTTCCGGTGCAGTGCGACTTACAAATAGTTGCGGGCCGCGTGGCTCTGAACGAACATCTTTTAAATAGCCGCGAATCCGGTCGCCAACGCGAACTGGTTCACGAGGAATCATATCTTCTCTGGCAATAAAGGCTTCAATATGACCACCTAAATCCAGATACAAACTGCCTTTTTCAATGCGCTTAACAATGCCGGTGATCAATTCGCCAACGCGACTCTTATACGCATCAACAATCTTCTTACGCTCAGCTTCCCTAACTTTTTGAATAATAACCTGTTTTGCGGTTTGCGCTGCAATACGGCCAAATTCAACGGATTCAATTTCCTCTTCAACGACATCGCCAACCTGAATGTTCGGATTATCTAATCTTGCAACTTCCAGCAATACTTCTGATTCAGGGAATTCAACATCACCATCGACCAACGGGTTTTCTGCAACCACATTCCAGTAACGGTAGGTATTATAATCGCCTGTTTTTCTGTCGATTGATACCCGAACTTTAATTTGATTTGTGTGACGCTTGATTGTAGCGGCTTCCAAAGCGGATTCTATTGCTTGAAAGACGATTTCTTTTTCAATCTCCTTTTCATTAGAAAAAACTTCGACTACCAACAAAATTTCTTTATTTGCCATTGCGTCCTCCTTTTTCAATTAAATAGTCAGGCACCAAACGCGCTTTACTCATTGCTGTGAATGGAACCTCAAAAACCTGCCCTTCTTCTGAAAGCGTGACCACCTCGCCATCCACTTTCTCAATTAGGCCTTTTATTTTTTTTCGGCCACCTATTGCTTTGAACAGGTTAACCATGACTGTGCTGCCAATAAAGCGTTCAAATTGAGCCATTTTAAAAAAAGGCCGATCTTCGCCAGGGGATGAAACTTCTAACTGATAGTTTCCTTGAATGGGATCTTCAACATCTAAGACGCCGCTGACTTGATGACTCACCTTGGAGCAATCTTCAACTAATATGCCTTGTTCGCTATCAATATAAATTCTTAACAGGCCGTTCTTTGGGTGAGGGTTATATTCAACACCAACACACTCGTAACCCAATCCCTCGATAATTGGCTCGATTAAATTAAGCAAATGCTCAGGGGCCTGCTTCATCGTTTCCTCACTTACTTTCGCACAAAAAAAAAGAGCCTACGGCCCTTCCCTTAACAAATTAATTAACTTCCAAATATAATTCTGAAGAGCATAAAACAAAAAACCCCGAAACGGGGTTTTATTGCCATCCATTGCTACCAACAACATCCATGTTGATAAATTCTGGTAGCGGGGGCAGGATTTGAACCTACGACCTTCGGGTTATGAGCCCGACGAGCTACCAAGCTGCTCCACCCCGCGATTGATTTGCACATTATAAAGACTTTAATAAATTTAGCAACTTAAATTTATGCAACAACTAAACCAACAGCCTTTTTTCCATCAACATTCCCTTATCATTAGTTGATATAATTACTCTGTTTTGCTGATCTGCTATAGTTACTTTTTGGTCATTCGGTGCTTGTCTAAAACAAGAAATCATCATCCACTAATCTAAGTAGTGCTTAGCATATGCTCCTCGTGGCGGACAGTTACGGGTAACGCACCTTTAACGCCCCAACACCAACGCCAGTCTTAAAACAATTACGCCATAACTTAATTATACTGACCAATTGCTGTGAAAAAGAATTTACAATTTCCTTTAATTATTTTAACACTGGCACAATTTGCCATGTATGGATGCTCTATGAAAGAATCTGAATCAGACCAAGCGGTAGCAAACAACGTTAAGACATTATTATCCAGCATGACTCTGGAAGAGAAAATCGGTCAAATGACCCAAATCGACTTTTCAGTCATTGCACGGGAGCAAGTAAACCCCAATGATCCAATCGATCCTGCAAAATTGGAAGATGCCATTAACAAGTATCATGTCGGTTCGATTTTAAATACCCCTATCACGCCAAATAACATAGCCCAACCCATAGAAACCTGGCGTTCAATGCAGCAAACCATTCAAAACGTTGCGGCCAAATCCCGCTTAAAAATTCCGGTGCTCTACGGCATTGATGCCATACACGGTGCCACTTACACCCAAAATTCGGTCTTATTCCCGCAAGCCATTAGCATGGCGGCTACTTTCAACACAGACTTGAGCTTTAAAGAGGGCGAAATCACTGCCCGAGAAATCCGGGCATCTGGCATACCGTGGAATTTTGCGCCCGTTATGGATATTGGCAGACAACCTTTATGGCCCAGATTGTGGGAGACTTACGGCGAAGACGTGCATTTAGCCACGGCTATGGGCACGGCATTTATTAAAGGCCATCACGGCGATGATTTCTCCGCCCCCAATAAGGCTGCAACTTGCTTAAAACATTATGTAGGCTACAGCTTTCCTATCAATGGCAAAGACCGCACACCCGCCTGGATAGGTGAGCGCATGTTGCGTGAGTATTTTCTACCCAGTTTTGCGGCAGGCATTGAAGCCGGATCGCCTTGCATTATGGTTAATTCCGCCGAGGTTGACGGCATTCCAGGCCATGCCAATCACCAATACTTAACCACTATTCTGCGCGATGAACTGGGCTTTAAAGGTTTTACCCTGTCCGACTGGGAAGACATAAAGCGCTTATATACTCGCGACAAAATGGCGGCCTCGGAAAAAGAAGCGGTAAAAATCGCTGTCATGGCTGGCATCGATATGAGCATGGTGCCTTTTGATTATTCGTTTTATGATTTATTGCTGGAACTGGTCAAAACCGGCGAAGTGCCGGAATCTCGTATTGATGAAGCCGTCTCAAGAATACTGACCGTCAAATTTCAAATGGGTTTATTTAACCCACAACCCATGCTGCCGGTGGCAGGCAACTTTGCCACAGACGAAGCAAAAGCCATCAACCGCCAGGCCGCCAGAGAATCCATCATATTAGCTAAAAACCAGGATGGCATTTTGCCATTAAAAAAAGACACTCATATTTTAGTCACTGGCCCAACAGCTAACTTACTGAATGTTATGAACGGCGGCTGGACAATTACCTGGCAAGGCGACAATGAAAGCGCCTATCCCAAAGACCATCAAACCCTGCTCGCTGCCATTCAAAGCAAAACATCAGGCCAAGTCACTTACATTGGTGTACCCAATTTTACCGACCGAATTGATGTACAAAAAGTATTGGAACAGGTAGCCAACCATGATGTTATCGTGCTCAGCCTGGGCGAAAAACCGTACACAGAAACAATCGGCAATATACCAACGCTTAACCTGCCGCCGGAACAACTGGAATTGGCCCAAGCCGTTTTATCCACTGGAAAACCGGTTATTTTGGTCACCTTTGGCGGCAGGCCGCGCATCATAACGCCGATTGCCGAAAAAGCTGCAGCCGTTGTTTTAGGTTTTCTACCAGGAATGGAAGGTGGTGCAGCCGTTGCAGATATTTTGTTTGGCGATTACAACCCGGATGGCAAACTGCCGCTCTCGTATCCCAGAGATACTAACGATATTGTGCTGTACGACCATAAACCCATCGAAAGTTTTGAAGGCAATGTTTATAACCCGCTATATCCGTTTGGTCATGGTTTAAGCTATACCACATTTAGCACTAGCGGGTTAAAACTGAGTAAAGACAAACTGCTGATGGGTGAAAACCTGCATGTCACCGTTAACGTCACCAACACTGGCAAAATTGCTGGCAAAGAAACCGTATTATTGTATGTGCATGATGTTGCAGCTTCTGTTACCAGACCGAACAAACAATTAAAAGCCTTTAAAAAAATCAATCTGGCACCAGGACAAACCGAACAAGTGCAATTTACGCTAACTCCTTATGATTTATCTTTTATTGGCGTGGATTTAAACCGGGTGGTCGAACCAGGTGAATTTAAGGTTATGGTAGGTAATGAGATAGCAGGGTTTACGGTTAGCAAATAGTTATATTGGATGGTTTCGCGTTAAAAAAGCTATTTTTAACGCGAAACCCTCTTAAAGCGGCGATAATTTACTCAACCATCAATTTGGCAAATTAATGGTTATAGTCAATTGATCAGCCAGTTCCAACACCCTATCAATATCCCGCCTGAGCACCACTAATGCTCGCACGTTATCATCAATCCCAATTTCCAACACCAGCAAGCCATAACCGCCATCCGCTTTTTCTCTTTCCGCCAGATGACCATCCAACCATTGATAATACTCAGCTGGCAGCATTTTTTGATCGGTTTGATAAGGAAAGTCCGGCAATGGCGGCTCAAAGAAATCGGCAATTTGCTCATGTAATTCATCAATTTTGTCGCTTTCGGCAATAAATTCACTCAACTGACCATACAAGGCGACCTCTGTTGCCTGCTCTGGCGAAGATACCCAATCCAAATCAGGATCTTCATGCGCATTTTCAATTGCAGTAACCCGCTCAGTTAATTCATCTTCCTCCAGCAATCCGCCAGTTAGCAAGTAAACGAGTTCTTTGAGTGATGACATTTTTGTTTCCATTGAAAATTATTAGTTAAGAATTTTTAACGTAAGGTTGCAGCACCGGATCATTAAAATCGGGGGCAAATAGTACGCAATGTTGGGCAACTTCTTGCACACTCCCTGAAGCATAACCTTCTGATTTACAATTAGCCTGGGCTTTTTCTTCCAGTTGTTTACGACGATTTGCCACTGAGCTGATTAATAAATCATATGGATCGTCAGCATATTGCTTATCTGTAATTCTCAACATCAAGGTTTCGCTTTTACCCGGGCCATAGCTGATCGACTCTTGCAAGCCCACAACATGGCTGAATTGCACTAAGTTAGCATCAAACCAGATGAAACTTGGCAAGGCAAAACTGCCTTTCAGTTGTTGAATGGTCGCGGCAGCAAAATCAATAATGGCGATGCGATGTGGCACCAGCGGTGGTGATTCAAAATAAACAATGGCCAAATAACGCCCGCAATGCGACCAAATAGCTTCATGCAGAACATTTTCTATCACCAAACCACAAGAAGTTGTGCAGGTGTAAGCGGCGTAACGATTACCCACAGCAGCGCCAGCAAAAACCAGATTGGCTTTATGACCGGAAGGACTGCGATTAACAAGTTGAATGTTCACACATTGCCTGATTTGTTGGCAAGCAAAATAGTTTGCCAAGTCAATTGTATAGTCGACATAGCGTTCTATGCGGCTGCGGGCTTGTGTTACCACTTTGCCATTAGCATCCCAATAACTGGCCTCTTCCTCATCAAATGGTGAAGTCCAGCTATAAACTTCATATTCAGGGTCAGACCAACCAACCGAACGAGGCATGACTTTAGCATGCGCTAAGAGATAGCCATTACTTGCATCGATATAGTTAGAAAAAGTGAGATGTGTATGCTCATCGCAGGCTTTAATGTGAATGCTGGCACGATTTTGAATATTAAATTCAGCCGTTTCATTAGCCATAAAATCAATGATTTGGCCGGAAATGACTAGAAATCTGCCTGGCTGTTGTTTGCCGTTTATCCAAACCGCGGTTGGCGAAGTTGTTTCAAGTTCCAGCAATTCATCATCAATCAACACGCTGTAAACTGGAGACTGATAGCGTAAAAACGGATTTTGCTTAAACGGTTTTAGATCCGGTACAAAGGTTACCCGATGCTGGTTTAGTTGACTTGCTATCGCTACCGCCTTGAAGTTGGGCAGCGGCGCACGACCTGGATAATCCAGCACCCACCAGCCATCATCTTCTACTAGCGGCAGTTTGGTTGATTCAGCAATAGCCTTACTAATTGGTAATGAGCGCGTTTCATTTGAAGTCAGAGGGGAACATCGACCATAAATGACATCATTACTTATCTGGTCAATTTCCCAAAAGTTTTGGTTATCAGGTTGATAAATACACTTTTCTGTTAAGTCCACCAACCATAATCCCCATTGGCTGCGCGAAGGCAAGGTCATAACGGCATATCGACCATCATCGGATAGCACTATGGACGGCCCAACGCCACTTAAGGCTACCCGGTTATTAAATATTACCTCACCGTAAGTGGGTCCGCCCATACAAAGTTCGCCGCTACCAAAAAACTCGTACCGGATATATCGACCATCAGCATCCGGCTTATCGGCTTGACCAGTGGTATCGCCAGACCAGGCAGAATGACCCGGGGCAATATTTGGCAAGGCTGGTTCGGGCTTTGGCTGTAACGAATAGTTGGTTTCCAGTGCATAAAAAAAGATTCTCAATACCAACCAAATTAGCAATGGCGCTACGATCATCTGGATGACGGCATTTTTGATTCCAAAGCCAATTAGAAATTGTAAACCTAATCCCGTTGCTAACCCTCCGTAAAGATAAGCAATAACTAATTGAAATCCTTTAAACTTTAATGAATAACAAGCCGCATACCCCATTAAAAGCACCGTCAGCACAACCGCCTGATGTTGCCACGGCGTAAAAACGCCGGCCATTGTGCCTAAAATGATCAAAGTCCAGCGGCTAAATGCAGCCATCAAAATCTCCTACTGATTTACGTTTTTTGTATTGAAAAACCTTGCTTAGTATGAATGCTTCACCATAATTCAAACTTAATGAACCACCTCAATGCTATTGGCTATTTAAGTAATGCACGACAAGTTCAACATCAGCCATTAGAATTGCAACAGCATCCACTTCATCATAAATACTTAAATTGCTAAACATCATCTGGATTTGTTTTTTCGCCATCGCTTTTGGTACTGCGTTAGTTAAATGGCTGTTTTTTGGCGATCAGGTTGTGTTTACGCACATCATGGAAGCATTGTTTGGATCGGCAAAATCGGCTTTCGAGATTTCGTTAGGCTTAACGGGTGTGCTGGCGTTATGGCTAGGTATTATGCGTATAGGCGAGGAAAGCGGCTTTATCCAACTGCTTACCCAAGGGCTGATTCCGTTATTTAGCCGATTAATGCCAGACGTACCCAAAGACCACCCCGCCTTGGGCTCGATTGTGATGAATATTTCTGCGAATGCCTTAGGCCTGGATAATGCCGCCACGCCTATGGGCATTAAAGCCATGCAGGAGTTGCAAACGCTAAATAATAATTCAGATACAGCCAGCAATGCGCAGATTCTGTTCTTGGTGATCAACACATCCGGCGTCACCTTATTTCCGATTACCATTTTTACTTATCGCGCCCAACTGGGCGCAGCCAATCCCACGGATGTGTTTATTCCGATTTTAATTGCCACCTATATGTCTACGCTAGCGGGCTTGCTAGCTGTGGCTTTTGTACAGAAAATCAATTTATTGGATAAAGTCATCCTGGCTTATTTGACTGGATTTACCGTATTCGTGATGGGCTTGTTAAGTTACTTTGCCCGGCTGCCACAAGCGGAAATGCTAAAACAATCAGCCATTTTAAGTAATGTAACTTTATTTTCTTTAGTGATGTTATTTATTGCCGGTGCGGTTTATAAAAAAATTAACGCCTACGATACTTTTATTGCCGGAGCGAAAGAAGGCTTTCAAACGGCTATTACTATCATCCCGTATTTGGTTGCTATGCTGGTGGCGATTGGCGTGTTCAGAGCTAGCGGCGCGTTGGATTTAATTGCTGATGCCATCCGGCTTTTGGTGCAGGGTCTGGGCCTGGATGATCGCTTTGTTGACGGCTTACCAACCGCGCTTATCAAACCCTTTAGTGGCAGCGGTGCCAGAGCCATGATGATTGATGCCATGAAAACCCACGGCGCAGATTCCTTTGCGGGGCGCTTATCGTCCGTTGTGCAAGGCAGTACTGAAACGACTTTTTATGTTTTGGCCATCTACTTTGGCTCGGTCGGGATCAAACATATCCGTCATGCGGCAGCTTGTGGGATAATAGCGGATTTGGCCGGCATGTGTGCCGCCATCTTTGTTACTTATTGGTTCTTTGGATAATGTTGGTTCATCTTAAAACTCTGGGCTGTCGCCTAAATGAAGCCGAATTGGAAACGTGGGCGCAAGCCTTCCAGCAGGCTGGTCATCAAATCACCCCGCAAGCCCAAGCGGCGCAGTTGGTTGTTGTTAATTCTTGTGCGGTTACCCAAGACGCAGCCAGAAAATCGCGTAACCTGATTCGGCGCATTCACCGCGAAAATCCCCAAGCCAAACTCGTGGTCAGTGGTTGTTATGCCACACTAAATCAGGAAGAAGCCGAGCAATTGCTGGGTGTGGATTTAGTGGTCAGCAATAAGGACAAGGAACAATTGGTTGCCAAAACCTTAACCGAGCTGAACATGCATACCATGCCAGCCATGTCTACAGAACCAGGCGAGATTTCATTATTTACGCGTGGCCGGCAGCGCGCATTTGTAAAGGTGCAGGATGGCTGTCGGTATCGCTGCACGTTTTGCATAGTCACGGTTGCTCGTGGTGAAGAAGTCAGTCGTCCCATTCAGGCCGTGGTTGATGAAATTAATACCCTGCATCAGCAAGGCATTAATGAAGTGATTTTAACTGGCGTACATTTGGGCGGTTACGGCAGTGATTTGGATCAAAACCTGGTTAATCTGATTAAAGCTATTTTGGAAAACACCGCGATTCCACGCTTACGCTTGGGATCACTGGAGCCCTGGGAATTTACCGAAGAATTTTTTGCCCTGTTTCAAAACCCAAGACTGATGCCGCATTTGCATTTGCCCTTACAAAGTGGCTCGGATTCAGTATTAAGGCGCATGGCACGGCGCTGTAAAACTGAAGAATTTGCCGCCATCGTAAACAGATTGCGCCGAGAAAAACCCGATTTCAACATCACTACCGACATCATCGTGGGCTTTCCAGGTGAAACTGAACAAGAATGGCAAGACAGCTTCGAGTTTATTGAGCAAATTGGCTTTGGTCATATGCACATTTTTACTTACTCCAGCCGTGAAGGTACCAAGGCGGCAGGCCTGCCGCACCAAATCAACAATACTATAAAAAAACAACGCAGCCAGCAATTGCATGTGTTGGCAGAGCGAATGAAAGCGCAGTTTTGCCTGGAACAATTGGGCAAGCAGTTTCCGGTGTTATGGGAAGGCTATCGTGAACCGTATGGCGAAAACCAAACCCTGGTGTTTGGTTATACGCCCAATTATATCAAGGTTGGCTGTGTGATACCCGAGCAGCAGTCTCTTGAAAATCAAACCTTAACTTGTACGGCGAAAGCCATAGAAAAAGATTACGTTCTAGTTGAGCTAGTATAAAAATTACCATTTTTTAGGCAAAAAAAAGGCTGTGAATAAAATGCTCACAGCCGAGGGAGTTGATTGCAAAGCTAGACTAATCAGGAGTAACTTTAAAACAACAATCACACCGGTAAGTATTGTTTAACTTTGACTATTTATTTGTGACGGAGTTCACAAAAAAGCTAATCTAAATCGATTTAGCCAGTTTTTCCGCATATCCCGTGTACGATCTGGGGGATAAGGCAAGTAATTCCGCTTTAGCTTGGGCAGGAATTTCCAGTTTTTCGATAAACGCCTGCATTTGTTCCGGCGTAATCCGGTGCCCGCGCGTTAATTCCTTTAATTTTTCGTACGGTTTTTCGATGCCATAACGGCGCATCACAGTTTGAATCGGCTCCGCCAGCACTTCCCAGTTAGCATTCAAATCCGCTTCAATCGCTTCCGCATTGATTTCCAATTTGGAAATGCCTTTTAAACTGGCTTGAATGGCAATGCTGGTATGAGCGATGCCAACACCGATATTCCGTAACACAGTAGAATCCGTTAAATCGCGCTGCCAGCGAGAAATCGGCAGTTTTTCGGCTAAATGACTAAAGATAGCATTGGCTAAACCCAAATTGCCTTCGGAATTTTCAAAATCAATCGGATTAACTTTATGCGGCATGGTGGATGACCCCACCTCCCCTGCCACGGTTTTTTGCTTAAAATAACCCAAGGAAATATAACCCCAAATATCACGGTCAAAATCCAGCAAAATAGTATTAAAACGCGACAACGCATGAAAAAATTCAGCAATGTAATCGTGCGGTTCAATTTGGATGGTGTATGGATTCCATTGCAAGCCTAATGACTCTACAAAGTTTTTAGCAAACTCCGCCCAATCCACATCTGGATAAGCCACTGCATGCGCATTGTAATTCCCAACTGCGCCATTGATTTTACCCAGCAATGCCACCGCTTGTAATTGCTGTAACTGCCGCGCCATCCGCGCTGCCGTATTGGCAAATTCTTTGCCCGTGGTGGTCGGCGTGGCTGATTGGCCGTGGGTTCTGGAAAGCATAGGCTGAGCAGCTGTAGCCACCGCCACTTTTTTGATAGCCGCAATACAATCATTAATCTGCGCTAAAATCACCGCCCGGCCTTCTTTCAGCATTAAGCCGTAAGACAAGTTATTGATGTCTTCCGACGTACAGGCAAAGTGAATGAATTCGCTAACTTTTTCCAACTCGGCATTGCCAGCGATTTTTTCTTTTAATAAATACTCCACAGCTTTCACATCGTGATTAGTGGTTTTCTCAATGTCTTTAACCCGCTGCGCATCGGCTTCGGAAAAGTTGCTAACGATGTTGTTTAATAACTGGTTAGCCGCATCGGAAAACGGGCTAACTTCAGTGATCTTTGGATGCTGCGCTAAAGCTTGCAGCCAGCGCACTTCCACTTCCACGCGAAAACGGATCAAGCCGTATTCACTGAAGATGGGGCGCAAGGCGGTAACTTTGTCGGCATAGCGGCCGTCTATGGGTGATATAGCGGTTAGGGCGAAGTTGGTCATGTGGTATCCTAAAAAGTGTTATGATTTTTTGTTATTTGAAAACGTTTTCTAACCAAGCTCTAAAAGTCATTGCCAGTTGTGCGTTTGCATCTAAGATGCCATCTTTTAAGGCTTCATCGAAATATAATCCCGGGCTCTTTTGCCAAGCTCGCCAAGTCGATATTTTAGCTTTTGGTGTTTTCAATTTTTGGTTAAATAAGGTAACAGGGAGTTCTTTTATGGCTTTATCTGCATGAGCTAAAAGTGATTGTTGCTCATCATTAGTATCAGGAATAAGAAATTCAATAAAGTTTTCAAGCATGCCTTCATCTTGATGATTCGGCATTATCCATAAACCAAAGTCCGGCAAGCCATTTGGATGTTTAAAAATATCGCCTTTTCCATAATTCGGCTCTTCGGCAGTTGAGTAACCATAAAGAGTTAATTGCTCAATAACCTTAATGTATCGAGCAATAACACCGCCGGAGTTATCCGGTGTAAAATCGGCGTCTAGAATGATTCCTACTTTTTCTATATCACCACTCTTTAACTGCTTAAAGATCAAGGGCAATCCATCAATTAAGCCTCTCCAGCCATTCCTGGTATCTATGCCTGAACTTTTTGGCGTATCAACTTTGATTTCTTTTACTTCGATTTGCGATTGTTCGATAACCTTGCAGAAGGCTTGATGAAAAATTAAGTCATCATTACCTTCAACAAATAGTTTGTTTTTTGACATTATCTAACCTCAAGGTCAGATGCTGTTATGGTCTGCAACTCGGCTTCATTGTAGACGGTTGCAATAACTTTTCCATTGTCACTGGTCAGTCTGCTTTTTGACACTTTCATTAATACCCCATCCTCAGGGCTTTCAACAGCTACCTTTGTGAAACTTTCTATACAATCCCAACTGTGGGTTGTTGCAAACACTTGAATATTGAGTTCTTTTGCCAATTCAAAGATTATCCGCCAAACTTGTTCTTGCACGCTATAGTGCAACCCTAGCTCGAATTCATCAATTAATAAAAAGCCGTCTTTAGCGGGAAAGACGGAAAGGATGAGTTGTAAGATGCGGGACATGCCGTCGCCCATGCTGTTTAAGGGCACTGGAGTTTTTGAAGTATTTAACTTGGCGATCGCAAATCGATTGCTGTTGGACACCGCTAGCCCATTCTGATCCTTTACAAACGCAAGACCGTCAATTTCAGGTTCAATGATCTTCAGAGCTTGAATAACCTTATCTTGATTTGCAGTTAGGGCTATCTGGTCCCATAATTTTGCAAGCCTCTCTGAGGATGAGAAATTAGTTGAAACAAAACTGAAATTGGTTTCATCAGGTGTTTTGATACCCCAGAACATTTGAAGACTTGGTTTGGTATTTTCTGTTAAATCAAGTAACCCTTGATGTTCAGAATTGAGGGTTATGCGAAAAGCAGCTATAGTCTCATCATTATTTTTTAATTGATCCAGATCAATTTGATCCAGATAAACAGGCCGAGTTACCTCGATTTCTTCATTGCCAACCTTGAGTATTTCTTTTTTTTTGAAATAAAAAATATGCTCAAGGGTTAATAAGGATTTTTCTCCAGATTCAATACTAATTTTATTATTTTCTGAATTCGGAAATTGCCTGTTTGGGAAAAAATTTTTCAACCCGTAAAAACATGACTCTCTATTTTCAATATAAGTATCAAGGTCTAAACTAAAAAACTCATCATGCTCAACCAGAATCTCACGGATCAAATATGGATGTGCTCTACCTGCATATATTCTCAAAGCCTCTAAAATCGTACTCTTCCCACTATTGTTTTTCCCAACAATTAAATTAACCCGCCCAAGTTTTGGAATTTCCAAGTCCTCTAACATGCGGAAATTTTTAATGCGTAAATTATTAAGCATATTCAATCCTTACTCAGCTTTGTAGGGTACGCTGTGCGTACCTTGTTAGGTTTTGGGCAATAATATAATTGGGGAGTTGGTATGCACAGCATACCCTACACTTTTTCATAATGAACTAGGTTATGGTTAAGTCAAATGTCTAGTCGCTCAACATTTAATTTCAGTGCTGCAGCAATGCTCTTCAACTTGGATTTGTTTAGTATTGGTTGATCTTCCAATTCCACGAGTTGCATTTCAGAAATACCCAATCTAACAGAAAGCTCTAGTTTAGACAGTTGTAAATATTCACGCCACGCCCTTAAAGGTGTTATGTCCATTTTAACTATAGCCCCAACAACTTCGTTCGGAATAGTGTTGACCTTAACCTTCAAAAGTTAAGCACTTGGTTCATTGTACTTAACCTCAATAATCCCCCCACCCAAACAAACCTCTCCATCATAAAACACCACGGACTGCCCTGGTGTAATCGCACGTTGAGCTTGATCAAAGCGGACTTTTACTCGCGCGCCTTCGTCAAGTAGCTCTACCACACAATCCTGATCAGGCTGGCGGTAACGGGTTTTGGCTGCGCACCGGATGGTTTCAGTTACAGGCGTGCCGGACCAGTCTAACTGCCCTGCTTCCAGTGTGTTGTGCAGCATCAGAGGATGGTCGTGGCCTTGGCCGACGATGAGCACATTGTTGACCAAATCTTTTTCCAGCACAAACCACGGTTCATCAGGGGCGTCTTTTACGCCGCCAATGCCCAGGCCTTGGCGCTGACCATAGGTGTAATACATCAATCCGGAATGTTTACCAATGTACTGGCCTTCCGGCGTGCGCATTTCGCCTGGTTGGGATGGCAAATAACGTTGTAGAAATTCTTTAAATTTTCGTTCGCCAATAAAGCAAATACCCGTACTATCTTTTTTACGACTGTTGGCAAAACCGGCTTTATCAGCCATGGCGCGGATTTCTGGCTTATGCAAATCGCCAATGGGGAATAAAGTTTTTGACAGGGCTTTTTGGCCCATAGCGTATAAGAAATAGCTTTGCTCTTTATTTGGATCCAAGCCTTTTAGTAATTTAAATTCTCCGCCGCGCTGTTCAACGCGGGCGTAGTGTCCAGTGGCAATATATTCAGCACCTAAATCTTCGATAGCGTAATCTAAAAAGGCTTTAAATTTAACGTGTTTGTTGCATAAAATATCTGGATTGGGGGTGCGCCCGGCTTTAAATTCGGATAAAAATACTTCAAACACTTCGTCCCAGTATTCTGTGGCAAAGTTGACGGTTTTTAATTCTATACCCAACACATCTGCCACTTGTTGGGCATCCGCCAAATCCTGCATGGCGGTGCAGTATTCGGTGCCATCGTCTTCTTCCCAGTTTTTCATAAACAAACCGGTAACTTTATGGCCTTCTTGCAGTAATTTTAATGCGGTAACTGAGGAGTCCACACCGCCGGACATGCCGACGATTATGTGTTTAGACATGATCGGTATCGAAAAATGATTTGATTAAAGATAATGGGTAACGCTGTCCACTGAGATATTCATCTACGGCAATTAATACCAATGGACTACGCAAGCGGTTTTGGCGCATTTTTTCGGCAATTTCATCACGAGTAAGCCAGTGTGTGGCTACGATGCCTTCATCCAAAACCAAGTTTGGATTGTGACTATGGCAGTATCCGCAATAACTCACCCTTAAAAACGTGGGTTTACTGGGCTTTTTGCGCCAGAGCTGCACTGAAACAATATGTTCGGGCTCAAATTGCCAGCCGGATTCTTCGTATGCTTCGCGCTTAACGGCTGAAAATAAATCTTCGTTCTCTTCAAGATGGCCCGCAGGCTGGTTAAAACGCAAGCCATTAGAGGTTTCTTCTTCAACCAACAAGAAGCGGTTATCTTTTTCAACAACAGCAGCCACGGTAACATGCGGTTTCCAGACCATTGATGATTTTCCTGTTCAATTAAATTGTTTATTTTAATTGATTTACGCTCATCGTGCTGGCAAAGATTAATCGGGGCATTTATTAAACTCGCCAGCACTTGCGAATACGCCAACCCTCAATAGACTGGCTTCAACATGGAGGTTTTCCCCACCATTATATCCACTGCTTTCAACAGGCGTTTAAAGACGGACTCCTGGCAATACGGGATGTTATGTTTCTTGCACAACGCCAGTACTTGCGGCTGTAATTCTTGATATTGGCTTAATGGCAAATCCGGCCATAAATGATGTTCGATTTGATAGTTCAGCCAGCCGTAAAAGAAGTCATTGAGATTGGAACCGGTTGGGTAATTGACCGAACCTAAAATCTGGCGCAAATAAAACTCGCCCTTACTATTGGCTTTTTCGTCAAACATCATCACATCATCGCCAGCATGGTTCGGGATCATCACTAGGAAGCTGTGCATATTGGTGAGAATTTCCGCCAAAATAGAGTTAAGCAATACACTAATGACTGCAAAAGTACCTAATGGCATAAACAGCAAAGGCAGCAACACAAACCGATAGGCGGTATAAGGCAACACACTCCGTAGCCAAAGCGCCTTGCCTTGCTCGGTAAACAGGCTCCATGCGCCTAAGCGAGTCATTACTGGTTCTGGCTTGCCTTGCTGGCGAGCGGCTTTTAAGCATAATTCCTTATGCGTGCGCGGGGTGTAATAACTGATTTTCCAGATACCTGAAAACAAGGCTACGATGGTATACCGTTGCCACATTGGCAGGCTGGATTGCCGCAGCCATTCCATATTATGCTGGGCGTTGTTGGGGTCGTTTTTTTCACCCAAGTTATAGTGATGTAATAAGTCATGTTCGTGATGCCAACCATCAGGCGTCATCCAATCCGGCCAATCAATAAAACGTCTCCAGCCTTGGGCAAATTTTTTGCTGTTGTAGTGGTTGCTCTGTGATTCTTTCAGCTTGTCATAGCCTCTGTGCACAACGGGATGAGCAACTTGTGTCCAGCGCGTAAAACTACCTTGGCTAATCAGGAAAGCAGAGATTGGATTGGGAAAAATCCAGGCTGTGCCATAACCAATAATTGTGCAAAACTTTCCCCAACGACCCATTTTTTTAAAATGGCTAAAATCTTTATTACCAACATTTGCCAAGGCTTGCTGATAGATCAGGGTGACGTCTTTGGCTAATTGCCCACGATCAACGGACTGGTAACTATTTAAACTCAAAATGTGTGGCCTCTTTTGTATCAGGATGGGGGGTTTGAAGCAGTTTAATATGTGCCATTGCATGGCAATGAGTATAGCTCAAGAACGAGTTCTAGCGATTAATGTGCTTACACCGATCAGCTAACTTCTTGAGATTTTTTGGAGGCAAAAAAAAAGCCCTACAAGTATGTAGGGCTTCGTTTTACTTGGCTCCCCCGGACGGGCTCGAACCGCCGACCTAGTGATTAACAGTCACCCGCTCTACCGACTGAGCTACAGGGGAATAATCTTGTTTCAATGGCGCGCCCGGAGAGATTCGAACTCCCGACCGATCGGTTCGTAGCCGATTACTCTATCCAGCTGAGCTACGGGCGCCTAGTTGATCTTTACTATTGTATTTCTTTAAAAACGTTTTGTCAAAATTATTTGACGATTTGATAAGTGGCGGAGAGTGAGGGATTCGAACCCTCGATGGGAGTTAAAGCCCATACTCCCTTAGCAGGGGAGCGCCTTCAGCCTCTCGGCCAACTCTCCTTGTATAATTAATCGGGACTACTTGAATCTACTGATTCGGATTGTTCTTTTTTAATTCTTTCGTAAATTT
>Ga0208264_1000250_pt1 | contig 21604 bp, 16 predicted proteins | sample LakWasMet31_HOW6_2_FD_183873 | JGI IMG/M metagenome (GOLD analysis project Ga0208264, IMG submission 183873) | Freshwater sediment methanotrophic microbial communities from Lake Washington under simulated oxygen tension - Sediment Metagenome... | ecosystem: Environmental > Aquatic > Freshwater >... | reverse complement strand
GCCATTGCAGATCTTCATTAAATGCTTTCAGGTATTCTTCTTCGTTCATTACCTGTTTTGAAACCGGCTCTGGTTGCTTGTTTTTTGGCTCGTCATCCGTCAAGCGAACCAGCAGCGAAGGCAACAAGTGGCTTTTGACAGGATCTACCATAACCAGCTACGCAATGTCTTGCGTGTTGAACACGATTTTTCGAATATCCAGTAACGGGTAATCTTCCTGATCAGTCGTCCATAGGCGCTGTCCTAAACCAATATATGTATTTTCACTGACGGCCTGCCATTCAGTCTTACGCGATAACGCCAGCGCGGAATCGGCTGCGCTTTCTGAACCAGGATAACGGACTGGAATTAAGCCATGTGCTTCCCCGCCGTTATCCCAAATAATCCGTACCAATGACCAAACCAAATCGCGTAAATCGGCAGGTGGTTCAAAATGCAGTTCGCTGATTCGTTGCATTGGCACCCAGTAGTATTGTCCATTAACAATAATTTCAGTGACTGGCCCCAAGCGCGAATCGGCATCGGCCAGCCAAAGAAAGGGCTTGCCGTCAATTTCACCAGACACGGCTGTGGCTTGCTCAAACGACAAGCTTCGTAATTCTTCGGCTTGGCTGTGTAAACCTTGTCCATCCAGGCGTAAAGCTTCAAATAAAGGCGCTAACCATTCCAGCGGTTCGCCCAAAATTAAAGGCGTTCTGCGTCCGGCAAAAATTTCAGTTCGTAAGGCTTCGTAACGTAATGCAGCGCGATAGATAAGTGCCAGGGGCTCCACTTCCTTGTCCAATTCAACAGCTACATCAAGTTGCGCCAAAGCTCGTTGCCAATCACCACGGATAGCGAGTAACTGAAATAAAAACAGCCGGTAACTGCTGTTAGCGGGTTGTTGGCGTATGCTGGCTTGCAAGTCTGTTAATGCTTCTTGCAAATTTCCTTCTTTTAACCATTTATCAGCACTTAACATCGTCTGTTCCCGGGTGAGTCAGCAGTGAGCATACGCCGATCTAAACCAACCGGCGTAATAAACCAGATTATTTCTTTACGTGTTTTTTCAGATCCCAACCACCGTGGATGGCAGCACCTAATGTGCCGTCTTTCTTTTGCTCTTTATAATCAATTTCAATACTGGCAAAGTTAAATGAAATTTGATCCGTAGGCACAATATCACCACTACTGCCGCCAGTTTGATAAGAAGAAATCAGTAAATCAGTGAATTTAATCACTAAAAACTCTTGTTGTTCTTTACCGGCTTTACGGCAAGTTAAGGTAGCTTTAGCGATGTGTTGACCACTGGCGCAAGCCTGAAATAATTTTGGCGAGGCCGTATTGATAGTCATGACAAAATGAAAGTCTTGCATCGCCACTTTACCGGCACCGCCACCTGCACTTTGCGCAAATGTTCCGCCGTTGCTTTCACCCCAACTCCAGGATTGCAACTCAATTTCTTTTGCGTGTTTGGCATCTTGAGATTCCCCTTCAATACCATCAATCTTTAAAAAATAGTCTACAGCAGCCATGATATTCTCCTAAGTTGTTTAATGATGTTGCGTTAAGCGCTCTTTTGAGGCAATTTGGAAACCAGTCTCAAGGAAGCAGTTAGCCCTTCCAGTTGATAATGGGGGCGTAAATAAAATTTGGATTTGTAATATCCCGGGTTTTCTTCATCTTCTTCAACGACCACTTCTGCTGCTGCAAGTGGATGGGTACGTTGATATTCCTCTGCAGAATTTGCGGGATCCGTATCAACATAATTGTTAATCCACTCATTTAGCTCGCGTTGCAATTGATCGCGGGTTTTGTTTTCGCCAACCCAATCGCGGATCATGCCTTTTAAGTAATGGGCAAACCGGCAAGTGGCAAAAATGTATGGCAAGCGTGCCGATAAGTTTTCATTCGCCGTTGCGGCAGGATTATCGAACTCTTTAGGTTTATAGAGCGTTTGTGCGCCAATAAAGGCCGCAATATCCGTGTTTTTCTTATGCACCAGCGGCATAAAGCCATTTTTGGCTAATTCTGCCTCGCGCCTGTCTCCTATGGCTATTTCTGTGGGGCATTTTGCATCTACGCCACCGTCATCACTGGGAAAAGTATGCACAGGCAATCCTTTAACTTCACCGCCGGACTGAATGCCGCGTATCCGTGAACACCAGCCATATTCCTTAAAGGAACGATTGATATTAACGGCCATAGCATAAGCCGAGTTGGCCCAGGTGTAGTTTTTGCTGTCTGCGCCTAATTTTGCCAGATCATTGCGTTTTGCTTCTTTAGCGGCTTTAAATGCTTCCGGGCTGTCAAAATCACTTTCATCCAATCGGTCGTCAAATTCCTCAAAAGCAAAGCCATCGACCGGATTGGTTTTAGCGCCGTAGGGTTGTCTGGCCAGAAAACGCGGCAAAGCCAAAGCTAAATATTTTGCATCATCTGACTCCCTTAATGAGCGCCAGGCCGCGTATTCAGCGGTGGAAAATATTTTTGTCAAATCTCTTGGATTTGATAGCTCACTCCAGGATTCCATTTGCAAGGTAGCTGGCGACAGACCAGTGATGAACGGACTATGCGCAGCGGCGGAAACTTCTGCTATTTGAGCAAGCAGCTTAACGTCTGCGGGGGTATGATCAAAATGATAGTCGCCAACCAGACAGCCATAGGGATGACCGCCAAACTGGTCGTATTCTTCACCGTATATTTTCTTAAAAAGCGGACTTTGATCCCAAGCCACACCTTCATATTTTTTTAAGGTTTTGGCCAGCTCAGCTTTGGACACGTCCATCACTTTTATTTTTAGCTGTTCTTCGGTTTCGGTGTTGGTTACCAGATAATGCAAACCACGCCAAGCACCTTCCAGTTTTTGAAATTCTTCGTTATGCAAAATCTCATTAACTTGCTCAGTCAGAATTTTATCAATTTGGGCAATAACACTTTCAATGCTTTTAACTGCACTATCCGATACCAGATTGACATCTTTTAAAACGAAGTCGGCTAATATGGATAACGCGGTCTCGACGGTTTTTTTCTTTTCATCTTTCTGATTATCCTTGTCGTATCTAAACTCCTTGCTCAGCAGTAATTCCAAATCGGATTTTTTTTCCAATACCGCTGTTTCTGTTTGTTTTTGAACTTCCTGTGCCGTCATGATTTATTCCTCCGCGGGGGGTTCAGTTGTATTGGGTGCCGATAACAAGGCTTCAAGTAGCGCTGGATCGTTTAAAGCCTTGGTGATTTCTTCTTCAGCTTTGCTTCTGCCATCCATGTAAGTAATTAAATTATCCAGTTTCTGCCTGGCTTCCAATAGTTTTCTTAACGGCTCAACTTTTTTAACGATGGCGGCAGGAGAAAAGTCATCCATGCTGGTAAAAGTAATATCCACTGGCAATGTGCTGCTTTCACCGCTGCTATTAGGCAATTTATTGGGTACTCGAAAAGAAACTCGCGGCTTCACGGCTTTAAGTCGATCATCGAAGTTATCAATGTCAATTTCCAACATTTTGCGGTCCACCATGGCCGGTAAAGCAATGGGATTACCATCGGCATCAGTTTGCGGCTTGCCCGATAATTCGGCTAACACACCCATGATAAAAGGCAATTGCACTTTAGTTTTTGAACCGTAATGTTCTACATCATATTCAATCTGCACCCGTGGGGCACGATTGCGACCGACGAACTTTTGGCTGTTATCTACCATACCTTGGTCTCCACTCAGTTTAAAATATTGGTTAATCACAGCTAATCAGTGGCTGCGACAGTGTAAATCGACAAACTAGTACCACAATCCCGATTTGGATTGGTTAATTGTCTCCGTCAGAATCGGAAGGATCGTTACCTTTAATAAGCTGGATTTGGCTCATGCCGTCCGGTGCCAAATCCGCTATGATTTCCATAAAGTTCATATCTACCAGGCGTTTTGCACGTTGAGCCAATAGAGGAATTGGACTGGAAGGTTCAAATTTCTGGTAATAATCGCAAATTAAATTTAAAGCTCTAATTACATCCAAGCGATTGTTTATGGCGCCTGTCATTGAGGGTGCCGATTTAACCGCTGCCGCCGTGTTTACCGATACAACGCCTGGATCCTGATCTGTTTCAACGTCAGCATCTTGTTCAGTTTCCTGCTCAAGTTGAATACCGTTGGCAAGCAGTTGTTCGGTAATGGCGGTTACCGCTTCAGTCAGCTTATCGCGCAAAGGCTTAAAACTGGGCGCGTTGCTGCTGCCCACTTTTTCGGTAATAAAGGTTTCGATTTTGTTGGCTGTGTCGATACAAGTCCGAAGATCCGCCAGGGTTTTCAGCAATACCTCAGGTGTTTGGCTGCCGATTTCGGCAAATGCGCTCTTTATGGCTTCTGGACTGATTGCATCGGCCTCAGATGAGGCAGGTAATTTGCCGGTGGCTATGAATATGTCCCGGAGTGAAAAACGGCCAAAAGCCTTGGAGTTAACTAACGGCGCGTATTGTACAAATCGCAAAACCGAGCTGGGCACGATAAGTTCTTTAAGAATGTTTATGCGTAGGGTTGGATCTAAATCATCATCCGGATCCAGTTGCGGATGGATGGAATCCCAGTAGCTTTCCAGAGATCGTCTGAGTAATTCCAGGCTTTCGACCAGGCCTTCAATGCCTTCAATATTTAAGCCGGTGCGTACGAATTCTATCAATAATCGTAAGTCACGGGTTTTTGAGGATAAATCCAATAAGTCTTTACGAACCGACTTCCAGTTGGGGGGATCTAACTCGGGATTAAATTTGGCATTTTCCTTTAACGCCATAAAAGACTGATCGTCTTCCAGATTGCTACCACTGGGATCGGATGCAGATATCGCTTGCAGTAACGCGTCTATATCTAAACTCATAATCGTTTGAATTCGAAAGGTAGAAATTCTATTGTTTAGAGACTATCGTTAAAAAGTCCAGCCACAATAACCGTTACATTATCCCTAGCGCCACGTTCTTCGGCCTTATGGATAAGTAAGTCGGCGATACCTTCAAATTCCGTTTCACGAAATACAGCTGCAATATCCTCATGAGTCAGTTCCTTGTCCAAGCCATCACTACATAATAAGTACAAGTCTCCGGGTATGGCCTCACAGGATGCTTGCTCTAAAATTAAAGATTCCTTGCTGCCTATAGCACGCGTTATTGTATCGCAGCGGCCTGATGAGATCAATTGCTGTTCAGTTAGCAACCCCTGACGGGCAAACTCGGCAAATAACGAATGATCATGGGTTAATTGTTCCAACTGACCCGCCCGAAATCGATAGAGCCTACTGTCGCCTGCCCAGAGAAAAACACAGTTGGATTCCACTGCCAATAACACCACAACGGTACTACCGATAACCTGACCGATTTCACCACTGTCAGCAGCCATTCTAAGTAGCCGGCTATTGACCTGCTGCAGCGCTTGCGTGACCCGATTTGTGTATTCAACGCAATCATTCGCGGGCTCCACCTTAGCCAAAGCCGCAATGATGGTTTGACTCGCCACATCCCCGGCATGATGCCCCCCCATACCATCGGCCACAGCCCATAAGCCACTTTTAGCGCAATCAAGCATGGAATCTTCATTAAGCTTGCGCTTCTTGCCAACGACACTGCGTCCAAAAGACTGCCAATGCAATTTTTTTCGTATGGGCGCAGTGGCTTGCTGATTTTGTTCAGTTGCTTCTGGTCGGATGGTAAGCGCTGGGGTGCCCACGTTCAGGGATCGAATAGGCAGGGTTTCGGCAGCCCAGTTGTAATCTGCGCGATTGCCAGACAGCATCGCCGAATAGCCATCAATGGGAGGCAAGCCTTCTAACAACGTTAACGTGGCCCCTTTTTGTTCAGACGCGCTAAACCACAAACTAAAGCTTGGCATAAATCGTTTCATCAATAGCGAACTGACGTCTAAAAACGCCTCTGAAACCTGCTCCACCTCTGGCATGACAAAACTTAAGCTAACTTTTTTAAAATCTGAATTTGCAGCAGGCAATTGTAATGCCAATGAGGCCGGGGCAAAACTGGGCGGATACAGGGATTGCAAGCGCTGGTCAAAAACATTCAAATCAAATTCGTCTTGCAATCCAGTTAGCGCCAGTTGTTCCAACTCGGCAAACCAGGCGAGTCCTGTTTTACTGGAGAACAAATGCGGCAATACACAGGCCTCAGGTAAAGCCGCTGCTAAAGTTAGCGGAAAATGCCTGCCGACCTTATCAACACTGGGCATTAATACCCCTGCCCAAGCCGTGTTGCCGCATATACCCGGGCTTAACCCAAACCGCCAGATTGGACTATGCAGATAATAACCTAACCAATCGACACCCAATTGTTCCCGGCTCGCGGCCATTGCACCTTGCAACCAGGCATCCCATATCGTTAGAAACTCTCTGGGCAAGCGTCGATCAACAAAATCGCCATGCGTGAAAAACTTGCCGAAAAAACCTGGAGAGATGGCGTTTGCTGTCATCACAAAGTACCTGGACAGTGAAAGTTTCTGGAATCACCCAGGCTAAACGGATTGTTCATGCTGAGTGCCTGTATTTCAAAATCGGCGAAATACATGCCTGACTGAAAACTAACCCGAAACAGTTCCGCACCGCCTGAACGCTCCAGCGAGGATTCATCCAGCATTCTAAACAATGCCCAAGGTCCGGTTTTTCTGGGACTGGTTACCTGCTTTTTATCCGGTGTTTCAAAAATAAACTGCACGCCTGTGCCTGGCGTTGGCCCTGGCCAATGCACTCGCGCAGCTTGTGATTGACCATTTTTATAGACCAGCTCCTGGCCTTCATTACTGATACGGATATTATCAACCCCAGGACTCATGCTTATCAGCTTTAAATCAAATTGCACGTCCAGATTTTGCCCGCCAGCTGGAAAATAACTATCCCGGATTTTAGCCGCCGCCTGAAACTGCCTGATTGCTTCTTGAGAAACCGTAACGCTTTGGCCATCTGCCTTTTTTTGTCGCCACGGCAAAGCGCTGGTATCGACAACCGCTTTTAAATTTTGCTGAAAGAATTGATCCAATAGCCCATTGCTGGCAAAGTATTTAACAAAATCAGCGAGCGGCACATCTTTTGAACTGCCTCGCACAAATGGATAACGACCCGAAAAAGCCAGATTACAGGCACTGCCCGGCCCAATAATTCCACCTGACTTTGCCTTTTCCTTTAATGCTTCTTTGGCTTTACCAATGGATTCCCCCAACCCGCCGTTAGCCAGCGATAATAACCAGCCATTCATTGGCACGGGTAAATTTTTAAATTCCATTTTCGCCTGTTCAACCGCATTACTACCGTCGCCGCTGTTAACAACGCTTAACTGCGCTTGTTCCGCATCCCCATTGCGTAAAAAAGAATTACTCAATTCTTTTGCCTTCGCCAATGCAGAATCCAGCGGCATGGACTTGTCCTGGCCGGCATTAACCAGGTCGTTTATTGGGGCAAATGATTTTTCAATAGCCTGAACTTCTTTGCCAATAATTTCGCCGACATCCACGTCAGAAAGCTTTTTAGATAATTCCATGCCTTTGTTCAATGGCGCAATATTGGCTTTTTCGGCTAACGCCGTCGCAAGTGTTGTTGTGTTATTAACTGCGCTACTTAAACGGGTGTTACTGGCAACTGCTCTAAGCAATAATACTAACGGGGATGATTCTGGTCTGGACAGTAAATCCAGCAATTCCGCTGTTTGACGTAATGACTGTACTGGTTTTAATTTAACACTCGCCAGAACGGTGCGCCATTTTTCCGCATATTCATCGGCGTAAAGCACCATAAACTGGCCATAAATCCGTTTAAAATCCATTTGGGAATCCGGTTCATCCAGCACCCAGCTGTCATCTAAGCAGCTTTTTACAAATACAGCGCTGTTAACCAACACAAATTCCTTGTATCCCCAAAGCGTAAACAATGCGGGCACTGGCTGGAGCGTAGTCAAATCCTGACCATTTTGAGCCACAAACACTTTTGGAGCATTAGGGCCAAGTTGTTCAGCCAGATTAAAATTATGCGCATCATCCGTTTTTAGCTGTTTAAAACTGCTGTAACAGCGCTCATATGGCTGAAGGCCTGTTAACTGTTGGATAACTCTTGTTCTGACATTACTGTCCAGCTCAACCGGAACTAATTCATTGTTAGCTTTCATCTCTAACAAATTTTTTAGGTGCAGTTGCAAGCTGTTGAAAGCATCCTGATCGGCATTAAACAGCTGCGCCCAATCGGCAGTTAAAACATCTTTTAGGACATTGGCATCAAATTTATCCCAATCTTGTTTACCCAACATGCGATAAGCTTTTAGCGTTGCAATGTCTGGCTTGCTTTGCAAGCGCTCTTGTAAACGGATCACGATGGCCGGTACAAAAAACTGTTGCACCAGTCGATGGTAGGTTTCCTCGGCGGTGGATTCCAGTTTATCCGCTTGGCTCAAACCAAAGTGGCTAAACCAGCCGCTGTTCTCCCAAATATTTTTGGTATTTAAGACAATATCCAGCTTTTGTTGAAGTAACTTAAAATTTGCACGGGTATCCGTTGGTAGCGTTTTTTCAGCTTGAAATTGGTCAATTTGTTGTTTGGTTTCATCTAATCGAGTTTGGTTTTGACTGTAACTAATGCCCCAAAGCCCCACCATGCCCAAGGTAAACAACAACACACTACCCCAAACGCCCAACTGAATCAGGCGCTCTTTGCGTTGGATTTTGGGATCTGTACCCGCCAATTCCGCCTCAGCAAATACCACTCCCTGAAGCAAGCGATTAAGAAAAAAACTTTTACCTTGACCATTAAAAACCGGTGCGCTTCGTCTATCCAATCTAAAGGCACTGGTCAGAATGGTCATTAAGCGATCAATTGGATTACCTTCTTGCGTTCCACAGGTAAAGTAAACGCCTCTGAGTAAACAAGGTTGTTTTTCATAGCGATTAAAGGCAAACACGGCTTCCAGAAAAGTCAGCAGCGTGGGTTTCATCAGCATCATCTGTTTTGGGAAACCCAAAATCAGGCTGCGCCGCAACACGTTTCTTTCTTCTTGAATACCTTTGTAAGTATGCGGTTCTAAACGAGCCATCAGTTCATTAAAAGCCGAACCAAAGGCATTCAACCAGTCCAGTGGTTGAGCAGGATCAGCAGCCGGAAAGGTTTCTCCCCAAACCTGTTTGCGCTGTTCCGGGCTGAAGTCTCTAAAAAACTCATTAAAACCAGCAACCAGATCCACTTTGGTAAACAGCATGTAGATGGGAATTTGGGTGCCCAGTGCATTCTGCACTTCTTGAATCCTGCGTCTTAACACTTCAGCGTGCCGTTTGGTTTGCTCTTCAGTTTGTTCTAACAGCTCCGCAAGGCTGGTAGTGACCAAAATACCGTTCAACGGTCGCTTGGGTCGAAACTCCTTTAACAAGTCTAAAAAACTCAACCATTCTTTTTCATCAACTTCCTGATGACTATCCTGGGTAATATATCGCCCCGCCGTGTCCAGCAAAACCGCTTCATCAGTAAACCACCAGTCGCAGTTACGCGTACCGCCCACGCCTTTCACGGGACGTGGATCATTAGCGCTTTGGGAAACCGCTGGAAATTTTAATCCAGAGTTAATCAAAGCCGTGGTCTTGCCGCTACCCGGCGCACCTATGATTACGTACCAAGGCAATTCATATAAAAACTGCTTTCCAGCTTTATCTTTGGCGTGGGATTGTTTTAACAATTGTGCCGCAGACTCAAAACCACTGCGCAACAGCTGGACTTTTTCGGCCATTTCCTGTTTTGCTGTACCCACCTCCTGAGCAGTCTTATTAAGCTGATTGATTAACTCCCGGTCTTTTCTGCCCGCCAACACCAGCGCAATCAGATGCCAGAGTCCCCAAATAAGAAACAGACCAGCAATAATTAAAACACGCGCTAACACAGAAGCGAGCGGAAATGTGCCGTCTGACAACACAATCATCGGCCCGGTTATCCACACCACTAGCGCAAGCACCAGTATACCCAGCCCTTGTATAACCCATTTATTGGTAAAAAAAGCGATCAAAGCATTCACCCACGTCTCCTAGTGCAAAACCACAATTTCTACACGTCTGTTACGAGCGCGCGCGTCTACTGAATCCTTATCGTATGGCTCTAAAGGTTCATCAAAAGCCCTGCCCGCCCATTTAACTTTTTCAGGCGCAGCGCCATTCGCAAGCAACACATCGGCAACATGCTTGGCACGCGCTTTTGATAACTCCCAATTATCGTGAAAGCGAAAGTTTTTGATTTTATTGCTATCGGTATGGCCAATGACTTGCACTGTGTCATGGCCAGCTACCAAGATTTCAGCCGTTTTTTGCAGTAACGGAATAAATTCCGGTTTAACTTCTGCACTGCCCGATAAAAAGGATTCGCGGATAATAATTTTGCTATCGTCTATTACCTCTACGCCGCTGTAAGACAACAGCGGATCAAATCGATTGGTCTTGACTTGCGGTGACGATGGAGTGCTGATAACAGGTAAAGCACCTGCCAACTTGATGGGTTCATGACTTAAACCGGCCAATTGCGCACGCGTTGGCTCGCTGTCCATGTTAAAAAAGAAGGCTGCATAAGCTAATATCAGAATTGCACCAGAAAACGCAGCCAGCACCCACCACGGCGTCATGCGCATGACCCGATTGCCCAGCTGCTTTAAGCCTTGCCATCTAATAGACAAGTCTTGCCCCAAGCCATCCCATTGCCGTTGTAAAATCAGATAAAGTTCCTGACGGTATTTTTCCAGCTCGACTTGGCCATTGGCGGTCTTGCCAAACTTACCTTCAAAGCCCAGACTTAAACACAGATAAAATAATTCGATTAGCGGTAGATTGGTTTCCGGTTGGCGCAATAAATTATCAACAATATCAAAGAAGCCTTCACCACCCCAGGTATCTTTGCGAAATAAAATAGATAAATTTTGCTTAGCCCACTGGCTTTCAACTCCCCAGGGCGTTTTCTGAATCGTTTCATCTAATAACAAACAAACGGCGTAGGTGGCTTTCCATACCTGATCTGCCGGGGTGCCTTGTCTTAATAGCGTATTGTTGAATTTTTCAATTTCGCTCGCCAGATTATTGCGCAAGCCAGCCACATCAGGGTGGCTTACGCTGTTGCCCAAACCTGCCACCAGCGAAAGCAGCGGCAAGGCCGCAGAAACCAGGGTTTTATTATCGCCCAGTATGCTCAAATCCAACTTATTGGGTATTAAAGTTGGTGTGATGGCCGCCGGCTTTACTGGACTTTCAAAGGGATTGCGAGGACTTTGTCCACCAGGCGTTGGCCGTAATATGCGGGTTTTATCATCAAATGAAAAAAAATCATCTTGGCTCATGACACTTATCCTTGGACAGCCCAAAACTCAAGTTCTAGATCAGGAAACGCCCCGCCGATATGTATGGCAAAGCCACCGGATGTGGTCATTTTTTTCCAATACTCACCTTGTTTATTCACACTGAAATAACAAAAATCAGGCTTTGAAGGCAAGGTAGGTGGAAGTTGCAGCATTGGCGCAACCTCAATTCCTGACAGCGAATGGCTGACCATTTGTTGAATATCTTCGCCTGGCCCAACTTTAACCATATGCGGAAATCCAGTGCGCAGGGTTTCCGAAGACACGCTGGCCTTAACGCCCAACACAAAAACCGCCTTATCCAACAGATTGAGGTATTCATTTTTGTTTGGGGTAACAAATATGCCGTGTTTCCATTCCGTTAAGGTTATACGTACGGTATTGGTGCCAATGCCACGACTGAGCAACCATTCCAATTCCGTCATCAATGGCCAAAAACAGGCTTGCAAATCGTCGTGATTGTAATCGGGGAACACAATCGGGCGTTTGTTTTCCCGAAAAAACGTTGATAATTCGGCCGCCAACTGTAAGGCCTGACGATAAAACTCTTCGGGATGCACAACCGTGGCTGTGGCATTAAAATGTTTTAATAACAACTCATTGCGATTAATAATCTGCAATAACAAAAAATTGGCGATACCGGCCGAGCCAAGTCTGGCCGCCTCTACCGTGACATGCGTTAACGCTTCTGCCCGGATCTGCAACATGCTGTGTAATTTTCGGATAAACGCATTTAAATTCGACGAGCTGGAACAAGTCAGTGCTGGCGGAATAAAGTTTTTATCCAGCTCGATATTACCTGCTCTGACTTCTTTAACCTTCGCAACCGCTAAACAGGCATGCCCAGGTTGTTCGCCAAGCATTAACCGGGTTTGCAAAGCGCCAATTTGTACTGGATGTTCATTCTGAAGCATCGAACTGTTGTGATCACGCACTTTAATTTCACGCATCTGATAGCGCGCATGGCCTGGCTTAAAATCAACTTCAGGCACGTCGGGACTGGACCAAGGCAAGCATAAATAAACAATCCCGGTAAAACCGTCCGCGATTTTAACCGATAAGGGTAATTCATCTTCTTTACCCATATGAAAAGGGGTGCCATCCTGAAATCGACCCTGACACTCCATAACTCGAAGCGAACCGACTTCTTTTTGCAAAGTCAGGTCTTTAAATCCCCAATCGAAAGCCCTAAGACCAAGACATCGATCATTAATCCAACGCTCAATATGCCGATCATGCTGTTGAAAATGTTGAGGTCTAAGAAACATTCCCTCCGACCAAACCACCCGACTATTATTCCCCATAGCTTCCTCATCTCAACTTGAATTAGTTTTTGTTGTATTTTTCGGACATTCTCTTCAGTTGTTCTTCATAGTTTTTGGCGAAATCTCCTTTAAATAAATTTTCCATTGCTTCAGTGGCTAATGCGGGATAAGCGTTGCAATATTCTTCCCAGCAAAGGGACTTTTTCGATTGAAATACACTTTTAGAATTTTGCGCGGCAGCAAACACTTCCGGATCAAACTTTTGAATCACCTCACGCAACGATGCCCTGATAGATGCGCGCATGGCAATTTCATGGTCTCTAATGTCAGCAAAGCTTTCTTCTATGGCCGTCACAGGATCTAAAAAACCCATTTTCTGATATTTTTTGTACAGCATTACGTTGATAGCCGCTTCTGAGGTCGGCAAAAACTTGAATGGGTTGTTTTTTCTGGTTTGGATCAGGGTAACGTTGGCTCTGATTTCATTTTTTCCTCGGCCCGTGCCTTTAACAGCGCCATCACGCCATCAACCGTGTGCCTAAAAACGTGCCCAAACGCCTTCATGGCTTCTTCCTGTTCCTGAACGCTTAAATCAACAGGAAATTCCAATCCCGCACCATCTATAAAGCAGCGAAATAAGTTAACATCATTAGCGGGTTTTGGCTGTGGTGCAGCAACATCGGGCTTGGGTCTTATTTCCATTCCAGATGATGCTATTGGCTGATTTTGCACAGATAAATCCGGAACTGGTTCCTGGTTGTTTGCGGGCAAAAAATCAGCAATTGGCTCAGCAATCGAAATGATCTGGGCTGATTGGTTTTGTTTTGTAAATTCAACTGGGCTTATGGATTTTTCAGCTTCAGTAAAATCAGGTTCTGTTTCAACTGCCGGATTCACATATACCGGGTTATCGAGGGACTCTGGCTCGTGAATGGGCGCAGGTTCTTGTGCCAGTGGTTTTTCCTGGTTATCGTCATTCCATGATAACCAGTCAAAAACTGGCGCTGGTTCGATCACTGGAGCTAAATCGGCAATAACTGGTTGCTCAGCATTAAAAACGCCAGGCTCAAATGCAAATGGAGCCGGTTCAAACTCAACTTTCTTCTCAGCAAATTCGGGTTGAAAATCCGAAAATAACGCATCACTGACAGGCTTATTATCAGTGCTGTCTTCAGTCATTTCGATATGCACTTGAAGATCATAATCGCCAATTTTTAATAAATCTCCGTCAGCAAGTCTGACTGAATCACCCGTTAATAAAGTACGATTATCTATCCCGATTTTTGTGCCATTCTGACCAATATTGTTATAAACAAAGCCATCGTTAACATAACTCACGCTGGCATGTAAACGACTGATAACTTGTTCAGTATCGGCTAGTACAAGTTGGTTGTTTGAGCCTCTACCGATATTTCCACCTTGCTCATCAAACCGAGCCTGCTGCGGAATTATAGGTTTAACACCCTGATAACCAGTAACTTCTAAAATGAGGTTCATATTTAAACTAACCTATAAATTAACCTAAAGCCGTGCGATTATAATCTGACAATCTAGCAAAACAGCCCAGTCTAAACAGCCAAGGTACTTTGATAGCATTTGTGTAATTAAATTACAAGTGAATAGTTAACAACCGCTTTTAAATCTGTCTGCTCACTTGAGCTGTTGCTTTTGATCGACTGCACACTACAAATTTAGCCCTGCTGTAACCGGCGCGCATGCTATCATGCTTTCAATAATTTTCTAACATAAATACTGTAGTCCAATATTAGTTCAATAATTGTTATTATTGCGATAAGCTTATTATCGCGGGAGTATGCAACAAACGCTACGCGGGTATCCAAGCGTTAGTTATAATCATAATTGTAAATTGAGCATATAAATGTAATGCAACACCAAACGCTTTCAGCAAGCTCAAATGAGTTAACTTACAGAAAATTTGTACCCACCCGTGACTTGTGAATAGCGACGACAAAACCATCCTTAAACAGGACACAGATCAACCTATTGAGCAACATGGCAATCCTGTTGAATTGCCCAAAATTCCGGCTGACCCAACCGACCACCCCCCCACTTTTGCTAATAATACTGAACAGAACACCCCATCAAAAGTTGACCAGAATCCATCAGATCAAGCAACCTTAGCCCATACAGAATCAACTAATTCATCATCGTTTACTAACTCCGCCAGCCTGGCGGTGGGTGATATTCTAAAAGAACGCTTTAAAATCCTGGAAGTTGTTGGTAAGGGCGGCATGGGTACTGTTTATAAAGTACTGGATTTTAGAAAAGTTGAAGCAAAAGCCAAATCGCCTTATACCGCTATAAAAGTGCTCAACCCTGCTTTTGCTAAAGACGACTTATTTATGACCGGTTTGCAAAGGGAGTGTGAAAAAGCCCAAAAGCTTTCTCATCCCAATATTATCCGTGTGTTTGATTTTGACCGCGATCATGACTATGTTTTCATGTCCATGGAATATTTGGCCGGGCAAACGCTCAGTCAAATTATTCAGGAGACCAATGCGGCCAGAGGCTTAACCTTGGATAAGGCCTGGCCAATTATTGAAAGCATGGGCAAAGCCCTCGCCTACGCTCATAGCAACGGTATTGTGCACAGTGATTTTAAACCGGGCAACGTGTTCATTACCGAAACTGGCGAAGTGAAAGTACTTGATTTTGGCATTGCTTCAAGAATTGAAAAAAACGAGGCTGATGAAACGGTATTCAATGCAAGAGAGCATGGCGGATTGACCCCAGGTTATGCCAGTTTTGAAATGTGGAACGGTTCCAAAGCCGACCCCAGAGATGATGTTTATTCTTTTGGCTTAGTGGTCTATGAGTTACTCACCGGCAAGCATCCTTATGACCGTAAAGAGGCGCTCAAGGTTTATTCTAATCAGCTAAAAGGCACCAAGATTGAACCGCTGCCTGTAAAAGGTCTGTCACACAAACAATGGCAATTATTAAAATCGGCGATTGAAATCTTACAAGAAGATAGACCGGCAGATTTAAATCAATGGTTAACCGAATTTAACAGGCCCGAAAAACCAAATTGGTTAGTGCTGGGTGTTGCTGGTTTAGCGATTGTTATCATTGGGATTGGAACTATTATTTTACAAAAACAACCATCCGATCAACCCAATGCAGAACAAAAGCAATCGATTAGCCCTACGGCGCCACCAGAGCCAAAAACTGAAAGCCCTGCTCCTGCGCCGGAACCAGCGCCCGTTCCTAACGCTACGCAGAGTCAATTACCAGCCACGCAGATCGATACTAAACCTGTTGCACCTGAACCCCTAACGCGCCACGAGGCATCCAGCAAAGATGGTGTAATACAGTTGGCCGCCAGCAAACCGGAATACCATGTTGGCGAAAAGCTAAAGCTAAACCTGCATGTAACAAAATCAGGCTATTTACGCGTTATATTTGTTGGCAATAATGGTGAAATCAGCACAATTGTGCCAAACAAATTTCAATCCGGCAAAGTATCATCTGGTGCCAGTTTTAACATTCCGCCTAAAGCTAAAACCTTCGATTTAAACATTACCGGCCCCATCGGCATTGATAAAATCGTGGCTATTTATAGCGAATCCGCTGCAACTTTATCCATTGAAAAAGCGGTTAATGCAGATGGATCGCTCGTCCAAAAACTTAAATCGCTGGAAGATTCCACCGCTAGTATTCAATATGAAGTCAAAAAGAAATGACCGCATGCTTAAAAATAATCTGAGTACATCAAAAAGAGCACGCCAATACTGGCAAAATACCCCAGCAAGATAACTGGAAACCATTTTAGATGACTGACAAACGAATATTGGCCTTTGGTTAGCCCGAGCAGGCCGATTCCTGGTGCGGAACCAATCGCCAACAGACTTCCGCCCACACCCAGCGTTAACGTAAGCAATAACCACTGGCCTTGCGGAATATTGGGGTGCATGGTTAATACGGCAAACATCAATGTGCCGTTATCAACAAACGCAGAGGACAAGCCGATCACAATATTGGCCGTGGTTGGGCTAAGCTGACCGTATAGAATTTGTGAAATAGCGTCCAGATAGCCAATAAATCCAAGCCCGCCAATACCCATCATGGCACCGTAAAAAAACAGTAAGGTATCCCAGTCTAAATCCCCAACTTCATCACTAATGCTCAGTCGTTTGTATTTGACGGCACCATCTGAAATGTCTGCGTTAGCCATGTTTCTAAATAATTGCTCAGGGGATTGGGTGATTTCCACAGGTAAGCGCTGTAAATAAAAATTGAACATATTCAATAACGATAGCCCCATCATCATGCCTAACACGGCAGGCATGTGTAAAAGCATATCGGTGCCAACGGCCAAAGCAATCGTTACAATAAATAAACCAATAACAATCTTTGCTCCTCGCTCCATGACAACCACTTGATTATCAATGGCTGGATAAGCTTTAGGTACTGCAAATTGCATAATAAATGCGGGTACTAAAAAGTTAACCAGGCACGGTATAAACAAGTTAAAAAAATCGGTAAATTTTAACATGCCGTGCTGCCAGACAAATAAGGTGGAAATTCCGCCCAAGGGACTGACCGAACCACCTGCATTGGTTGCAACCACAATATTGATGCAAGCTAACGCAACAAATTTTGTATCATTCTTGCCGACCGTCATTACCACAGCCCCCATGATTAAAGCAGTTGTTAATCCGTTTAATAACAGGGAAAGAAAAAATACCAACGTGCCAGTAACCCAAAAAAGTTGTCGATAACTCATCCCTCTGCTGGACAACCAAACCCGTAACGCATCGAAAACAGCTAAATCTTCCATGATCTTAAGGTAGGTCATCGAGACAATGATAAACAGCAACAACTCAATGTAGGTTAATAGATTTTGCTTAAAGGCAATTACAGCCGGCAATGGACTTCCGTGTAGTTGATAAGCAATAACGATGGCAAGCCAAATAAGCCCCGCCGCCAGTATCATGGGCTTGGACTTGCTCAGTTCAGTCGCTTCTTCCAACATGGCGGCAATATAGGCAATTACCATAACCGCCACTGAAAAATAACCTGCCCAATGATTTTTTAAATCAAGGAGCTCAGTTACTGAACCAGGTTCTGCCGCCCAGCAATTTGCTGATGTTAAAAAAAGCGCAATAATGAGAAATATTTTTGAGTTTGCCATTGGTAGAGTTTGTATTTCAATAAGAGATTTGATGGTGGTTTTTGCTATCCGTTTAAAAAACGATTCAAGAAAAGAGTTTATGTTTTCCTTAAAATTAGTCTCCGTTACCTGCAATTATTTCTTCTTGATGTAAAACACCTGTACGTCAGCGTCTTTAATCAATTTAATAATCTGGTGTCCCGCTTGATCCGTATATACGCCGAAATCCAGGTGCGCAGCCGGATCAGTGGCTATTACTTTAACAACATCGCCACTCGGCATAGTCATTAAGGCTTTTTTGAGTCGTAACAGCGGCAGTGGACATTGCAATCCACTGGCATCGACTTCTAAGTCAAATTCAATCATCTTTGGTTTCAGTCTACTTAATCTGGCAATGAGTCGCTATAATAGCATCCTCCAACTAATCCGAGAATGACTATACAACATGGATTATTTTCCTGTTTTTTTAAATCTTAAAGCACAAGATTGTTTAGTAGTAGGCGCTGGCGAAGTCGCCGCTCGCAAAATTGATTTACTGATGCGCGCGGGCGCTAAAATTACCGTGATTGCTGATCGCGTTAGCGATCATATTGCCAATATTAAAGATATTAATATCATTACTAAAAAAATAGCGGTTGAGGATATTGCAAGTTTTAAACTGGTGGTTTCAGCTACTGACAATTCAGAAACCAATAAACTCGTTAGCCAGACGGCAAAAATGCACAATATTTGGGTTAATGTGGTAGATAACCCGGAGCTGTGTACATTTATTTTTCCAGCCATTATTGACCGATCACCCTTGATTGCGGCAGTCACATCGGGTGGTTCAGCGCCGGTCTTGGCTCGCTTGATCAGGGCTAAAATTGAAACGCTATTGCCTCCTTCCTATGGCAAACTGGCCCAATTAGCTGATAGCTTTAGATCAGCCGTTAAGAAAAAATTTGATAACCCTGCCCAACGCCGAATATTTTGGGAAAATGTGTTTCAAGGTCAAGTGGCGGAATTGGTCTTTGCCGGTCAGGAACAGGCGGCGCAAGTGCAATTGCAAAATCTGTTGAATGATTCTGATGCTGAAAAAAATAACGGTGAAGTCTATTTAATAGGCGCAGGCCCGGGTGCTGCGGACCTGTTGACTTTTCGAGCCCTGCGTTTAATGCAGCAAGCCGATGTAGTAGTTTATGACCGACTGGTTTCAGCTGATATTTTAGACTTGGCTAGACGTGATTCCGAGAAAATATACGTAGGCAAACAACGAGATAACCATACCCTGCCCCAGGAATCGATCAACGAATTATTAGCCAGTTTAGCTAAATCTGGAAAGCGTGTAGCGCGCTTAAAAGGTGGTGATCCGTTCATTTTTGGCAGAGGCGGTGAAGAAATTGAAACTCTGATGCAACATGGCGTAAGTTTTCAAGTAGTACCTGGTATCACGGCGGCTTCCGGCTGCGCCAGTTACGCAGGTATTCCGTTAACGCACCGGGATCATGCGCAATCATGCACTTTTGTGACTGGGCATTTAAAAGACGGCTCTATTAATTTAAACTGGACCCAGCTAGCCGCGCCTAACCAAACTATCGTGATTTACATGGGTTTGGTTGGCCTGGAGCATATTTGTCTATCGCTGATAGCGCATGGCAGCTCGCCTGATTTACCGATTGCAGTGGTACAGCAAGGCACCACAACTAATCAGAGGGTAGTTACTGGCACTCTGAGTACATTAGCCACTATAATTAGCGATCAGGATATTAAACCGCCAACGTTAATTATTATCGGGACGGTAGTGACTTTAAGGGCAAAGCTGAATTGGTTTCAAACAAAATCCATCCCGAATTGACAAGAGATAAGCTGTATAGCAACTGAATTTTTACACAAGTGTAAAAATAACTGCCCCAAATTCATTGCAGATTCACTCAGATGAGGGATAATGCGGCTGGGAGCAAAAAAGAATACAACTTTTAATAAAAAATAATTGTATTTTTTCGTTAAAATACCTATCCTTTAGGGCTTTAACTTTTCCACGGACTGTGTTTTTTATCAGTTCTTTTTTATCATAATAAGAGGTCATCATGAAGAAGTCATTAGGTTCAATCGCTGGTATCGCGTTAATTGCTCTAAGCAGCAACGTATTTGCTGATGAAGCAACTGAAGTTGGTCAAAAAATTTATGAACGTGCTTTCGGCCGTGGTTGTGGTACTTGCCATGACATCGCTTCTAACCCACAATTGAGCGCATTGATTAAAGCCGGTCAATTAGACAGAGCTAAATTTGAAAAAGTATTAAAAGAAGGCAAAGGCGGCATGCCTAAAGCAATTGAAGAAATCATGAAGCAAAAAGCTGTTGAAAAAGCTGGTTACGGCGAAGATCAAGCAGTTGATGCATTGTACAAATATTTGGAAAGCAAATAAGCTTTTTGAGTATAAGTTAGATCAAAAAAACCGCTTCATAATGAAGCGGTTTTTTTATGTGTGATGGTTTTTATATTTTATCTATCTTACAAAAACCGCCTTTCGCTAAACAGTCCTTCGACAGGCTCAGGACGACTGTAAGCCAGATAGCGGTTTATTATTTGTAATTAACGGCAAAAGGTTTAGCCTATTTTTTATGTAATAGTCCTTTGCGGGCTTCTTTATAAGGCAATAGATAGCGTTGTTTTATCCAAACGCCAGCAACTGCGGCAAACATCAGTCCACACGACGCTAAGGTAAAATAAATCAGGTTTTTTAAGTGCGACATTTCCTGCATTAGTTGTTCGCTTTTAACCACTGGCGTAGCTTCTGCAGCAGGTGAATCAGAATAGGTTCGGAGTAGTTTTATATCGTTTTTTAAATCTTCTATTGTACCCAACGAATTGTTAACCGACCCCAACTTAATGCTGTTCTCCAATGTCCTTAACTTACTTTCGATGGAGCCACTAACCAACCCGACCACTTGCCCCTTTAGGGTGTTTACTTCGGCTGATAGGATAGGATTTGTTCCTGAGGCATGTACTTCTATTGGTGATGACTTTTTATAGATGTCTATAAAATTTTTAGTTGGGAACAGCATAAAACCCAGGATAAAAACCAAAGTCATCAATGAAAAAACTAAAGTCAGCAGTAACCGATTGACTTTCATCAAGCCCTGATTGACGGGTATTTTTTCTACAGCCTTATGAGCCGTTACAATCTCTGATTTTGTTTCCCGCATATCGCCCATTATTTAAGTCCTCTCAACCAGAACCAAAATGATTGTGCTCTGGTTGATCACGAATATATTACTTTACTACCCAAAAACCGGTTAGCAACTGACCTGATTATACAGTTTAAAAGAATAAATGCGCTGTGTTTTATTTCTGCTGTTTAGCTGCAGCAATACGCATCCGTAAAGCGTTTAATTTAATAAAGCCTTCGGCATCCTTTTGATTGTAAGCGCCGCCATCATCTTCAAAAGTAGCAATGCTTTCGTCAAACAAACTGTCTGTTTCTGAAGAACGTCCAACTACAATAACGTTGCCCTTATAAAGTTTTACTCTAACTTTACCGTTAACATTGGCTTGTGACGCGTCAATCATAGTTTGCATCATTTTGCGCTCAGGACTCCACCAGTAACCGTTGTAGATTAGTGAGGCGTAACGCGGCATTAATTCATCTTTTAAGTGCGCAACTTCTCGGTCTAAAGTTAATGACTCAATAGCGCGATGAGCTTTAAGCATAACGGTACCAGCTGGTGTTTCATAACAACCACGCGATTTCATGCCCACGTAACGGTTTTCAACTATGTCCAAACGACCAATGCCGTTTGCGCCAGCTAGTTTGTTCAATTTTTCCAGCACTTCTGCAGCTGAATGCGGCACATCATCAATGGCGACAATATCACCTTGACGATAGGTTAATTCAATATAGGT
>Ga0208264_1000248_pt1 | contig 21712 bp, 24 predicted proteins | sample LakWasMet31_HOW6_2_FD_183873 | JGI IMG/M metagenome (GOLD analysis project Ga0208264, IMG submission 183873) | Freshwater sediment methanotrophic microbial communities from Lake Washington under simulated oxygen tension - Sediment Metagenome... | ecosystem: Environmental > Aquatic > Freshwater >... | reverse complement strand
GCAGCAATTTCACAAAAGTAGCATCATTCTCCTTAGGATATGGTCAAAAATAACTTCCTACAATTTGGATGAAAAAGTTGGCACAAAATATTGGATAATAAGCAAAATTGAGTGCTAATAACTGAAAACGAATGATGTGTTACGATAAAACTATTGAGATCAAAATGCAGCGTCTGTTTTCAACGCTATCCGAAAAAGACCGGCGACGCTATGCTGGAATTGAAGCGGCAAAGTTGGGACACGGGGGCATTGATTATGTTTCGGGGTTATTTGAAATGGATCCCAAGACTGTACGAAGAGGCCTGACAGAATTGGAATCACCTGAAGACCCCGCACCTTGCGGGGTCAGAAAAAAAAGGTGCGGGCCGTAAAACAGCCATAGAACATAAACCGATGCTAGAGGGAAACTTTCTCAGCTTGTTGGCGGAGTTTACGGCGGGCGATCCCATGCGTGAGGGTGTGTTATGGACCAATTTATCACGCAGCGAAATCAGCCGTCGCCTGGCTGAAATGGGCACATCAGCGAGTCGGCATACGGTTCGCAAGCTATTAAAGAAGCATGGTTTAGGGCAACGTAAAACGCGTAAGAAGAAAGCGCTAGGTACCCATCCTGACAGAGATGCGCAGTTTCAGAACATTGCCGAACTCAAGTTATCATATATGGACAAAGGTGACCCTGTGATCAGCATTGATACCAAAAAGAAGGAACTCATCGGCAACTTTAGTCGAGAAGGCCGCACCTATACACAAGCACCGGTGGATACACTAGATCATGATTTTCTTAGTGCTGGGGAAGGCAAACTGATCCCGCACGGCATCTATGACTTGGCGCGGAACCAAGGGCATATGAATCTCAATACCAGTCACGATACCAGTGAATTTTGTTGCGACAGTATTGCGCATTGGTGGAAACACTATGGCTGCCAGCACTATCCTAATGCCCGTCGCTTGCTGCTGCTTTGTGATGGCGGCGGTAGTAACGCGGCAAATCGGCATGTATTCAAGGAAGCTTTGCAGGCACTCGCAGACTCACTTGGATTGGAAATCCGTGTGGCACACTATCCGCCGTACTGCTCAAAGCATAACCCGATTGAACATCGATTGTTCTCGCACATTACACGTGCTTGCTTGGGCGTGGTATTTCATTCAGTCGCCATTGCCAAACAATTCATGGAGCGAACTAAAACCTGTAAGGGTTTGAAAGTAACCGTGGATATTTTGAATGGGGTTTATGCAACGGGAAAAAAGTGCGCCGATAATTTCCTTGATAACATGAAAATTATCTTTGATGACTTTCTTCCTCGCTGGAACTATCGGGCTGCACCACAAACATTTTGATTTCGGGAAGTTATTTTTAACCATATCCTTATCACAACATGACTTAGCCTTGAAAGCCAAATACGGTAACGAAATAAAAAATCTCAAATATCACTATCAGGATAAAACAGGTAAGTGTCGAAGTGGAATTAAATTAATTGATCCGTTAAACAAACAAACTGCTAAACAGTTGTTTACGTGACCATGCTAAGAAAAGATTAAACGCCATTTTCCAGATTAGTGTTGTCCACGGCATTATCAGAGGTATAAAATGGTGTAAAATCTTACTTTTATCTAAGTAATACCGTTCTTTTCTAGCAAATCGGAGAGACACCATGAAAACTATCAACAGAACCATCTTAGCAAGTATCGCAATGGGCATGAGTGTCCCTGTTATGGCCGACATCAAAATACCGAAAACCAAAGTCACCATCGAAACCTGCATGAATGCAGCCCTGTCAAAAAAAGATGGAGAGATAGTTAAGCTCGAATTCAAAGACGAACGGGGTACACCAATTTATGAATTTGAAATTCTTGGCAAGGACGGCAAGAATTGGGAATTGGAATGTGATGCCAATAAGGGCAAAATTACCGAGGAAGAACAGGAAGTCGAAAACGCAGATGATCCTCTGTTTAAAGACAAAGCCAAAACCAATCTGGAACAAGCGAAAGTGATCGCTTTAAAAGCCCATCCGGGTGAAATTACTGAAGTCGAGTACGAAATCGAGTCCAATGGTAACTCATCTTACGAGTTTGACATCAAAACGGCAGATAAAGGCGAAGTTAAATTGGAAGTCGATGCTTCTAGTGGAAAAATTATCGAAGATAACGAGAAAGAAATCTACCAAATTGGTAAGGAATAAGTAATTATTTAAAATCCTAAATGTACAATATCGATTAATTTTCTGAATAGAATTGGCGCTTATATTATCTACTACAAAAGCGCTGTTTTTTTTACTAATTTATAGGCATTGGTAATTACACAATCAACTATATAACGAAGCCGTTACCAAAAAGTACCTTGCTGTATTGTTTCTGAATTACCTGTTAATACCTGCCTGCTTTGCTTATGCAGTAATGCAAACACCTTTTCAGCGGCTTTTTGCTCAGCCGCTCCCCAATGCTCAATATTGCCCAGGCAATATTTTTGATGAATATGTCCTAGCACCGAACTGTCATCAACTTGAATAAGCGGGGTAATTTTTTGCCAAGCTGAATCAGATTTACACAGAGATTGTTTAGCCTGTTTGCTAGCATCAAAAAATTGAGTCAGTGCCACCTTATGATGTTCAGCCCACCCACGCTTAAATACAAAACCCAGATTAGCAACTGCATCAGTTACACTCAGGCTCATTAATACATCTGGCCCCGCCAGCAAGGTTCGATACCCTTCAGCTTCCAGTCTGGCGGCGAAATGCCAATAATTTAACGCTGCATCCAGCTTACCTTGCTTGATTAGCGCATTGATTTCTTTTGGTGCGGCAAATACCTTGGTCACTGAAGTATTCAAATCCAACCCCAGTTGTTGTTCCGCCAAGGCTTGCAACAACAACCAGTTTTTATCCATTTCTCCACCGGCAATCCCTAACCGCTTTCCTTTTAAATCTGCTAAGGATTGAATTTTGCTATCACCGGGCACTACAAATGCCCCTGACATATCGGAATACGGGTAAAACGTGAGATCATCACCCTGTTCGCGTAGTTTCGATACCCAAATCCAATCGGTGACAATTATATCAACCTGCCCGGATTGCAAAGCGGCTTTACCTGCCTCTGAGTTGGCTATTGGAAAAGTCTCCAAGTCGATATCGTTACTTTGTGCAGCCAAGTGTTCTTTTAACACTGGCAGCTCCCACTCTACAGTGCCACCTGTTTGAACACCCAGACGTATCACGGTTTTTTGATCTGAAAAACTGCTGGTTGAAACAACCAACGCCAATAAAATAAAAACAAATCTCATGATGCAACCTCTTTAAGTTGGGTTTTTAAACCATGCTTGATAGTGTTTGTTTAGAACCACCCAAAGTATGACTAATAACACCCCCCACTGCCGCGATTACACCAAACTGCCAGACGTAGTTATCAAAATAAGCAGCACTGACGGAAACCAAGCCCAAAAACACCCCCGTAAAACAATATCGCCAACCGCGATTACTGCCTTCCAGGTAGGTAGTTAAAGCCAATGTCAATAACATAATCAAGCCGGTTTCTTCGGTAAAAATACGGCCTGAGTGATAATAAAAATTCACAATCACCGCGACAAACAAGCCGCCAAACCAGTGCAAACTCTGCTCGATTAAGGTAAGTTTCTGTATATTAAGTTGCGAGTGCAAGGAATGATATTGACTGGCGATGGATAAGCCACCGAACACAAACATCATCAAAAACCAATAATAATGGCTTTGGGCCGGATAGTATTTAGTGATCTCAACGCCAATTTGAGACAGCACTAAATAGATGATGAATAAGTTATGTTTAGTTAAAAATAGTGATTTGTTCATAATTCCTTCCCGTCTAGTTTGATTTATAATTCAGCACGTTATTTTTGGAACATTCGAAATAATTTAAAACTTGGCAGATATACCAGTGTCAACATTGACAACGCCAAGCTTGCTGACCGCCAGCGGACATCAATATCCATCACCTTCATGGTGGCCAATTCAGGTGCTTGCAACGCCTCATTTAATGCATATAAATCGGTTAAACGCGTATAAGCCAAGCCGGATTCGATAGCCAGATTTTGTAAATAGCTTTCCTGCAAAGCGCTTAAATGTTCATTACCGACAGCGGCTTTGCTGCCAAAAGGGGCATTTCGGGCGTTGTAACCTTCAATTTGAGAAGGATCCAAATTGGATTGACCAAAAGAAGATCGATGCGGCACATCGTCTTGAGCATAAAATCCGTTTTGTTCCCCGCGTTCGTTATATTTAGGGATGGGCACTGGTGTTAAGTCGCCGGCACCAACTATTAAGCCTTTTACTTTGCTCTTTATGGCAGAAAAATCAGTTTTATAACTTGGATTTACGGGTGGCGCTTCTTGCCCATCGGTTATAAATACGATTGAGGCATTTTGGTCCTTAAGCATTTCCAAAGTGCTATACAAACCTTTTGCGATATTGCTATCAGCCGCCCAAGCCATGCGCCAATCGACGTGGTTTATGGCAGCATCAATTTCTGCGTAGCCCGAACAAACCTCTATCGGTTCAAATAATAAAGTGGAACGTCGCTCAGTAAACAATCCCAGACCAACTTTCGACTGACAGGGCAGTGTTGCCAATAAATCCCGCAGTTGCTGTTTTACAAATTGCAGTCGGCTAACCGGCTGATTTTCCAGTTTATAATCAGCGGCATTCATGCTGCGGGTAATATCTATCACGAACACGTAGCTGTAAACCGAACTTTTTTGCTGGCTGGTGGGATGGATAAACAGCATTGCCATTGCGACTAATGCCAGTAATAAACAAACTATCCGATAGTCTTTGATCAATAGTTGTAAATTCATAATTTACGGCATCCCTCTGGGAAAGCCCGGCACCGTAGTCCATAATTGCGATTGCTGATTATTGGTCGGCTCATCATCTTGCAAGTTTAGCCTGTCCATTTCCGGCAACAGGCGCATGGCAACTTCCAAATTGTATTTAGCATCCCAAAATCGGCTATCCATTGCCAGCGCTTTACGATAAGCCTGCTTTGCCAAACCGACCAAAGGCAAGGCTTCATTCATCGACATCATTTCAACTTTCGCCACGGCTTGTTCCAGGTAAATATTGCCCAGGTTATACAACACCGTGGCTTTAAAACGATTGTCACCTTGATCCAAAATCAAGCTGAGTGTTGCCAAAGCTTCTTCATAACGGTGCTTTTGTTTTAAATAATAAGCCCTTGCTAATCGCAGTTCGGGCTTGCCGCTGATCACTTCGCTAACATCCACATCTTTGCCAGTGACCAGATCTTGTAGTAATTGATTGTTTCTGGACAAACTAAACAATGACATGGCTTGAAAAAGCACGACCAATAAACTGGCACAGAGCAAAGCCCAAATGGCAGTGTGTCGGATTGCTCTAATTAACATGGCTTTGGCTCTCACAGAACTTAACACCAAGTAAGAGCAACAGCAAAACACTGGCAATGTCATAACAAATACCGGATAAATCCTGTTTAGGAATCCGTTCCAGATAGTGCATAGGTAAATTCTCCAATTGATTAATATCAGCAATGGCTTTTTTTAAAGCACTGGGACTTTCAGCTTCATAAGCTTGATAGGGCGTGCCTAAACTGGAAAAGAACTTGTGCAGATAGAGCTCCGGCATGGCCTGGGCATTGTCATCACGACTATCTTGCGGTTGATCATAAATGCCCTGGCTGTTGGCAGTGCGCAGAAAAATCCAGTACAAACGGACTTGCTGTTGTTTAAACCTCTCGCGTAATTTCTGTTCGCTATCACCATCGATTGCGGCGGCACCATCCGATACCAATACCACGATGCGCGAACCAGTGAGTGCTTGTTGCTGAAAATAGGATAAAGCCATACCCAGACCCTTGCTGACATGGGTATAGGCTAAGGCCGGTGTGGTCGTGGCATTAATGGCAGACTTGATGGCTGCTTTATTTTCGGTGAGCGGCAACACATACAGAGGGGCAGTACTGAATTCAACAATGCCGAGCATATCGTTGGCACGTTGATCGACAAATTCGTTCAATAGGCGTTTAGCCACTGCGGATTTTGATTCGCCAGTGGTTGCTGATGGCGTACTGCCAGCGAAATTATTATCCATGCTATTGCTGCGATCTAGCAGCAGGACAATATGCGCCCCATGACCAATACGCTCTTTGCTTTGTTCACTGCGATACAAACCGGCAATACCAAGCACCAAAGCAGCAATCGCCATCATAGCGATCAACTTAATCAATACTGCAATAACGGCTGATAGGGTATCCTTGGGTAACAACGTTAGATAAGCGCTGGGCGTAGCCCGCATGCCAGTGCTTAATAAAGGCAAGATCATCAACAACAAACCCGCCAATATCCAAGACTTTTCCACTGCTAAATTCATCGGCTACCCCGTTCAATTTGTCGACAGTGGTGACAGAATGTTGTTATTTTTTCAAAATCTTCTGCGCGTGGGTTAAAGTTTTTCGCAAAAAAATACTGATTGGATAACTGAAAAAACCATTCCAATTCAGCATTAACACCACGATATGGTGGATTGCGCTGGTAAAAATCTTTTAGCTGATTTTGAAACAGCGGTTGCCGATTTAGGGTATTGAGGGTGTGATGAACAATAGTCAAAGCTTGGCCCATTTGATCAAGAGATAACTTGGCTAACTGACGTAATGCCCGTGTAAATAGTAACCGACGTATGAATGTTGGGAAGTACCCGTAAAGATAAGCCAAATAAATCGCCGTAGAAAGCAGCACAAGTAAACCGGCAAAAAAACCATACCAGAGTAGCGGACTGGACAGTAATCCTGGCATGGCATCTGGACGCATATATTCGCCCTGCTCGGTTTTGCGTACAGAGAGCTCGCGCAGGGGTGAGATGGTAAACTCCCAGGCGGGGACAGCTTGGTTGCTGGTTTGACCAACTTCTGATAATTGCAGATTAAATCCTGGTATCTTTAAGGCTTTAACTTCTAAAGTGGCATAAAAAACCTGGTAAACCAATTCAATTTCATAATGCTGGTCGCTTTGCTTAATGGACACTGCATTTAAATTTAGCCAGCGATTAAGCTGGCCTTTGTTTGGTAAGCTGGCGGTTTGCAGCTGCACATCCGGACGAGTATCCAAGATAATTCGCTGGGTGATCTCATCACCTAACACATAGCCGAATGGTCGCGGTGTTTCTACAGCAAAATAATCCACTGGCGCTTTTGAATCGGAACAACTAACCAGAAATAAAAATAGTAAAAAAAATCTCATGCCACTCTCTGCTGAAAATAGCGGTTTAGGGGTTCGGCTTGATAACCCTGGCTTAGAAACAGTGGCTCAAGGCCAAAGCCTCGACAACCCGCTTGGATAGCTTGTTGCCGTTGTTGGTAAGCCTTAACAATCTTTTGCTTTAACGCAGGCCGCATAAACAATAACTGTGACTTGCCGGTTTCCACATCGGCATAGGTCACTAAACCCCAGTCCGGTAATTTTTGGTATTCTTGCTCATCCCATAACACCAAAGGAATCACATCATGGTTTTGCAAACTCCCTAAAGTAGCTTGCAAGTGCAGCAGTGGAAAATGAAAATCAGACACCATAAAAACCAATGACCGCCGAGCTGGCAGATACACCGCCGCTTCTTTAAGCGCAACGGCTGAATTGATTGAAGGCATGGTAACTAGCTGTTTAGTCAACTCAGCCAACCGGTGTAAGTGTCGGCTGGCTGGCAAATGATATTTTTGATCGATGACATCACTGCAACCGATAAAACCGAATTTATCGCCGTACTCAAACGCCGAATTGGCCAGTGCAGCGATGAACTTCAACAGCGTCTGTTTTTTATCCTGTGCACCGACAAAATTCATGGATGCAGACAAATCAGCAATCACAAAAACATCAACCGTGCTAGGTTGTTGATAAACTCTTACTTTATAAGCGTTAAAGGGATCAAGTACACTGGCGCGTATATCTATCCGCCTGGGGTCTGGGTTGGCAATTAATGGTTCATGGCGCTTAAAAAGCTGACCATTGCCCATTATTTGTCCTGGCTGTGCACCTGGATAAACGGCGCTGGATTGCCAAAGTAAACGGTACTGTATGGATTGCATCATGTTGATTAGCCTTCGGTTAAGGCGCAGCAACCTGATTCAGGATGCCTGTGATTAACTCACCAAGAAGTTGCTCCTTTCTATAGGCGTACAACGGATTTAAAAATAATCGATGGCTCATACACACACTAAAAACGGCTTGTAAATCCGCTGGCAACAAATGATCACGATTTTCCAGCCACGCTCTGGTTTTAGCAACTCGGATTAAATAGCTGATACCACGAGGACTAATGCCGCTCTGCAATAACTGGGACATATCGACATCTTGTAATTTAATGCCGAATTGTTGAGGTTTATGACTGGCTTTCCATAGATTAAGCGCGTATTCGCGCAACTTCGGGCTAGTTTGAATGCTTTGTTGCAGAGTTTCCGCAAAGGCATTCAATTGATAATAAGGTAAACCACTGTTATCAATAGTGCGGATAAGTTGATCGGTATCGTGATAACGTGGGTTAAACATCAACTCGTTTAAATCACTGTCGGTTTGCGGCATGTCGATGTTAATTTCCATCATAAACCGATCTTTCGCAGCTGCGGGTAATTCAAAGGTTTCTTCTTTTTCTACCCGATTACGGTCGGCAAAGACTTGTATGTGCGGCAGTTGATATTCACGGTTAAAAGCGGTAACGCTACGCTCGGCCATGGCGCGCAATAACAAGGAATGCACTTGCGGTCTGGCACGGTTTATTTCATTAAAGAAAAAAGTCGCTAGCCGATCGCCATGTTTTAACAAAGGCCCCGCATCAACGGCAGGTTTGCCATCACTGGTCAGATAGGTGTAATACACTAAATCAGCGGGCATTAGATCGATAGTGCCTTCAATACGCTGATAATCTCCGCCTAATCCGTAAGCAACAGATCTGAGTAATGTGGTCTTACCTACACCAACATTACCTTCCAACAACACATGCCCACGGGCAAAAACCGCCAGTAAAATCTGTCTAACAGCTGGCTGTAAACCAATGACAGTCTGGTTAATCTGTTTTTCAAATAGCAGCGCTTTTTCACGCCAGCTGATCAATTGGGTATCAGTCATTATGGGTATCAGAAAAATACGCCAGCATGAGGGCACTGGCGTTGATGAAGATTAGTCTTAACATAAAGGGTGGTATAAACACACCACAGAGGGGGCAATGTGTTTATACCGAAATAGAAACCGTTAATTGATTTCTTCTACGTCATAAACAAACTTGCCTGTCTTGCTTAAATGCTCCGTGCGTTTTTGATTTCTTTCTTCCATTTCCTTGATAGATTGAGCTTGTTTATTCAGTTCGTTGACATCGTGCTTTGGGTCGTATTTGCTACCAGCCACCTTTTCTGGATAGCCAGGTTTTGGCTCCCAACAGACTCCAGGCTCTTTACAGTTTTGACCATCATAAGCAATTGCTTGGAATGAGGCGACAGCCATCAACACACAAACGCTAAGTAGTATTTTTTTGTTCATTTGATTCTCCTGTTTACTTTAACCATTTCGCTTTTTTAGGATCACCGTTATAAATGCTGCGTAGCCAAGACATAATCTGCAACATTTCATCGGTGTTTAAGTTAACGTACTGCGGTCCCATCATGCCGTTAGCGCCGCCAAACAACAGCTCAAACAGACCTTTGTCGGTAGCATTGGCTGGATATGTCCAATAATCATCAGCCAAACCAGGTCCAAGTTTGCCTTCGGCTTCATGACCATGACAGCCTGAACAAGCCGTCATATATAAGTTATGACCTTTTTCAATGACCTCTTTATTAGCGTTATAGGGATTTTTGCCCGTTTGCAAGAATTCCTTAAAGGCATCCGTATTGCCGCCTTTTTTCGCAAAGCTCATATCCAGTGGCATACCGGTAATGGCATTGCGTAAGTCAATATCCGCGTACACTGCGGTACTACCCAAAATTAAGGCAATCGCTGTTGCTGGTAATATTTTTATCAATTTCATATCTTTCCTATGGGTGGTGTTTATGCACTAGTGGTATTTATTTGGTTTCAGTTTCCGGCAGCAAGGGAATGCCCTCTTCTTCCAGCAGCTTGGTGATTTCATCTTTGTGTTCTTCGATGACTTTGTTCAGTTGGGCAAGCAAGGTAGAATCCTGTTTACGCACACCCATGGATGTGCTGTAGTGATGCCCCACTTTTTCCCCATCGGCACGCACATTATTGTCAGGAATCATAATCATCTTTAATGAAGTTTTAGATTCTTTGACATAACGTGCGGCTGCGGGCGCCCAAAGTGCAGCCACTTGAGCATGTCCTGAAGCCACATCGCCAACCATCTTGGCTTTGTCATATTTCACATACTGGTTACGCCGAGAATTAAAGCCGACCAATTCTTGATTGTAATTAAACATATCGTTATAACGGCCTATTGCTCGAATCATCACTTCGGGTGGAGTACCAGGCTCAAAAGCAATACGTTCAACTTCACGCAAGGCTTTACTATCCCAATTATCTAATTGAAGATTGCTGCCGTCTTTAATAATAAAGACGTAGCCAGAGCGATAATATGGCTTGGTGGTGAGCACTCTTGGATCACCTTGATCCATTCCGATTGAGACATCGCACTGGCCTTTTTCCAATAGGTCTCGAACGTAATAGCGCGGATCAGTCCACCTGACATATTGCACGGGCCTGTCTAACACTTTACCAACCAGAACTGCCAGTTTGTTCTCAAAACCTTCACCAGCCTTGTTCGAATAAGGCATTTCATCTTCTGCTGCGCAGACTTTCAGCGGCTTTTTATCTTCCGCATTGCTTTGACTAGCAGCAAATAAGCCTAGGCCAAAGCACAAAGCGGTTACTAAAACATTATTTTTGTGCATAAATTTTTTCATTACTGTTTTATTCATTTATGTCAGTTGTTGAGCTAGCCAAGCCAGCTCAACAGCTAATTTTTTTACAGACCCAAAGCGAAAACCATCACACCACCACCTTGTTGGGTGTAATGCGCCAGTTCTTTAAACGCACCCACCGCACCTAAACCGGCTGTTGGATCTTGCAAGTCGAAAACTAGACCTACCCCTGGCCAACCGCCCACACCGTAGTAAATCGCCACGTATTGTTTGTCTTTGTGACCAAAGGTAATCGGGTGACCGATAACACCGGAAGGCAATTTAAATTTCCACAATTCTTTGCCGTTGCGTGAATCCAGTGCTTTGATATAGCCATCCAGTGTGCCGTAGAACACTAAATCACCAGCCGTCGCAGTGGTTCCACCCCAAACTGCAAATTTTTCCTGGATTTCCCATTCAAATTTTCCAGTGACGGAGTTCATCGCTTTGACTTGACCCAAAGTGCCTTTTGGCCCAGGATACATGTTTAATGTGGCACCTACGAAGAACTGACCGGCTCTGTATGGCAACATGAACGGTTCCCAGTCCATGCAGATATGGTTTGTGCCCATAAAGAACAGTTTTTTGTTAGGATCGTAAGACTCGATACCTTGGTTGTGATAACCCATGGCAGATGGACAAATACCCTTGGCCTCATGATCCATATGGGTTGAGAATTCCGGATCACGGATTGGCAAACCGGTTTTCAGATCAACTTTTTTCACCCAGTTAACCGTATCGTCAATCTTGAATGCGTTGACTAAACTGCCATTCTCGCGATTTAAGGTATATACCAAACCATTGCGGTCAGGATGGGTTAACAGTTTGGTCATTTTGCCGTCAACTAACTGCTCGGATAAGCCCATGTAGTTAACACCAGCGTAATCCCATTCATCATGTGGCGTCTTTTGATAACCAAATTTGGCTTCGCCAGTGTTTACATCACGGCCCCAAATAGTCATGGTCCATTTGTTGTCGCCAGGCCGCATGGTTTCATTCCAAGGCGCAGGGTTACCTGACCCGTAATAAAGCATGTCTAAATCTGGATCAAACGCGTACCAGCCCCAGTTGGTACCACCGCCGATTTTCCAGGCATCCCCTTCCCAGGTTTTTAGACCCAGGCCAAATTGTCCATAATGAGGATTGGCACTGTTGAAATCTTTGGCTAATTTAATATCTTCGTCCGGACCTGTTGCATAAACGCGCCATGCTTGTTTTCCGTCTTTAATGTTATAGGCGGTCGCGTAGCCTCTTACGCCTAATTCAGCACCGGAACTACCAACGATTACCTTATCTTTAGCAACAAATGGAGCAACGGTTAGCGTTGAACCCATGGCTATATCAGAGTTTTCCATTTTCCAAATCAACTCGCCGGTTTTGGCATTCAAGGCCACGATGTGACCATCGAGTTGGTTTTGGAAAATCATTGCCGGATAACCATCTCCAGCCGGTGCATAAGCCAAACCTCTGTTTACTACGTCACAGCAAGCTACGGCGCGTGCAGCCGGATTTTGTTTAGGTTTAAATTCCCAGAGGATTTTGCCCGGATCATCCAAATCTATCGCAAAAATGTTATTAGGAAATGGGGTATGGACGTACATAATGCCATCCACAACTAACGGACCACCTTCATGACCATTCAAAACCCCCGTTGAAAACGACCATACGGGTTGCAAATGCTTAACGTTGTGTGAATTAATTTGGGTCATTTCACTAAAATGCGTAGACCCATAATCTTTGGTTTGCATGACCCAGTTTGTGTCTTCTTTAGACAACCTATCCAGGTCTTTGTTTGCCTGTGCAGGCATGGCTACCGTCACTAATGCTCCGCCCCAAATTGCGGAAGCAATAGCGGTGCGGGTAAATTTTGAAATCCGCATAGTTACTCCAAGTTAATTAATATTCTTCTTAAAAGTTAGCCTGATGAATCAACGATGTTAATTTGTGACAATGACTAACTTGATCCAACTAGCAATGCCGCGCAGAGTCATCAGGCTAAACAGGAGCAAATATTACTTGAGACCTGCTTTGGAACGTTACGGAATAAACCTGAAATTTGACGGGAAAATTGCAGTATTCACTACAGAAAAATTCCCAATTTTTCCGGCAAGAATATCCTCACTCGAACTTTATTGAAGTAGTCATGAGTTTTTCTGGAAGGATGTTGAAACAATCAATAACTTCAGGAAATCTTCCTATAGGAAGATTAGAAAAGATCGAGCATGATGTTCTTTTTTATTGAAAAGAAGAGATTAAACTCAACGTGACTGGCAAGATTAAAGTTCTATTAGTGGATGACCACGCTGTAGTTAGGGCGGGTTATAAAACCTATTTATCATTGTGCGAAAACATTTCCGAGATTTTTGAGGCGGATCGTGGCGAAACTGCCTGTCAAGTCTACATTCAACACCATCCTGATGTGGTTGTTATGGATTTATCAATGCCGGGTATTGGGGGATATGAAAGTATAAGAAGACTAATAAACCGTGATCCTCATTGTAAAATTCTGGTTTTCAGCATCCATCACGAACTGGTTTATGTGACTCGTGCGCTGAAAGCTGGCGCAAAAGGCTATATCACTAAAAACAGCCCGCCTGAAACCTTAATAACTGCAGTTTACAAAATCGCTCAAGGCGGCAGTTTTGTTGACCCTGAGTTAGCTCAACAGCTTGCACTCTCCATGGCATCACAACAAGATGACTCAGAGAAAATAAAAGCATTGTCACCAAGAGAATTTGATGTATTTTGCCTACTAGCTAATGGCTATACTGCAAGAAAAGCGGCAGAAAAACTTTGCCTAAGTTACAAAACAGTTTGTAACCATGGCACAACAATTAAAGAAAAGTTAGGTGCTCAAACCATGGCTGAAATTACGCTGCTCGCAGGAAGACAAGGTTTGATTACCTCGCAGGAATCAGAGGATTAATGTAAATGAGCTTGCCTTGACGGCAAGCTCAGCCTGGAAATTACTTTTCCAGTTGTTGTTTCAAGTGATTTAAGCCGTTTTTAAAATAGGTATTTATAGCTTGAACAGCTGAGGCATCGTTTAGACTTTCAGGTGGGGTATTGCCAGTATCACCACGATAAAATCTACTTTTAAACGTAACAATCGAAGATCCGGAATCTGAATCTGGCTTCACTTGTAATTCTATAGAATACGAACTCACTGGCAATGCTTTAACATTCTCAGTCTTCAAGCGATAGCTGTACTCATGCTCCTTGTCACTGTAATAATCTAATTCGTCCACTAATTGCTCACCATTTTGAAAAGTAAGAGTGCGGACACCACCGGATTCCAATTTACCATCGCCTACACTGGATTTGATATCAGCATGCCAGCTAGAAATATCATCAAATTTTTTGACTTGGCTCCAGACTTTGTCGACCGGCGCATTAATAATAATGCTTTCTTTCGCTTTCTGCGGGGTTGGTCCATGAGCTATTGCGGTTAATGGAAATACAACAGATAAAAGTATGGTTAATGATAAAAGCTTCATAATAATTGCCAGTAATAAATATGCTATTATTTATGAACTTAACTTAATTGCATTGGGTAAGTTTCCTGTTAGAAACGGGAAAAATTCGTTTTTTGCATACAGTAAATATAGGTTGACACTAGTAATGCAGCATCATCATTTGACAATGCTGCAAAAACACTCGTATTCCGAAATCAAATCATTGGCTGCAATAATTCTAAATTTGAGTACCTATTGGATGGGTATTAGCTTTTCATTCTATATGATTAAAAAATCTGTTGCGTGTAAGCTGGACACGCCTGTCAATTCCACAAAAACAGTAGGCGCAGCACCGCCGGAGCCATCAGCATCATAATAGACCTTCCCAGATGCGACATCAAAGGTAATTCTATCATCCGTTTCTGTGGCTGCAGCGCCTGTGTTAAAGGCATTTACATCTAGCTTGCCGACGGTTAATCCAGTAAAAATTGTGTGATCCAGCACCAATTTATCCTTGCCAGCTACAAAATCGGTAATGGTGTCAACGTTGGTAGTGGCATTTAATGCAGAATCAAGAACAAACTTATCATTACCTTTTCCACCGGTCAGGGTGTCATTTCCCCCATTTGAATGAAACACATCGTTGCCACTACCGCCTTTAAGGATGTTGTCGCCATTATTGCCAGTGAAGGTGACAACCACTTTGAGTGCAGAACCATCAACATTAATTTTATCGGTTCCTGTGGTAACTTCGGTATATTTTCCAGCGGCCATTTGATCCTGCGTAGAAGCAAATAATGCGTTGCCAGACGCATCTTTAGCTATTGCCGCACTGGTACCAATAGTAACTTTTTCTATATTTTTGAAATTTGACTGATTCAGAACAATGGTATTCTCTTTAGCACCCACCCCTGTGCCTGTAGCAGTAATCCTTAATTCATCAACTCCTGCACCACCATCCATGAGGTCGCCAGCTACCAATTCTGCAGTACCATCACTGGCTTTGCCAAGTGTAAAAGTTCCCCCACCTGCTTTTGTGGCAATGCGGGTGATCAAAAAAATATCATCTCCAGCCTCACCATAGAGTTTATCTGCCCCTTCGTGGCCCACTAACAAATCATTGCCTGCACCCGCGTAAACAGTATCATTTCCTAGCCGAGCAGTAATATATTCAGTACCGCTGCCACCTCGGATCACTTCGCCCGCAGCAGTCCCATCATAACGGACATCGCCACCCGAAAACTGCACAGTAACATCCACATCGCTAAATAAATAACCGGTATTTGCATCGTCCAATTGAAAATCAGCACCTTTATCAACGACTATTTTAAGCTTTTCGTGTTTGCCGCCGGCAACGCCTTCTATATGCAACCCAGGGTTATAAGTAGTTGTTCCTAAGATATAATCTAAAGATCCACCGTCATTTTCAAATTGATCAGAAGACATGGTCAAACTAACACCGTCTTTTAACAATATCTTTTCGATATGTGTAAAAGCGAGTGTTGAAATATCCATGGATTTATTAATAATCAAACTATCGCTTTGCGCATAAGTTACAGTAGAAGTTAGCGTACTGCCTTTTGTGGGATCACTGCCAGGCACCACGGTTCCATCGGTTATACTACTAGTGCCACCATCAATGGTTATTACTTTGCTTGCCTTTTTGGTAAAAGTGAAGCTATCGCTGCCAGTGTTGCCTGTTAAGGTTGTAACAGCATCGCTGATGTCAGTTGTTACACCATTGATTACAGATTGGCCTATTATCTTTGTTGTCATTTTTATATTTTTCCCCTTTTAATAAAGTGTTTTACTCAAGACAATTAACGAAACGTAATTAGTTACTGACTTCAATCGAAAAATTTTCATAAAATCTTCAGATTATCTGTGACTATTGAAGTTACTTGACGAAATAAAATCCAAATCTTATATGCTTAATCGCACACCAATCCAACCAGCTCTGGGCATACCTGGTGAAACGAACCGACCATCGTTATAAGCATTACCCAATACGCTTGTCGCATCACCATACACACCAAAGCTGCTGTAATGTTTGTCTAATATATTGTCGAGCTTGCCAAAGATACTGAAGTTTTTAGTGACTTTAACTTCTGCAGTGGCATTAAATAGCCAGTATCCAGCCAGCTTTGCCTGGTTATTGGCTTCATCCCCTCTGAAGTAACGGTCACCGCTATACAGCCCACTGAATCCTAGCGACAGCCGTTGCCATAAATCAACGCCAAGTGTGGCTTTGAACATGCGCTCGGGAATTCCGGGGATTCGATCGCCATAGCCCACTTTGACACCATTTTCATTATCGGAATTTAACGGGTCTTGGGTTGTAAAGCCGGATAAAAACCGTGCATTCAAATAGGTATAATTAGTAGTTAAATGCCAATCGTCAATGGCACTAAATAATTGAGGAAGATTAACAGTAGTTCCTGCTTCGATACCGTAACGGCGGGTTTTGCCTACGTTGCTGAAATAACCTTGACTAATGCTGGAACCATTGCGGTTGAAGATAATATCTTTGCTGTTAATGGTATGAAAATAACCTAGATTCCAATTTAAATTGCCTCGTTTTAGCAACGCATCGAAATTGCCTCTCAAGCCACCTTCATAAGTTTTGGCAACCACTTGCTGCAAATCAGGATCTGCGACAAATGCGTTTGGCAATTTACAAGGTGAACTGGGATCCGCACAGCTTAATTCCATTGGCGATGGCGCGCGGGTCGATTCACTATAATTTCCGTACACAGTCAGATTTTGCAAGATCTTATAAGTTAAGCCACCAGATGGATTTAAGCGTTGATAAGTATGTGAACCGTTTAAGGTTTGGCTTGGATCTGTCACATACTGATCGCTCATGTTGACGTGAATATAGTTATAACGACCAGCAACAGTTGCAGTAAGAGCGTCGGTAATAGAAAAGCTGTCGGTCAAAAACACGCCAACAGTTGAGGTATTGGTGTGCAAGCGCACTCTGGAATCATCAATATACACACCGCTACTCGTAGTACCTCTGTCGCTGGTTAACGAGGCCAATTCGGTATCAGCGGCATAGTGCACTTCAGCATAATCATAGTTAGTGCCGACAATCAGATTGTTGTTGTGTTTAAATAAATCTTGCGTAAAGGCAGTTTGCAATGTGCCGCCACGGCTACGCATATTAGTCTGGGAGCTGTTATTGGTTGCTCCTTCCAGAGCTGCGTTATCGGTTATCGGTTTTTGATTTGTGGACAATACCGGTGTCGTTTCCCCATCTGCGCATAAAAACCCAGAGCCATCCGAGCAAGCGCTATAATCACTATTATCTCCGTTAAAGGTACGTATACGGTTTTGCCGGAAATAAGCATTTCCGCTGACAGCCACTTCATCAGTTAGGGCATATTTTCCTTCAAGTTCTGAAAAGAACATGCGCGTAACTGTCTGGTCAGGATAGGTAAACACTGCTGAGCGGTTTTGCTGCAATAATTGCACCGGCACAGCGCCATTGCCACGTAGTTTATTGTCGTTAGCACCTAGCGTTAAATCCACAGACCCTTTATCGCCCCGCCAACTTAATGTGCCAAACGCTTGATCGGCTTTGGTCGGTGAAAAATCTCGCCAACCTGCATCTTTAAAATGGTGTAAGTCAATAAAATAACCCCAGGTGCCATTATTCCAGCCGCTGCTTAACTCCTCTGATTGCCTGTCCCAAGAACCGCCGTAAGCTTCAAATTGATGTTTTGGCGCGGAAAAGCCGGTTTTGGTTCTTACTGATAACGCACCACCAAGCGTATTCAAGCCATAAACCGGATTTGACCCCGGATATAGCGCCATGTTATCGATAGCGCCTTGCGGAATGAGATCCCAATTTACTGAATCGCCAAAAGGTTCATTAAAACGTACGCCGTTGACATAAGTCGACAAACCCTGAGGCATGCCTAATAAAGGGGAAGCAACAAAACCACGGTAATAAATATCCGGTTGCAACGGATTGTTCTGCGCCTCGTTGATATGAACGCTGCCCAAGTAGCGGTTAATATAATCCGCCAAGGATATCGTTTGCGCTTTGCTTAATTGATCGGCGTTAACAGTTTGTACATTGCTCGGAATTTTGTCTTTTTCAACACCACTGCCTTGGAGTGGTGTGACACCAACAACCTCTACAGCATCGAGTTCGATGGCTGGTTCTTCGGCCAGTGCTATTGGGATCGTTGATAGGCTGTACAGTCCAAGTAAACCCCAGGTAATTTTTTTCATAATGCTCTCTTGATCTTTTTCTTAAGCTGAGGGGCATCATAGTAAAATTTATGATACGTCACTAGGACATGAAATAAAAAAAGAATAATTCCTGATTAGGTAAGGGAAAATTTCCCGTTTTATGAGCAACTATCCTTAACGATGCCTCTGCCAATTCTTATATTCCATTGGGTTTTCAATACATCATGCGCAAGGTACTACTCACAGCAATGGATAGCAGTGCTAAAGAGTTTTTAAGGGCGGCGATAATGACTACAACGCGCTGTTTAAAACCAATTACGGCGTTGACAGCAACGCGTTTCAAAATTATTACCGCGACATTGCCATACGGGTAAAAAATCAAGAAGTTGATTTGCTCATTGTGGTGGGTATGTTTTTAACAGGCTTTGATGCGCCCACATTGAACACATTATTCGTGGATAAAAACCTGCGTTACCACGGCTTAATGCAAGCCTATTCGCGCACTAATCGTATTTATGATGCCACTAAGACATTTGGCAATATCGTAACCTTCCGCGATTTAGAACAAGCCACAGTGGATGCAATTACGTTATTTGGTGACAAGAACACCAAAAACGTGGTGCTAGAAAAAAGCTACAAAGAATACATGGAAGGCTTTACCGATGTGGCGACGGGTGACGCACGGCGTGGTTATTTGGACGTGGTGACGGATTTACAACAACGCTTCCCCAATGCTGATGAAATTATTAAAGAAAAGGATAAAAAAGACTTCGCTAAATTATTTGGTGAATATTTTCGTGTCGAGAATGTGCTGCAAATGTCGTTTTAAAATAACGCATCATTCTTTAGGATTATGTAAGCCGTTGATTTTATTGGTCAGCCTTTAAATTTACGTATCATACTAATCTTTGCTGTTTTAGCTTAAGTGATTGATTTAAAAGGCTGGTATGATACGTTAATTTTAGTATGGTACCTTATTTTAAACTAACAGCAAAACTACGACGAATTTGCTGGGCTAAAAGCCTCACAAGGCATAGAACTCTCCCCACCTAGTTGTATAAGACGGCGATTTAAACTGTTGCCGCATCTGCCATCGACTGCTTATGATTTCACTGGCATAGTGAATACTTTTTTTACCATAGCGTTGGTTGATGGTATCCAGTGTTGCCATGAGTTCGTTTGTTCGATTGGTGTTTTCCTCAAGATCAAATAATGTCATTTGCGCCACGCCTGCCGGTAGTAAATACGGCAAAATCACCCCTGCCCGTTGGTAGCTGAAACCTGGTTTGAATATCCGCTTTAGACCATGGTGGGCTGCATAAATCAATTCGGCGGAATGGTTGGTGGGTTGATCAAAAATGATGGTGGCACTATTGCTGTACTGCGGGTTTTGGGTGTCGAATGGACTGGTTGCTACAAACACAGTTAGGACGGTGGTTGCCAATTGTTGGCGACGTAATTTCTCTGCGGAACGCGTAGCAAAATGGCTGACGGCGGCCCGTAAGTCTTCAAAGTTGGTGAGTTTTTCACCAAAGCTGCGCGAGGTCAGGATTTGTTTTCTGGGTGGTGGCATATCTTCCAAGGGGATGCAGGAAAGTCCTTGTAACTCACAAACGATACGATCCATGACAACGCCCAAGTGTTGGCGCATTTGCTTAGGATTGGATTTTGCCAGTTCTAAAGCGGTATTAATCCCTAATGCCTGTAATTTGACCATCGTGCGTCTGGATATGCCCCAGAGATCATCTAAAGCGACAGATGCCAGTACTTCATTGGGATTACTTAACATGCGCCAATCCAATACGGCACCCGTGGTGCTATAACCTTTTTTGGCCAGGCGATTGGCTAATTTTGCAAGGGTTTTAGTGGGGGCAATGCCGATGGAAATCGGAATGCCTGTCCATTGCTTAACGGTTTTGCAAATCTTTAAGGAATACTCGGTTAAGTCATACGGCAGACCGGTGAAATCCAAAAAGCATTCATCAATGGAATAGATTTCGGCGCGTGGTGCAAAGCCTGATAACACTTGCATGACCCGATTCGACAAGTCACCATATAAGGCATAGTTTGAAGAATAAACCGCAATGCCTTCTTGTTTTAGATAGTTCTGGATCTTGAAATAAGGCGCACCCATGGCAATCTGCAACTTTTTGGCTTCATTACTTCTAGCGATGACGCAGCCGTCATTATTGGACAAAATTACAATGGGTTTACCGTCCAGGTGCGGTTGGAACACCCGTTCACAGGACGCGTAAAAATTATTGCAGTCAGCAAGTGCGAACATGTGTTGTTTATAGCGAATGAATAACATGGGCCACTACGCCCCAAATATGCAGCTCCATGCCTTCTTTAATTTGCACAGGCTGGTATTCCGGATTTTCCGGCCATAACCAGACCTCATCGTCATTCAGCAATAAGCGTTTAACGGTGAGTTCACCATTAAACACGGCAATAATAATTGAACCCGATTGCGCTTCTAATGACCGATCGACCACTAGCATATCGCCATTATGAATACCGGCACCAATCATGGAATGGCCTTGTACCTTGACAAAGAAGGTTGCTGCTGGATGTTTGATGTATTGCTGGTTAAGATCAATACTGGCTTCCAAATGATCATCCGCCGGTGATGGAAATCCGGCTGACACTTTAGAGGCAAATAACGGCAGATTGATCTGTATCAGGAACTCGCTGACTTCCAGAATAGGCAAGGCAATATTATCAAAGCTTATCCATTGGCTGAAGGGCTTTAGTTTAAGGCGTGTATTCAGAGAATACAAAGTGGCGCTGTTCATGGCTAACAAAAAAAGTAGTGTTACTGACGTATAAGAGTACACCAAAAGGTATATTTGTTCTTAATTTGTTCTCACTTATTTGTATAAAAATACGCTATTCAATGAGCGATACCCACCTATCCTAGTAATGTCGGTTTGCAATACGGCATCCTTTTTCTGCCTTATGAGATCGTCGCCGTGGCTTTATGGTAGCTGATCCGCAACCTGGCGGTTGATATCCATCAAGCCACTCATATCCTGTTCTTGGTGGTCTGCGGCTGAGGCTTGTCAAACGGCTTTGAAAATTTTCCACAAAAAACCCAGAAAGATCGTCGAAAAGTTTCCAGTTGGTGCGTAGGGTTATTAGGTTTCTACTGCCTTTTT
>Ga0208264_1000247_pt1 | contig 21719 bp, 22 predicted proteins | sample LakWasMet31_HOW6_2_FD_183873 | JGI IMG/M metagenome (GOLD analysis project Ga0208264, IMG submission 183873) | Freshwater sediment methanotrophic microbial communities from Lake Washington under simulated oxygen tension - Sediment Metagenome... | ecosystem: Environmental > Aquatic > Freshwater >... | reverse complement strand
ATTGGCTTAGTTGTGAAGTTCATGGATAATAAAGCTTTTTAGAGTGATAGCACAATTTTTATATCACTAAGAACTTATTCGTTTTAATCCTGTCTACAACTATACAAGAGCAGTAGTGAACAGTCATACTAGGGCAAGTGAACAACTAGACGAAGATTTGGTGTTGCGTGTGCAACAGGGTGAAAAGTCTGCTTATGATTTATTAGTCATAAAGTATCAGCATAAAATCATCCAACTGGTTAATCGTTATGTTAAAGATCCCAGTGAAGCTCAGGATGTTGCTCAAGAGGCTTTTATTAAAGCTTACCGGGCGCTGCCAAGCTTTAGGGGTGATAGTGCTTTTTATACCTGGTTGTACCGGATTGCCATTAATACGGCTAAAAATTATCTGGTCTCCAGAAACAGACGCAATTCTGACTATGAAGTCGATATACAGGATGCGGAACAAGTCGATAATGCTCCTCAATTACATGGCTTAGACACGCCAGAGCGTCTATTATTAAATGACGAAATAGTGGCGGTTATTCACCAAGCAATTGAAAGTTTGCCAGAAGAGATGAGGACAGCAATTATGTTACGTGAATTTGAAGGAATGAGTTATGAAGAAATAGCTCAAGCAATGGATTGTCCAGTTGGTACGGTTCGCTCACGCATTTTTAGGGCGCGTGAAGCAATCGATAGTAAGTTAAACCCCTTGCTCGATTAACGGTGATTTTCGATGCATGACGAAATTAATCAAAAAATCTCTCAATTGCTGGATGATGAATTGACTCAAGCTGATGCTTTGAGTTTATTGAAAAAAATGCAATTGCAACCCAAGCTGCAAGATAAACTCAATCGTTATGAAGCGATTAGTCATACTTTAAAAACAGAAGTTTTTTTACTGCCCGATAATGATTTTGCCGCTCGAGTTAGCGAGCAAATCCAAAATGAACCCAGTTATCTGATTCCACAACGGCAACGTTTCCAATACGGGTACAAAATGTTGGCCCTGGCGGCATCTGTTGCGGCAATCGCCTTGATTGCATCATGGGATATGATCCATCAAGAAATAGCTCAGCCATTTAAAGTAAATACCATTGCGCAAACAGCCGAGCAATTGCCTGGTGCTAATCCCGATGTCGTAGCAAAACAGACCCAGTCTGAGCAAGTTCCGCTAAATGCCCGAATCAACGATTATCTGCAAGCGCATAATAACAGCGTTTACACCAACGGTGAGGCTAACTTTAAGCCGTATGCCAGAGTAGCTGCCTATAACAGGGAATGATTGTGCTAAAACGATTGTTTATGGTGTTTTGGTTTTCATTGAAGACCGTGTGTGCCGAAGAATCCGGTGTTGACGCTCATCAAACACTATCAAGCACATTAAAGGCGATGAGTGCATTAAATTACCAGGGTACTGTTGCATTTTTGCGTAACGGTAAACTGGAGACCATGAAATATACCCATATCAACGACAAAGGCATAGAGCAGGAACGGTTATCTTCGTTAAATTCACCTTTACGTGAAATTGTTAGGGACGCTGAACAGGTAACTTGCTTATTTAAGGCAACGCAACAAACCATTATTGATCACAGACCATTTGAACGTTCCTTTTTAGTTGATTTACCTAAAAATTTAGCTGATTTGGATGCAGGCTATCATCTAAGTATTGTGGGTGAAGAAGACATCGCCATGTTGCCAGCTTACGTTGTACAAATTCAACCCAAAGATGACTATCGGTATGTCAGAAAAATCTGGATAGACAAGCAGCAGTTTTTGCCGCTAAAGCTTGAGGTCTATGATAATTCTGGCGCAACGATTGAGCAGTTCGTTTTTACAGATTTACAAGTGAAGGACGGTTTAACCGCAGTTGATGTCAAGGCCGCTGAAACCTCAAAATCAAAACACATACATCAAATGCAAAATCAGTCATCCGATCAGGCTGCTTTTGTAATCAGTGAATTACCCGTTGGCTTTAAAGAAGTGTTTTTTGCCAGAATGGTTGGGCAGGATTCAAACCAACCTATTGACCATTTGCTGTTGAGTGACGGCATAGCTTCTGTTTCGGTCTACATGGAGAACAGAACGACGCTAATTCAGCCTGGATTGCAAACCTCCGGGGCAATCAATTCTTTTAGCCGTATCATCGAACATTCCGAGCTCACAGTCATGGGCGAAGTGCCAGCCAAAACTGTCGAATTAATAGCCAGAGGAATTACCTTGCGTAATTTGCCTGCAACCAAATAAATTTAATCAAAATTTTAGTAAGAATGGTAGGTTTATGAATACAAACGGAGGTTATATGCTTAAAAAGCTAAGTGGGTGTCTATTTCTGCTGGCGGTTTTTAGTCAGACAGTTTTTGCCCAGTTACCGGATTTCACCGAAATGGTTAAGGCAAACGGTGGTTCTGTCGTCAATATCAGTACTACTCAGAAAGCGACTGCTCCAGGTCCTGAAATGTTGGGTGATCAACAAATGCCGGAAAATATGCCTCCCGAAATGGAAGAGCTTTTCAAGCATTTTTTCAATGGTCAAGGCGGGGGCGGTGGTGATTATGTTCCCAGGGACACCAAGTCACTTGGTTCTGGTTTTATAATCTCTGCTGATGGTTACATATTAACTAACCATCATGTCGTTAAAGATGCCGATGAAATTGTGGTTAAATTGTCCGATCGCAGAGAATTGCTGGCTAAACTGATCGGATCTGACGCCAGAACTGACATCGCCTTATTAAAAGTCGATGCGACCAATTTACCGGCAGTAACCATCGGTTCACCAGAAAAGCTGCAAGTGGGTGAGTGGGTACTGGCAATCGGCTCGCCTTTTGGTTTCGAGCAATCAGTTACCGCTGGTATAGTCAGCGCCAAAGGCCGAAGTTTGCCTGGTGGTAATTATGTACCGTTTATTCAAACCGACGTTGCAATTAACCCCGGCAATTCGGGCGGTCCGTTGTTTAGCATGGACGGCAAGGTAGTGGGTATTAACTCGCAAATATACAGCCGTACCGGTGGGTTTATGGGATTATCATTTTCCATACCTATGGACGTGGTAATGAATGTGGTTGGGCAAATTAAATCCAGCGGCAAAGTTTCTCGTGGCTGGTTAGGCGTTCAAATTCAGGATGTTACCCGCGAGTTGGCCGAATCGTTTGGTATGAAAAAACCACAGGGTGCGTTGGTTGCTAAAATTTTACCAGGTAGCCCCGCTGAAAAAACAGACATCCAAATCGGTGACATTATCACTGAGTTTAATGGACATCCCATTGAAACGTCAGGTGAACTACCTCCATTGGTTGGGGTGACCCCAATTAACGAAGAAGCAACTCTAAAGATTATTCGTCAAGGCGATGAAAAGTCGGTAGAGATTAAGATTGGTCTGTTGCCGGAGCAGGATGAAAAAGTGGTTGCAACCAAGTCTGATCATAAAACTACTAACCGCTTAGGGTTAAATGTAACTGAACTGACTGAGGAAGACAGACAGGCGTTACAAATCACTAAAAATGGCGTAGTCGTTAAGGATGTTGGTAAAGGTGCTGCACAAAGCGCGGGTATCCAACGTGGAGACGTGATTTTGCGGATCCAAAATGAGCCGATCCGTAATGTGGCTGATTTTGAAAAAGCCAGCAAGAATCTACCGGCTGGAAAATCAGTTGCAGTGCTTATTCAACGGCAAGGCAATCCCATATTTTTAGCGCTTAAAATAGATAAATAACGCTGTTACCAATAAGTGAAGGGGGCTCTGTGCCCCCTTTTTGTTTAAGTCATTTTTTTACGCTTGGAAACAAGCTGTGCCGAGTCAACCTTGCAAAAGATCATCAAAATCGTGGTTTTAGCCATAGGCTTAAGCTTTTGTTGTAATCAATTAGTGCAAGCCCATGCGGGTGAGCATCACAGCAGCAGCTGTTTCTTTAGCATTGGCGAAACCAAAATGCGCCTTACGGGTTATTACGTTGATAGCCAGTTTGTTGGCAAACATTTTTGCAGAATCTTTCCTAATAACGGACAAATAGTATTGGCGGTTGATGTATTGGCTGATGGCTTGGAAAATGCTCAAGTCGGTTTGAGTTTATTCAAGCTGACTGATTGGTCTGCATGGCCTGGACAATTCTTTTCACTGATCAAACAACAACCTGTTAAACAAGCTAATGCCGGATTGTTAGCCTTGCAGCAAACGATTGAACAAGCCAATATTTATGCGTTGGATATCAGTTTGCAAGATGCTTTAGGACAACAGCAGACAGAGCGCTTGTATTTGGTTGCCGGTGTGCCAGTTACCAAAATTCTTATTTACTTTGCAGGTGTTATGCTGATGATAATAATTGGTTTTTGGCTTAAAACGACGGCAATCAAAAGGTAAGTTGACCACAAACTGCGACACGCGTTAACAAATGCGCGTTTATAGATTACTAAGCGCTTCCAGTGGTAATCAAATTAGAAAATGCCATTCGGCAAGAGCCAGAACGAATTATTTTAGGAATGAGGATTTAAGAATCTGTAGGGGACGATTTTTCTTGCCTGTGGCAGATAAAAATTGCCCAGCATCAGCAAACTGACACTGGGCAATGCGGAATTATTTGCCTTTTGCGGCAGCTTCAGCAGCGGCTTTTACTTTGTCAGCTTCTGCGCCAACTGCGGCAGCAGCATCTTTAGTGGCTTCAGCGGCAGCAGCTACTGGTTTAGCAGCTTCTTCTTTTACGCCTTCAACAGCCGCTGCAGTTGCTGCTGCGGCTTTTTCAGTAGATTGTGCAACAGCGGCTTTAGTCGCATCTACAGCATTAGCTGCAGCGTTGCTGGTTGCTTCAGCAGCGGAAGATGCAGCTTGACCAGCGGCTTCAACAGCAGCAGCGGCAGGTGCAGCAACAGGGGCGGCTGGTGCTGGTGTTGCGGCAACAGGTGCGGTGGCTTCTGGCGCAGCGCTGGTGCTGGCTGTGTTTTCCTTGGCCTTATCACAACCTGATAATAAAGCTAAACCTACCAATCCAGTTGCGATTATTATTTTTGTATTCATAGATATATCCTAAAGTTTTGGGTAATATTGCTATTTTCCTTACCTCAAAACAGCCGAGGTAATTAAATATATTAATACATGGATCATTAATTCTTGCAATCGAAATTAAACACAGGTTTTATCAATGTTGATGTTGACTTAGGCCAGCAGCTATTTTCGAATATATTTCATAGAAAGAGCGGAATAGATATACAACTAGAGTTATTTCAATGCTCAATCAATACCAATTTGCAAATGTTTGAATGTGATTTTGTTAACATATTGATTATTATTTAATTTAAATCAATTGCCAACCATTCACAGTTTTTTGTTAAACTAGTATTTTTACGATTAGCTAAAAGAGGAAACCGTGAGAAAAATTCAACTCCAAATCACTTCAATGGTCACCGTTTTACTTATAGGATTTACTATGTTTTCATTGGCAAACGCCACCACCCCGGAAGAAAATAAAGCAGCTGGAGCTAAATTTCTTGCAGAAAATGCAAAAAAGCCAAATATAGTTACCACAGCCAGTGGTTTGCAATATGAAATTTTAACTGCCGGTACAGGTACAAAATCACCTGCAGCAACTGATAATGTTACTGTGCATTATCGCGGTACATTACTAGATGGCGAAGAGTTTGATAGCTCATACACTCGTGGTGAGCCTGCAACATTTCCTTTAAACAGAGTGATTCCCGGTTGGACTGAAGGCGTGCAGTTGATGAAGGAAGGCGCAAAATACCGTTTTTACATTCCTTCTAATTTAGCCTACGGCGAACATGGAGCCGGCCGCGCTATTGGCCCAAACAGCGCATTAATTTTTGACGTTGAACTCATAAAAATTGAATAAATAAATTCTTACGAAAGGCGCAAGTATCAAGTCAGGACTTGGTGCTTGCGCCTTTTGCATTTTAGCCGTCTGCACAATTTCGTTACCCATCATGCCTAATTATCAATTATTTGCCTCAACCCCAAAAGCAATGGAATCCATCCTCAATGATGAGCTCCATAGCTTGGGGATTACAGATACCAAAGCGACTTTGGCTGGTGTGGCTTTTCAAGGCGATTTGGAGGCTGCCTATCGAGCGTGCCTATGGTCCAGGACAGCCAATCGCATATTATTGGTATTAAGCACCTTTAGCGTTAAATCACAGGAAGACTTGTATAACGGCGTGCAAAAAATTAACTGGTTTGAGCATTTCAACCCGGACGATACTTTTGCGGTCTCTTTTAGCGCCAAAAATTCCGAAGTCATCAATAACACCCATTTTGGCGCATTAAAGGTTAAAGATGCTGTGGTCGACCAGATGCGGGCAAAATTTCAAAAACGGCCCAGTATTGATACTGAACAGCCTCATATCCGCATCAATGTTTACCTGAATGGCGAAACCGCACAACTCAGTTTGGATTTGTCCGGCGAAAGCTTACATAGGCGCGGTTACAGAGATGTCAATATCAGGGCACCCATTAAAGAAAATCTGGCTGCCGCCATGTTATTGCGCAGTGGCTGGCCTAAAATTGCCCAGCAAAACGGATCCTTGCTTGATCCTATGTGTGGATCAGGTACGTTGCTATTAGAAGGCGCAATGATCGCCGCCGATTATGCCCCTGGTTTATTGCGCGATTATTTTGGTTTTATCGGCTGGAAAAAACATGACCAAACGCTTTGGCAAACACTAATTGATGAAGCCCAGCAAAGAAAAGAAACAGGGTTGGCAAAATTGCCAACTATCGTCGGTTTTGACAAAGATCGCCAAACCGTAAATGCGGCATTAACTCATATCGCCAATGCCGATTTACATAACAAAATTCATATAGAATGTCGCGACATAGCTTTAGCGGCACCTGCAAAAAGCTGGCAGCCTGGGCTGGTTATTTGTAATCCACCATACGGAGAACGCTTGGGCGATGAGCAAGAAACGGCCGAATTATATAAACGCTTCGGTGAGGTACTAAAAGCCCATTTTATCGGCTGGAAGGCCGCCATGATAATAAGCGATCCAGAATTAGGATTTCGCTTAGGCATCCGATCTAATAAGCCAGTAACCTTGTTTAATGGCGCGCTTGAATGCAAATTGCTGCGCTTAACCATTGAAGAAAAGGCTTTTTTTATCCCCAAAGCCAAAACGCAAGAAGAACGCATTGCTCAAGTGACCGAAACCAGTCTGGCAACTGAAGTTGAAAGCATAGGTGCTGACATGTTTGCCAATCGCCTAAGCAAAAATTTAAAAAAATGGTCTAAATGGGCCAAGAAAAACAACATTAACTGCTACCGCGTTTACGATGCAGACTTGCCAGAATATGCCGTGGCGGTGGATATTTACCAAGGTGAACAAACCTGGGTAAACGTGCAAGAATACGAGCCACCCAAAAGCATAGACCAGCATAAAGCCGATCAGCGTTTGGCCGGATTATTGGCAGAAATTCCAAAAGTCATCGGCGTGCCGCGCGAACAAATTTACTTAAAAATTCGTCGCAAACAAAAAAGCACTGACCAATATGAAAAAGTTGGCGATCAAGGTGTTTTTCATGTTATTGAAGAAGGTGGTTGTCGGTTACAAGTTAATTTTGAAGATTATTTGGACACAGGGTTATTCTTGGACCATCGGCCAATTAGAGCCTTAATCCAAAGCCAAGCGCAAGGTAAACGGTTTTTAAACTTATTTGCCTACACTGGCAGTGCCACTGTACATGCGGCCGTTGGTGGAGCAAAATCGACCACGACCGTCGATATGTCGAACACCTACCTTAACTGGGCAAAACAGAATATGGCTTTAAACCCAAGCCAGGGACGACATGAATATATTCAGGCAGACTGTTTGGAATGGTTAGCGATAGAAGCGGAACAAACGCAACGCAGGCAGTATGATTTAATCTTTTTAGACCCGCCCACATTTTCCAATTCCAAACGCATGGCCGATGTGTTTGATGTACAAGAAGATCATGTAAAACTGATTACCCATGCCGCCAGTTTATTAACGGCTGATGGCATTTTGTATTTTTCAACCAATTTCAGACGTTTTAAGCTGGATTCTGAAGCGTTGAAGGCATTGGCATTGCAAGTAGAGGACATCAGCAGTGCCAGCATTCCGGATGATTTTGAACGGAATCCAAAAATCCATTATTGCTGGAGAATCAAGCATGCTGCAAAAATTTAAAATCGTGGTGGCTGGCCGGGTGCAAGGCGTTTATTTCCGCATGTTTACCCAAAACAAAGCCAAGAACTTGGGCATAAAAGGCACAGTATGCAATTTACCTGACGGGCGGGTAGAAATTATCGCCGAAGCAGAACAGGAAGCAATGGAAAAGTTTCTAAAATGGTGCCACAAAGGCCCAATTACCGCGCGTGTGGATCATGTTGAAATAACGGAGCTCACGCCAGAAGAGCCGTTGCTGACGTTTGTGATTAAAGATAAAAAGTGACATAGATTTACGTAAGTACTGGATTATTGGCTGCATTTATGCAAACCTGAAAGCATTCTAACGATGCTAAGTAGTTGGTTAGTAGTCAAATAGCGTTGTTTTTGATGACTGGAGGGGCTGTGAACTTAAATCAATTGTTCCAAACTGTGTGGCAGATTGTGCGGCAAAAACCATTGGATACAGTTTTGTACTTGGTGGTTGGCGGTATCGTAATAAAGTTACTTAGCTTATATTTTAGTGTAAGCGTGGATGACGGTAATTGGGAGCAATTTAGGCAGGCGCATCATTGCCAGATTCAGGTGAGTAGCGGCAAGCAAGACTCGGGTTGGTTATGTGATGATGGTAAGGTGTATTATCGTTGGCGGCAGCAGCGTTAGTTTTTTAAAATTATTGAAATTGTTTTGTGATTGTAAGCAGGTGTTCATATGATTCCTAACAAAATCGTCGCGGCTAAAGCCGCTCCCACGATTAATATCCATCAAATTTAACGTTAAACAACTTATTTAGCGTTATGTAATCCGCGTAGCTCCGATTAGCGGCGGCGTAATCGGAGGAATGATGAAGCCACTACCGCTACATGCCTACGCTGGCGCTAATCGTACCTGCGGGAACTTAAGTGAACTTAGTCTAGCTTAACTGCATTCCCTACATATCCCGCTGCAACCCTGGTACACCAATCTCTTGAATGCGTATGGCATTTTCACCTTCTTCATACGCTGGCAAACGGCCTTCTTTTTGCCACAGCCGAAAGGCGAGGGCATATGACAATACTCTGATGGGGTAATCTCTGGGTAATTGTTGTAAATAAGGCTGGATGGTGATGAAATCCGTAACGCCATATTGTTGCATGATAAAGCGCAAACCGCCGTTCGTTGGCCCAATGTTGTAAGCCAGCAAGCCCAAAAACAAATCATTTTTCATTTGTTGTAAATAGAATTTAAAGGTGGCGGCAGCAATATAGGCGTTGTGGCGGGCGTTATTTAAATCGGGTTTATCGACATCAAGCCGTTTTGCCGCGCTCGCCATGATGTGTTTGGGTACCAGGGTGATTTGGAACAGACCATGCCCGCCGTCAAAACTATCGCGCGGTAAAAAAGACGATTCTGTGGCCGCTATGCCTTGCAGCAGGTTAACATCTAAGGAGAATGCTTTGGCGGCCTCTATAATGGCTGGATTAAACGGTTTGCTGCGATCGACCATTTGTTGCAGCATGCCATTGTCATAGCGCCGATAAGCCGCATACACTTGATGAGCTAGCGTAACTCGGCTGACTTCATGCTTGCCACCCACTAATGTTCTAAAATGGCTGACTGCTCGGCTAAATTCAGTATGCAATCCAAACCAGCCCACCAGAATAACAAAACTAATCGGTAAAATGGGACTAAAGACCGGGAATCGCCGGTAAAGTGCGTTGCGTAACTTCCACCAGCAGATAATGACTACCGTGGCGGCAAGAACCAATGCCAAAACGCTACCGGCAAAGGGTAGCAAGTTATTCAATAAACTAGTTCCTGATAACCAGTTGGCTGAATTGCCTAGAAAAACCATAATCGCGTACACGGCTACCAGCATTAGGCAGATGGCTTCAATGCTTAGCATAAGCAAGCGATGCTTTAACTGAAAAGTTGTGGTTTTATGAGCAGGTTTTTTGCTTGGAGAGCGGGGTTTGCGAGTTGGAGTGGAACCAGCTTTGGGTTTAACTATTGAAGGTTTTGTGGCTGGTTTATTCATTTAAGGAATAATTTTAAGTCGTGTGGTTAGATAAAATATAGTTAAGTATCGCCAATAGCAATGATCAGTTTTGTGATCAAAAAGTTGGGTATTATGTAACTATTCAGTCCGTGTAGCTTCGATTAGCGGCAGCGTAACCGGAGGATGTTGAGCCACTCCATACGTTCGATTACGCTGTACCCACCTAGTCTAAAGGCTTTGCCGAAGGAGAACCCGTTTGCAGTTCGACAAGCTCACTGCGAACGGGTCAGCTCTTGATTCGCATTACAGTTTAACCAGCAATTATTACTTGGGCTTTAAGCCTAATTGCTGTTCCTTTTGCAAAACCAACTGCGTAGTTTGCAATACCGTATCAGGATTTAAACTCATGGAATCAATCCCGCAGTCCACTAAAAATTCGGCCATTTCTGGATAATCGGATGGCGCTTGCCCGCATAATCCGCAATGCCTGTTATTGCGATGTGCGCCAGTGATGGCTTGCCGAATCATTTCTTTTACGCCTGGATCACGTTCATCAAAGTCGATGGCAACAATGGCGGAATCACGGTCCACGCCTAATGTTAATTGGGTTAAATCATTGGAGCCTATCGAAAAGCCGTCAAAATGTTCCGCAAAGGCATCTATTTGTATGACGTTATTGGGGATTTCGCACATAACATAGATTTGCAGGCCATTATCACCACGCTTTAAACCCAGCTTAGCCATGTAATCCAACACGCGTTTGGCCTCATCCACGCGCCGGCAGAATGGGATCATTAAGATCACATTGGTTAAACCCATGCTTTCCCGCACCCGCTTCATGGCAGCGCATTCCAGGGCAAAGCCTTCGGCATAGGCGGGATGAGTGTAGCGGGACGCGCCACGAAAACCAATCATCGGGTTTTCTTCATTAAACTCAAACCAACTGCCGCCTAGTAAAGTGGCGTATTCATTGGTTTTAAAATCTGACATGCGCACCACAACTGGCTTGGGATAAAAGGCCGCTGCGATAGTGGCAACGCCTTCGGATAATTTTTGGATAAAGAATTCCGCGCCTGATGGGTAGCTTTGGGACAGTTGTTTTAATTGCGCTAGTTCATCGGCATCTTGCACGCGATCGGGATGGATCAAGGCCATCGGGTGGGCTTTGATGTATTCGGTAATTATGAACTCCATGCGTGCCAAACCGACGCCATCATTAGGCAAAAAACTGGTTTTAAAGGCCAATTCCGGGTTGCCAATATTCAGCATGATATGCGTTTTAGGACGGGTTAAATTCGATAAATCCGTGGTTTTTATGTCAAAAGCCAGTGTGCCCGCATAAACTTTACCAACATCGCCTTCAGCACAGGATACGGTGACTGGGGTGTTGTTTTTGATAGTGCTGGTGGCATTATCACAGCCAATAACAGCAGGCACGCCTAATTCCCTTGATATAATTGCCGCATGGCAGGTGCGGCCACCGCGATTGGTAACGATGGCAGAAGCAATCTTCATAACCGGCTCCCAATCCGGCGTGGTAATGTCTGCCACTAGCACATCGCCAGCTTGGAAGTCCGATAATTGCGACAGCTTCTCAATAATGCGTGCTTTACCCGTGGCGATTTTGCTACCGACCGAATGACCAGTGACTATCGGCACAGCTTTTTCTTTCAGTTGATATTGCTCCAACACCATGCCGCGCAATTGCGATACCACGGTTTCCGGTCTGGCCTGCACAATATATAACTCACCATCAAGTCCATCTTTGGCCCATTCCATATCCATCGGTTTGGTAAATCCAGCTTTCTGGCTGTAATGTTGCTCAATTTTGATGGCGTAATCGGCAAGGGTTAACACATCCTGGTCATTGATACAAAACTGGCGGCGTTCCTGGTTGGACGTCACTATGTTGTGGGTTGGCTCGCGAGTTTTGCCATCGCTGTACACCATTTTAATTTTTTTGGCGCCTAATGTGCGCCTTAATACCGCACGATGGCCTTGCGCGAAAGTGGGTTTGTGCACATAAAATTCATCGGGATCCACCGCACCTTGCACTACGTTTTCGCCCAGGCCATATGCGCCAGTGATAAACACCACATCACTAAAACCGGATTCTGTATCCAATGAAAACATCACGCCACTGGCATCTAAGTCGGAACGTACCATTTTCATAATGCCAATGGACAAGGCGAGTTTAAAATGATCGAAGCCTTGGTCGATGCGGTAATGAATGGCGCGGTCAGTAAACAAACTGGCAAAACAGCGTTTGCAGGCTTCCAACAAAGCGTGTTCGCCACGGATATTTAAAAAGGTGTCCTGTTGACCGGCAAAACTGGCGGTGGGCAAGTCTTCAGCAGTGGCGGAGCTACGCACAGCCACACTTAAATCATCGGAATATTGCGCCTGCAATTGGGAATAAGCACGCAATATTTGTTGCTCAAGATCCTTGGGAATAGGGCAGGCATAGATAATTTCCCTGGCTTTTCGTGCTCTGATGGCAAGATCAGCTACATCATCGGGATTAAGATCATCTAACGCCTGATGTAATAACGTCCATGCATCAGCCTGATCCAGTACGTGTCGATAACCATCGGCTGTAATTGCAAAACCGTTTGGAATTTTGATGCCTTTGGGTGTTAGCTCTTGATACATTTCCCCTAGCGAGGCATTTTTGCCACCAACGATTGCAATATCGTCAATGGTTAATTCATTAAACCAACGAATAAAATGATCTGAGGTGGACATTTTTTTCTCCTAAAAAACGATAATCAATTCAATATGAATTTTACTTTTATTGTATTGTCATAATGTGTAATTAGTAATCAATGACCTAACAGGGTTTTCCACAATATCTGTGGATAACTCTGTGCATTACGTTAAAATTTTAACCTGTAGCGCCTGTATTTATTGCACACTATTTAAATTGTAGCGTTTTTGTACAGTGAATAATTGCTATTTAAATCAATTGGTTATAATTGTTTTTATTCAGGAAACAATTGGCTTTAGCACATTGTCACTGTCTCAAATTAATTGCAAGTGATATTGTGTATAAAGACGATATTAAAATTATAATGCTAAATCAGAGCTAACCCGTTCAAAAGGACTTTGTGGAACCGGAAATAAGATCCTGCGTGCTAAGCAGTCCTTCGACAAGCTTCGGACGAACGAAATCCTGAAAGAGCTTTGTTGCATTTATATTCCTTACCTAGTTAACCAATCATCATGCCATTTTTTATTTTGACCAGCATCGTGTTAAGCTATTTTGTCCAGTCGGTTACGCCGCTGCCTGCCTGGTTTACCGCGCCCATTGTTACACATATAGGCACCACTCTGGCGTTCATTTTTATTGTGTTGTTACACTTTAAAAAGTTTCCGCAAGCGCTTTGTTACGATTTGTTTTCAACCTGTATGTTGCTGGCCTGGTTTGCCTGTTGGAAACCATTATTCAATGAAGATTCCCCCATTTTTTTCTTTTTTCCGGTTTATTTTGCGCTGCTAACCGCTATCGTTACACTGTTTTTTACCGGCGAACGCAGCCAGTTTGATCATCAGACCCTGCAACAAATGCAGGCCATAGCGGATAAAAGCCGGCTAAAACCCTGGCTGGTGATGGCGTGTGTGATGGGGAGTCTGGCGTTGCAGGAGCATTATTTGCTTTACCCCGTTACAATGACATTATTGATTCTGCGCTTTGCAATGTACAGCAGTTTAGAGCGGAAGTGACCGGGACGGTGGTGAGGTGTTCCGTGAGCTAAAACGTCCTTGTTTTATTTCGTGTATAAAGCGCGATTAAACGCCAATTCCAACTTGTAAACCGTCAAACCAGTCTAAAAATCGTTTAACGTCATCACCTTTAAACATGCGACCATGTTGTGGCGCCAAAATATCAATGTCCAGATTTCTTACGCGTTCAATCCATGCCCGCTTTGCCTGATTTGACGGCATCCAGCGTTGGTGGAAATAACGCATTTTTTCAACGTGTAAATCAAAATTTTCTACAAATACTGGCGCGCCCGGGGCTTCTAAGGCTGCGCCTACATCACCGGACATTAAGATTTTGGCCTTGGCATCATAAACATGGAAGTTGCCTGACGAATGCAGGTAATGCGCTGGTATAAGTTGTAACTCGACGGAATCGAGTTTAATGGTGCCACCGTTATCCGGGATGGGTACATATTCAATTGATTCACAACCATAATGCCGTAAAAAACCTTCCCAAAGTGCCGGTGCATGTAATTTGGCGTTCGATAAAGCTTGATCCCAAAGTCCTAACGACGAAATCACATCCGGGTCTTGGTGCGAGGCAAATAAATCGGTGATTTGTTCCACCGGAGCGTGATGCAAAACAGCTGCCATCATCGCTGAAAACAGTTCTGATCCGCCTGGATCCATCAGTAAGCATCGGTTGGAAGTTCTGACTGCATATTGGTTGCTATCTATAATGTTGTCCGGCTTATTGTCATCTCTGCCAAACATAATCCATTGGTGCGATCCTTCATATATCTTGGTCATTTTCATGAAAAACTAGGCCTCCTTAAATAAGCACAGTTAACTATTGCGATAAATAGATAAGGCAATCCGGCAGCGTTGCACATTATCGTGAATGGTGTGGGCAGCGTTATCAACGCTTTCGGCAACGGCTTGCAAGCTTTGTAGATATTCTCCCGCTTGTGATGCCTCAATACGGGAGTTTGCTGCAATCACCCGAGCAGCACGCGCGTGGTGCATAACGGCTTCCAATTGCCCCAGTAACATGGCAACGTCGCGTTTAAACTGGCGCTGGCAATCCAGCATTCTGTTTTTTGCGGCTTCTACAGGCGCTTTCATGGATTCCACATACATAGCGCCTTCGGCTGTCTTTGCGACCAGCTCAAACTTGTTATAGGCCGCTGTGCGCCGGTATTCATCAACGGTTAACCTGTAAAGCAAAAGGGCGTAGACGTTGATGTTGGTTACCAGCTCAATGGTTTCCTTGGCCAGTTCGTTAATAAAATCGGTAATGGGCTGAAATCCCTTGGCTTTATCGCCCGCTCTAAAGGCAATGGCTTTTGCATTTGCAGCAGCTAGTGAGATTTCCTTGGCAACCACCATAACCGCGCTCAATTCTGAAGTGATTGAGGCTACGGCGACAAATTGTGATTTAGTCTGATTATTCATAGATTTTATATCGCCCAATAATTGAAAAGGCCTTTACTGAGGCTGAGTCATTATCAATTGACGTATGTTGTGTCAATTGATTGTTAGTTGATGCAATTAACTTAACCAGGTAACTTGGTTCATAGCACTAGCGTTCGGTCTTCGGTTAAAGCAAAATTTTTCGTAACCAGGAAGTGCTGCTCTAAAAAAAGCCCTCTCCAGAGGGAGAGGGTGGCTGGCCCTTAATTGTTACGTTTTGCCGTGCTTAACATGAGTATAGTTAATCTGCAAAATACTGATTTCAAACACAGCTAATAAACTGCTTTTATTTAAGCAAAGATAAAATTTTATCGGCGACCTTATCCAATGGCACAACATGGTCAGCACAGCCTAGCTTGAAAGCAGCGCCTGGCATGCCCCAAACCACACTGGATTGCTCGTCCTGAATAATGGTTTTTGCGCCCGCATTGTGCATTTCATTCATACCGGCAGCGCCATCCGCGCCCATCCCGGTCAATAACACCGCCAGAGCATTGGCACCTGCGCACTTGGCCACAGAATTAAACAACACGTCCACAGCCGGTTTGTGCCGATTAACCGGTTCAGCGTCACTTAGCTGAATAATATATCGGTTTACGTCTTTAATAACGAACATGTGCCTGTCACCAGGTGCCAAGTAGATATGGCCTGGTTCCACGACTTGTCCATGCGTTGGAATACTGGCCTGCATGTCGGTGACTAAATCAATATGCTTTACAAAAGATAAGCTGAATGCGGCTGGTAAATGTTGCGTAATCAAAATGGCCGGCGTATCGCCGGGCAAATCCTTAACCACGGTTTTGATGGCTTCAGTGCCGCCCGTGGATGAACCCAAGGCAATTATTTTATTAGTTGCGGATGATTGTCTACGGCTAATTCCGCTGGCAGTTGAAGTTGGCTCGATTGTTCTAGGCGCTACTCTGGCAGCCATGTTTTTAACATTTGCACGAGCAGCCATTTTTACTTTGGTAATAATTTCGTCTGCATAAATATTTAAGGTATTGGCTACGTCTACCTTCGGTTTGGGGATAAAATCCACCGCACCGATGGTTAACGCTTCCAGTGTGACTTCCGCGCCTTTTTCGGTCAGCGTTGAGATCATTACCACTGGCGTGGGCCTTAAACGCATGAGATTTCTTAAAAAAGTAATGCCATCCATGTGCGGCATCTCGATGTCTAATGTTAAAACATCCGGGTTTAATTGTTTTATCAAATCCCTGGCAACGATCGGATCTTCGGCACTGCCGACTACTTCAATATCCGGCGAAGAATTTAATATTTCCGTCAGTATTTTTCTTACCAATAAAGAATCATCAATAATCAGTACACGTATTTTTGCCATAAATTTACTCTAAAAATGTTCGCAATCAGCACGAGTGCGATGAAATCTAGTCAGTTTTACCGCTAAGGTTTTGATGAACATAAAATGATCAAAAAACAAAACGGTTGATGTCATTAATTAACATTATTCCGGCTTGAGAATATTGGCCTGCGCCGCCATTTTTACTTTGGCGATAATTTCTTCTGCATATTCTTCCAAACCATCCCCCGAATCCGCTTGTGGTTTTGCCACAAAATCTATCGCGCCCAAGGCTAATGCTGTTAATGTCACTTCGGCATTGCTTTCAGTTAAGGCTGAAATCATCACAACCGGCATTGGCCGCAAGCGCATTAAATTCTTTAAAAAGGTGATGCCATCCATTCTTGGCATTTCAATGTCCAGGGTTAAAACATCTGGATCCAGCGCCTTGATCATTTCTCTTGCATAAATCGGATCTTCGGCTGCCCCAACTACTTCAATATCTGGCGATGAATTTAAAATTTCGGTCAAAATTGTCCTAACTGATAAGGAGTCATCAATAATCAATACACGTATTTTGCTCATGATTAACTCTTAAAAAAGTTCCACATCGCCTTCCACTGGCGCATTTTTGATATTGTTGAAATATTGCCGCTCTCTTTGCACAATGGTGTCATTGTGTAAATCTTGCAGTTTTTTCATGCTCACCTTGCCTGTAGCTGGGTAATAAATCACTTTTCTGGGGTAAATATCACCTAAATCCTTGGATAAAAGGTTCAGTCCCTCTTGATCAATATAGTCCAAAACAAAACTTATGTTTTTTATACCGACGTCAGTTTGGGTTTGGATAATCTTGCCACCGCCAAACACTTTAACTTCCAGGTTTTTACGTTTGCCGCCGTTACTTAGAATCGTGTTGATTAAGTGTTCCATTGCGTAATTGCCGTAGCGGGTAGCGTTTCCGACCACCGCTTCGTTACCTTTTAATTTATCCGCATTGGTTTCCGGCAGCATAAAGTGATTCATCCCGCCAATTTTGGCTTCTCTGTCACGAATACAGGCTGAAATACAAGAACCTAAAACGGTGGTAATCAATTCATCTTCTTTGGTAACGTAATATTCACCCGGCAAAATCTTGGCTGCAATCACGTTGTGTTCCTTATCAAAATAGCGATTGACATGTACAAATCCAGTGATTGATGGTCTGGGTATGGCAATCTTAGTAGAGTTATGCTCTGTGTCAGTAGTCATGGTGTTATTTGATTTTTTTATAAGTAGTACAGGCAACCAATTGAAATTCGCTAGATAATTGATTTAACGATTCCGAGTGGCCTATAAATAACCAGGAATGGTCTAACAGCATTTGTGCATACCTTTTCGCAAGCGCAGATTTTGTCTCACGATCAAAGTAAATCAATACATTACGGCAAAATATAAAATCAAAGGGTTTTGTCATTGGCCATTCTTTCATTAAATTAAGCTGTTTAAACTGGATCAACTCTTGTAGTTCCGGCCTGGCTTTAATCTGGCCGGATTGAGCGCCTTTACCGCGCATAAACCAGCGTTTTAATCTGTCTTCACTAATTCCCGTGGCTCGATCTTCTGCATAAACGCCGGTCATTGCCGTTTGCAAAACATTGGTGTCCAGATCCGTTGCCAGTATTTTTACATCCCAATCGGAAGGCACATTTTCACGTAAGGTAACTGCCAGTGAATAAGGTTCTTCGCCTGTAGAACAGCCGGCAGACCAGCATCTAATCTGTTTAGTTGCTCTGTTTCTGTTTAGTAACTCAGGTATGACTTGTTCTTTTAAAAATTCAAAATGATGGTTTTCACGAAAAAATGCCGTTAAATTGGTGGTAATTGAATTTATAAACTCAGTAAATTCGTCCTCGGGATTTGCTTGTAAGAAGTTGCAATACTCTTTGAAATCTCGTAAACCCAGTTTTCTAACCCGTTTTGATAGTCTGGAATAAAACATATCAAACCGCTCATCGGGCACGATAATGCCAGAATGCTGGTTAGATAATTTTCTTAAAAAGTTAAAATCCTCAACCGTAAATTTAAATTCACGCTCTTTTTCTTGTACTGCCATAAACGGTACAAAACTCCTATGATTTTTGGATCAGTTATCAGTCAATATTCAGTGCTTCTAACAAACCGAGTAGTTTGACCGACTCAATAAACTTTGCTGAAGGATGACTTATGGTTATCTGTTTTTCTTGTTTGTCCGCTGCCTTTTTTAAGGCAACCAATAATTGAAGTGTTGCCGTGTCAATTGAGCTGACTGCGGAAGCGTCAATGTCAATTTGATCGTTTGAAGACAACGATGCTTTGAAGGTTTCAAACAAACCGACAATATGCTGGATACTTAAATTGCCTTCCAATTGAATAAATGGACAGCCAGTCACTGCTTCGGCTGCTGAATTCTCTATGCTGGTTTCATCGCTCACACCCACTTCCTCCAGGTTTTCTTGAACAGTAGCGTCTTCATCAGCAGCGTAATCATCTGCAATGTCAGACAGGTCTGTTAGTTGGTCGTCCTCGGCTAGGCCAGCAAGATCCAGGTCTTCCTGTTCTTCCATTTCCGTGCTTTCCTGATCATCAAAACCTTCCGTTTCGATGGCATTAGCGGCATCACCCACTTCAGTTAAAGCGGCAATGTCGGGTTCATCCATCCATGCTAATGGGTCATAACCGATCAAGTTGTGTTTTTCATTCGTTGCCATGTATCACCCTTCCTTCAAGAAAATCGACTGCAAGCGTTTTAAAATCAATGGCTGAACGGCTTTTGGGGTTGTATTCCAAAATGGTTTTGCCAAAACTGGGGCATTCTGCCAATACCGCTGCTTCCCTGATAATCGTGGCTAAAATTTGTCCCGGGAAATAGGTTTTCAAATTCTCCAGAACTTGTGTCGATATGCGCCGAGTAGAGGCGTATCGCGACATGACCAACAATAATTTGTATTGTTTTTTTAACGTTGTTTCAAATCGTTTTACCGTGCCCATTAAATGCGATAAACCTTGTAGTGCTAAAAAATCGCTGGTCATCGGAATCAAGATTTCATCCGTGGCAATCATGGCATTGGCAATCAATAAACCTGATGACGGCGGGCAATCTAAAAATACAAAATCCTGATCGTCCAAATTGCCTTTAATGGCATTTCTCAGTAATACGCCGCGTCCTGCTTTGCTGTCGGTTAAATGTTCAATGTCTCTTAACTTGGGTCCAGCGACCACTAATTGCAGGTTATTTCTAACTGGAATCAGAAGTTGTTTTACATTTGTTTCAGTTAACATGGCTTCGGCTATGCCTGCTTTGTTTTGCACCCGAACACCATATGAAATGCCTAATTGACCTTGAGGGTCCATATCGATAACGGTCACCTTTTTGCCGGTTTCAGCAATGGCATGGCACAAGTTAACTGTCGTCGTCGTCTTACCAACACCGCCTTTTTGATTAATAATTGCGACAACCCTCATTCATTACCCCAAGGTATCAATGCTCTCAACTTCATCAGGATTTAACAATTTGTCGACATCCAACAGCATAATCATTTTCTGTTTATAGACGTGCATGCCGCGCATATAACGGGTGTTAATTTTTGAGCCAAAGTTGGGGGACTTCTTAATCTCGTCAACTCTAATATCTAACACATCAGAAACTGCGTCAGCCACAATACCCATAATAAATTGGTTTGAACCTGTTTCCACGCAAAGCACAATGACAACTGTTTTGGGCGAGTAATCCACGTTTTCCAGGCTAAAGCGTTCGCGCAAATCCACAATCGGCACCACTGAGCCCCGAAGGTTAAGTACGCCTTTGATAAAGTCTGGCGTGTTAGGAATAATTCGGACAGCTTCCCAACCTCTGATTTCCTGCACTTTTAAGATTTCAACACCATAAGCCTCACCCGCTAATTGAAAGGTAAGAAATTGTTCAATTTGACTATGACTAGGTTTTGCGTTTGTTGACATGGTTGGTTTCCGACAAATAAAAATGCAATTAAGAAATGAATTTGAATACGCTAGTTAAAACTCTTCCCATTCACTCTCAGCCGCTGAACTCTTTCTCGCCTGTGTATTGGTTGCCGCTGGCTGTGGCCGATTAGGGGCTGCTTTAGACGAAGACTGTTTGGAACCTGACTTCGTGTTTACGTTAAAGAAATTGATCAGATTAGTCATATTGATGGACTGCTCGCTCATAGCGATACTGCCAGCCGCCGCCTGCTCAGCTAAGGCGGCGTTTTGTTGGGTAATTTCATCCATTTGACCAACAGCTTTGTTAACCTGCTCAATGCCAGCCGATTGCTCAGCCGTGGCGGCGGCAATTTGTTCAACAATGGCACCTACTTTTGCTACACCATCCACTATCTCTTTCAAAGCATCGCCCGCCTGGTTAACAAATGCGGTTCCAGCGCGTACTTTTTGCACACTGTTTTGGATTAAGTCGCTACTTTGTTTAGCTGCATTGGCGCTACGTTGGGCCAGATTTCTAACTTCTGTCGCCACAACAGAAAAACCACGGCCTTGTTCGCCCGCTCTGGCGGCTTCCACGGAGGCATTAAGTGCTAATAAGTTGGTTTGAAAAGCAATTTCATCGATTACGCTGATAATGTCTGCAATTTGATTGCTGCTTTCATTGATTTCCTGCATGGCGGATATTGCCAGCCCGACAATATCACCGCCGCGCTCAGCGACTTGTTTGGCGGAGCCTACTTCTTGATTTGCTCGTAAGGCGTTATCAGCAGTATGTTTTACTGTGCTGGTTAACTCATCCATGCTGGCCGCAGTTTCTTCCAAACTGGCAGCTTGTTGTTCTGCGCGATGCGATAAATTGTTATTGCCACTGGCCATTTCTTGCGAAGAGTTTTCAATAAATACCGCGGCATCACGGATCTGAATAATAAATTCACTAATTTTGGCCATGGTTTCATTGATGTTGACTTTGCATTCATCATAAACACCTTGGTAGTGATTGGAAATTGAACTGGTCAAGTCGCCTCCAGCCATTGATTCCATCACCCGGTTGATATCCATGAATGCCCGCTCAATCACATCGGTTAATTCGTTAATGCCAACGCCTAACGCTTTAATAAAGCCCTGGTCTTTAGACACATCAATCCGCTGTCTTAAATCACCGGCTTTAATGCTGGT
>Ga0208264_1000241_pt1 | contig 22105 bp, 15 predicted proteins | sample LakWasMet31_HOW6_2_FD_183873 | JGI IMG/M metagenome (GOLD analysis project Ga0208264, IMG submission 183873) | Freshwater sediment methanotrophic microbial communities from Lake Washington under simulated oxygen tension - Sediment Metagenome... | ecosystem: Environmental > Aquatic > Freshwater >... | reverse complement strand
GATATTACACAATATCAATATGACAAATTAGGCCGATACCTGACTCAAATCACGGCACCTAACAACGTCACTACCCAGCTTGTGTATGACACCTCAGGTTCAGCAATAGCAAGGAGTGCTGCAATGGGGGGTACAGGTAGGGTAGTGCGGACAGTAGCATGCAATGGTGTAGCCACACAATTTACTTACAACGCTGTGGGTAAAATACTCAGTACTCAGCGATATCCGGCAATATTAAGCTTAGGCTACGCCAAAACCGCTGGCTTATTACAAACTACTGCCATGCAATATGATGTATTTGGCAATACCACTATGATGCAACGTGCTGACAGTCAAACGGTACATTTGCAATATGGCACTGATGGCAAACTCACACAGCTGCGCGATGGTTTGGGTAATCGCGTGGAATGGAATGCCTGGGGCAACGGCAACATACAAGATGCTAGCCACACGGTGAGTACTCAGCAATGGTTTACTGCCGATGCGCCGGATACCGTGGCACGGGCTTGGTACTTCTGGCATGACAATCAGCAACGCCTGACACAAAGACTAAGCCCTGGCGGAGGTGTAGATACTTGGCGCTATAGTGATGCACAAGGCAGTGCTACCCCCGAACCTCAAGCGGATGAGTCAGGTTCAACAGCCACATTGCCAATGTCAACACAGTGGGTAGAGCACATAGACCCACTCAACCGCATGACGCTAAGTGCTGTGAGCGGCCAAGGCACAGCGCAAATCCGCATGACACCTGCTGGCTATGTGGATGTCAGTATCCAATCTAGTAGTGCAAGCAATACAAATGCACAGGGCAATGCTAAGCAAACAATGGGCACTTCGTCATCGCAACCTAGTCAGATCAAAGATGACTTTGGCCGCATCATTCAATTTAGCAGCCCGCAACATGGGACCAGTACGGCCACTTATAATTCTGCTAATCGCATCACACACATCACCCAAGCTGATGGCACCCAGATTGACTACCGCTATGACGTAAGCGGACGCCTACTCAGCAAAACCGCCAAGCCTATTAGTTTAGTCAAATTCACATTAAATCAAGCACAACACTTAAACAAACCTGCCAACGATAGTCAAACCGCCGACACCATCCACTACGCTTACAACGCCTTTGGACTACAGCAAATACAAGACGCACACCAAACCATCCGCTACACCCAAGATTTATTAGGTCGAGAAACAGACAAAGCCACCACGCTTATATTGCAAAACAACCAAGCAAGCACCTACCATATCCGCACCCGTTACGATGCCTTAGGTCACATTAAAGCTAAGCAATTAATAGATGGTCAATGGCTAGTTTTTACCCTGAATGACAAGACGGGCTTAACTACAGCCATGCGTTTACATAGCACCATCTGGCCGAGCTTAACCAACAAACTAGCGGATTGGCTTAACCTGCCCGATTTGCCATTACAGATTGCGACTAGACAAAGCATCGCCACCGACATTACCGCGCACCCATTTAACGGCATTACCCACCTAACTCACGGTAACGGCATGAGCGATGATTACACTTTTGACTTGGTAGGGCGATTAACCACCGTCAGCCATTGCATAGGCAATGGTGCGCAACAGCATCCATCTAATAATAAGACTGGTAATCCCCTCATTCAAGCCAGGTATACCTATGATGCTGGCAGACGTCTGACCTCAGAAGCTTGGACTGATGTTGTCAACCGCCGCCAAGTCAACCAATACGCCTACCAAGGCTGGAACCAGTTGGCCACCAAGCCACTGGCAGGCTTAATTAAGGCAGTAGCCACTAGCACTACAGTGAGTCGTAATGAGAGCCATTACAAATCTGTAGAATCTCAAAATGCAACATTAGACCGAGCTGGCCGTACAGTCGCCGATACTGACTATCGCTACAGTTACAATGCTTGGGGTAAACTAAGCACTGTGCAAGTCAATACCAACAATAAAACTATTGCTACTTACCAACACAACGCCTTGGGTGAACGCATCATGGCCAACTACCCAACAGAAAGCAGAGCGCGTAACACAGCGCCGTCATTGCGAGCAGAGGCTTTATCAGACAAGCGCGGAAATCTACCACCAGGCCAAACCCGCTACTACCTATACGACCATCAACAACGTATTGCCGAGTTGGATGAAAAGGGTCACGTATTACAACAATACCTCTATATCAACCAAACCCCAGTGGCCGTCATCAATACGCCAACAGACACAGAATCAGCATCAAACAAACAAAACCCAACAGGTATCATTGCCATTCACACCGATAGACGTAACGCCCCCATTGCCGCCACCGACGAGCAAGGCAAAGTGATTTGGCAAACACAATATGACGCTTGGGGCAGGGCAAGTCCCATACAAAAAGTAAGCAACACCTCATCTGAAAACGCCGTTGGTGGTGAACTGGTCGAGCCACAAACACAACCGTCATTGCGAGCGGAGCGTGGCAATCCAAACCAAACTAGCCAACATAGCTTCAATCTTGCCCTACGCCTACCCGGCCAATGGCAAGACCAAGCCACCGGCTTACATTACAACTACCAACGCGATTACAACCCAGATACTGGCCGATACTTAACGCCAGATCCGCTAGGCTTCCCAGATGGGACTGACTCGTATGCGTATGTGAACAACGATCCACTCAACAAGATAGACCCGCTGGGGTTGTATCAAAGTGATATTCATTACTATATGACCTTCTTTTTAGCAGTAGCCGCAGGTGTGCCAGCGGAGGATGCAAGGATTATTGCACTAGCAACGCAGTATATTGATAGAAATACGCTAACACAGCCACTAGATGACAATCTAGGCAATGCCGCAATGAATATTTTATTCAAAAATAAAGAGGTACAAAGTCGCTTGTTAAGTTATCACTTTGTATTGGTGCCTTCTGTCATTGGTTCTGATGGCTTAGCTGTTGCTGACCCTAATGGTCAAAACCCAACTAATAACTTATATGCTAATCCTTACAGTGACCAGCTAGACAGGCTATACGACGCCGTTACTAAAGCAGAATGCAAAAATACTAAACTACAATTCTTTGGTGAGTACCTGCACGCCTTTGAAGACACCTTTAGCCATCGCAACAGTAAAGATGTGCCATATCCCATATACGGTGGTTTTGGACATGGTACGGATGGCAGCAATCCTGATTTCACCTATAACCATGGAAAATGGCAAAGTAATGAAGACCGCACCTTGCAGATGGAGATGGAGGTATTCCAACAAATGAATCAGTTTGCAGTAGCTGGCAACCTCACTAAAGACTGGCAGGATTTGATTTCTGTGATGGAGCAGTTTAATGCCACAGCGCAGCATGAAGATGGTCATGATAATCCGCAAGATTTTGCGAGCGACCCTAGCAAAGGTGTTGCTGTGGGCAAACTAGATTTGCTCAATGCCAAATTGGCCGAATGGGGCTTTAAGAATGCGGATGGTAGTGAGATAAACTTGTTAAACCAAGCTGAAGGCGACCCTAGCGCTAATGGGTTTATTGAAAACGAAGCAAAGGCCAATCGTAACAACTTTTTATGTGACGCCAGTGGACAACGTTTAAAACAAACGAATTATCCTGGCACTATTTTACCCACCACTTCTTGCCCATAGGGATATGTCATGCTTAGTACCAGAAATCTTATTTTTTTGACTATACTTGCTGCGACTGTATTCATGCAATGCCCAGTATATGCAGCAGATAGCGCTAGCTGTAAGATTTTGTCCACAGAGCTAGAGGATAAAGAATGGCTAAAAGGTACGCCGATTAGGCAATCAGGTAACTATTGCCTGCCAGCAGATGTGACGGCCTATCGGTCAGATGGAGGAAATAATGCTGGTATCATAGAAGTACAAACTTCTAATGTTACTATCGATTTGCAAAATCATCGGTTGAATGTTAAGTCTCGTGGACAGCCCGCATTTACACAAACTGGAAAGCCAATTGTTACACATATTACTGTTAGGAATGGTGTACTCAAAAGCTTTGGTATGGAAGGTATGCGATTTGCAGGTGTTGATTACCTCTCATTTAACCAAGTAATGAAATTAATAGACTTTTTAAGAGTGCCTCGTAAAGAGTGCGAGAGTGACGGCTGTATACGCACAAAAGTAAAGCTAGATGAGCTAAACAATAAACTCGCTAAAATCCGCAACAATTTTCCCTTAACCGAGCATATCATTGATAACATCAAAGTTTCTGCTGAGGATATTGGAGTGGGAATTAGCGGCGGCGGCAACATCATCCGCAACAGCGTGATTATGATTGGCGAGAACAATGTCAATTGGGGTAAAAAAACGCCTCAAGAAGTGTTTGAAGAAGACGGAAGAGGGGGGCAACCTAAATCTTGGGGCGGCGGCAGCGCCAGCATCTACCTGTTTGGCCCCAACCAACTTATCGAAAACAACATCATCATCTTCAAAGGCAAAACCCGCACCTCTAGCTCTAGTGCAGCGCCCATCAAGATTCACGCAGCCGATGGCACCATCATCCGCAACAACACCATTATTATTGAAAGTTCTGGTGAAGATATACCACAAACCGCTATTAGCATCTTTGATAGTAAAAACGTCGTCATCGAAAACAACAAAATATTTGGCACTAAGTCTGTTTACAAGATTTGGGATGAGGAAGATAAAGGCAGCTCAGTGAAAGAGAGCGGCACTACTTTCCCATCGTTTTGGAAAAAGCCAAACCTTAGTTTTTAAAGATGAAAGTGAATCCCTATGAAAAAACTGCAATAGTCCTATTTTTATTGGGCGTAATGTGTAACGCCCATGCAAGCGGCGATGGTGATTTATGGGCATCCATAGTCATGTTTACCTGTTTGGAGCAGGATCCTGCTAATCAAAAAACCACATTAGGGCAACAATTTACAAAGGCCCCAGAATATTCCGCGATGATGGAGGGGACTGAACAGGGTAATGGGTTTAAGTGTTTGGCTAAGAAAAAAATAGTGCCTCAAAAACTGTGTTTGACACTACTTAATCAGACAGATGAGACCTCTAAAATAGTCAAATTAGATGGCTTGTATGAGCAATATAAAGATAGCCTTGATAGGTTAAATGATGGATTTAAAGAGTGTCAAACAAGGTAATTCGTCCAATAAGTTGTGTAACATGAAAGGCTCTCTAAACCGACTTCGAAGGCGATTAATAAAACAAATCTCACTAACAACAGGCTAACTCAGGCTCTATAATTTTTTAAGAAAAAAATGAAAAAAACAATACAAAACATACTTCACTTTAGCTTATTTGCTTTAACGCTTGTGCTATCTATGCCTACTTACTGTGAAGAAATGATAGAACGCAATCAGATAGGGAATGAGGTCGCAGAGTCAATCAACCAAGAAAATTTTGCAAAACTAGAGCAACTCTCAGCAACATATAGAGAGCGTCAAGACAGAACTTCTAGCGGAGTATGGAAACTAACGGTTTTTTATGGAGGCTTACGTTCTGCACTATTGGGAGATTATAAAAATGAGGCAGAATGGTCTGCAAAAAATGAAATTGTTAATCGCTGGATAGAAGCTTATCCAACATCACCTTCGGCTCACCTGATGAAAGCAAATCTACTAACTCTCAGAGCATGGCAATATCGAGGAACGGCCTCAGCTAAAGATACGTCGCCTGAAAGTTGGGATGGATTTAATAAATACATGAAAGAGGCAAGGCAGTATTTGAGTGACAAAAAATCACTGATGTTTAAAGACCCATACTGGTATGAACTCATGTTAGAGCCAGAAAGAAGCTGGGCTGAAAAAGAGTATTCTTCTGGCACTAAGTTGATAGGTGAAGCGCTCCACAAGTTTCCAACTTATTACCAGTTTTCTTTTAATGCGCTTAACTATGCTCAAGCAAAGTGGAGACTGCACTTGGGAGACTACGGGCCTGGCGGATTAGACACAATAGACAAGCTAATAAAAGAGTCAACTGCAGCAAATTTTTCAACTGATGGCAACGGAATGTATGCACGTATGTACTGGTATTTAAGTAGTTTGATGGGTGAAAATATTTTCAAATATCCAAAACTCACACACTTAGACTGGGACAAAATGAAGGTGGGTATGGATGATGTGCTGAAGCAATATCCTGATGATTGGAATATTACTCATTTTGCAAGATTTGCATGCTTAGCAGGCGATGAGCAAAAAACAATTGATCTTTTAAATATGCGAAAAATAGCTTTGACGGAAGAAGATAAAAATCTAATATACGCTCGTTGCCAACCTGTTGTAACAAAAAAACGAGCTCAGAAAAAGCTGAATGAAAATCAGCCACATGCAAATAATTAAATTGTTAAGATTGTTAGCTCGCGTAGGGTGGACTCGTTTACAGTCCGCCGTATGTTAGATATTGAATATCCTATAATGTAGAACTCCATCCCAATTAGAGCATAAATTCATCAGCGACCCCATTTAATTGCATCAAGCATCTTACCAATGGTAACGGACTCAGCGATGATGATGGTTTTGACTTGGTAAGGAAGGTACGCCACCGTAAGTCATGGTGCAATCATGGCACTCAAACATCCGTCAAATCATAACTAGAATGGCAACTTATATACCCGTGATGTAATCATAAGAGAAAGCATTCTAATGATGAAATTAAGCAAAAATAAGAGAATAAAATCACTCGGTAATGGAAATGTTCATGATATGCATCAGATTGCACAATTAGGACAAGACATACTTTTAAGAGTAAAGCTTTACATGGCCTATCTCTTTCTTACTTTTGCGACACCGTCAGATGCGCTCACTCAATCGTACTACGTACGTTGAGCCTCCCTAAGAGCGCTCGAATATTTCACAAAACATCCATCAATGTGCTCAAACATAGCCTCCTATGGTGGGGTTCCAAACTTCTTATTTCTTAACACAAGCTAAAATGTTACTATAGACCGTACTGTATACTTATGCAGTTTCGTTGGTACCAATAATAATAATATTGCTAAAACTCCCTTGAGTAAGATTGTTCAATTGTTATTATTTAAGTTGGAATACCGTGAAAGAAAAAAGATCAAGAGCGCGTTTATCTGATGATAAACGTATCAAAGAAGTTACCCTAATTGCTGAGCTTATTATTGTTAAGCGTGGTTTTAAGGAGCTAACACTGCAAGAGGTGATTGCACAGAGCAGCATATCTAGAGGTACATTTTTTAAGCTGATTCCCAATAAAGAGACACTGATTACGCATTTGGGTATTAAGGGTATTAACTATTGGTTGGAGCTTATCAATAAGGCCAGTGATTTTGAGGGCTTGGCTAGAGAGAAGATGCTGGTGTTGCATGCATCGCAAGTGATTGCTAATAAGCTCAATCGTATTATTTACCAGAGCATATTTATGGCGAATGCTGCGCTTAATAGATTAGCCGTTACGCCAGAGTTAAACTTGATATTGGATGACCGCATTAATGAGCTAATTCAGTTTTACAATAGCTGTATACAACTTGGTCTGAAAGAGGGTAGCTTTTCTGCAAAAAGTTACGCCATGAGCACTGAGGAGTTGGCTTATTTTATGTGGGCTAATCGATATGGCGCCACAGTGAGCAGTATTAATTATATGCCTTACAACAATATCAGTGATTTGACGGAGAAGTATAAAAAGTTTGTGGATGTTCATTTGGATTGTATGGGATGGAGGCCGTTGTCTAGTGAGCTAAACTACAGCCGTGTGCTGCTGGATATTTATACTAAGTACTATAAAAAAGAAATTGCACAGATTAAGAAAAGTGATTGGCGCGATGATCAGCCGTCGATTACTGAGCAAGAATTTTAGAGTGAATCTTATAGTATTATCACTATTAGTTACCTCGTTTCTCCCACGTTTTTTTCTGCAATTGATACGCGGAGCAAGCTGCGCCGTTGCGTTGTGTCCATTAGAATTGGCGCCATTTCTCCACGTTGTTTCTCACATCAAAAGTGATGCATTCCCGTTATGATTGATCTTAAATAGGGTTTAAGGCTTTGTTGGTTTAAGTCTTGAATAATCATTATGTGATATCGGTTCGGTGTGTGCCAATACTTTGCCAAATGCCTTAGTCAATCCGTTTTTGGAGTCTCTCATTGCGCTTACTAAAGAGCGCGATGCGTTTACGCTTGAGCAGATGCTGAAGCAAGCCATTGTGAATTTGATTGATATGTTTGTGCAGCAAAAAACGCAGTCTATTCATGTTTATCGATTAAAAGATATTTCCAAGCTATTTCTCTCTGCAATTTCGTTAGAGCACATTGCTGGTGGTGATGATATTCCAGAGGTGTTGTGTCAAAAGCTGCTGGATTGCTACAACGGCGGTGAGCGAGACGTACTCACTTTGGATGATGGCCGCATCTTTCATTTTTTTCCGTTAAAGCAAGCGGTGGCTTATCGCAACTCGGTCATTGTGATTGAGGCGCAATATAGCAATGCTGACCTTACGCAAGCCATTATTAATTTGCTGGATATTTATCAAAACTATAACGGTTTACTCAATGATAATGAGCGTGACACGCTGACAGGATTGCTGAACCGTAAAACATTTGATCAGAAAATTAATAAAGTATTGTCTACCGTGCACTCTAAAGCCATGCGCCAGGATGACCATGGGCATCTGCATTATTTTATTGCGATTTTTGATATTGATCACTTTAAGCGAGTCAATGATGAGTTTGGCCATTTGATTGGTGATGAGGTGTTGTTGTTAATGTCTCAGTTGATGGGAAAATCGTTTAGAGAGTCAGACCCGCTATTTCGCTTTGGTGGTGAAGAGTTCGTGGGTATTTTTGGCTGTGCACAAGAAGAGGATATTCAACTGGTGCTCCATCGTTTTGCAGAAAAATTACACGCTTATCAATTTCCGCAAGTAGGTAAAGTCACGGTGAGCGTGGGCTATGCCAAATTAACCATAGACAGTACACCGACACAGTTGGTGGACCGCGCTGACCTTGCTTTATATTACGCAAAAAACCATGGGCGCAATCAAATCTGTAGCTACGAGCTTTTGAAAGCGGCAGGCTTGTTGACCGAAGACATCAAAGAAGGCGAAATCGAGTTGTTCTAAAAAAGCTGCGCGCAATACATCCACGACATTCAGCACATAAAACCGATATATTTCAGCTATTTATTTTCTTTTACAGATTCCCTGTAGCTCTCTGCGCCAACCTGAGTTTTTTCCGTTAAACATTGATGGCTAAGCCATGTCAGGCTATAGTATCTTTAATCAATTAACATTAAGAATAAAATCGATTAAGGGTGCAAGTATGGCTGAAAAACGTCCAATATTAATGATCATCGACGATGATCCTTTGATCACCGATACACTCCATTTTGTATTGAGCAAGCATTTTGAAGTGTGCGTGGCCGACTCACGTGCGCAAGCCAAAAGTTTGTTGCGACAATTGGATGAGCCTCCGGCACTGGCCTTGGTTGACTTAGGGTTGCCGCCATCCCAGCATAAACCGGATGAGGGTTTTAAAATGATTGGCGAGCTGCTTGCGCATTCACCGACCATGAAAATCCATGTGCTTTCCGGGCAAAGTGATGATGTGAATGTGAAGCATGCGCTAGCTTTAGGCGCGCTAGATTTTATTCCCAAGCCATGTGATGTAGAGCGTTTAAAAGACCTGCTGATTAGCTCATTAAAAGTACAAAGTGTTGAGTTAACCGAGCAATCTGAAGATAAAAATGGCGGTATGCTGGGGCAAAGCTTGCCTATGCAGACACTCATTATGCAAATTCGTCAATTTGCCGATTCGCCTTTCCCTGTGCTGATTGAGGGCGAGTCTGGTGCTGGTAAAGAACGTGTGGCCAGCAATTTCCATCGCTTTAGTAAACGTAGTAAGCAAGAGTATCTGTCAGTCAACTGTGCTGCTATTTCGCCTATGTTGGCAGAATCTATTTTGTTTGGGCATGCCAAGGGCGCATTTACTGGCGCAGCGGGGTCGCACACCGGCTATTTTGAAGATGTGGGCGATGGCACTTTATTTCTAGACGAAATTGGTGAGCTGCCATTGGAAATGCAAGCCAAATTACTGCGTGTGTTAGAGAATGGCGAATACGCGCGCGTGGGCGAGACGCAGATTCGCAAGAGTAAGGCGCGTATCGTTGCCGCTACCAACCGAGATTTACGTGCAGAAGTGCGGGCTGGCCATTTCCGTTCAGATCTATACCATCGTTTAAGCGTATTTGCTGTCAAAGTGCCGCCATTGCGCGAGCTAGGCGAAGATAGCATTGTGCTGCTAGAACACTTTAATCAGTTCTACGCGCGTGAGACCGAGCAACAACCCTTTAAGCTGGATGACCGTGCAAAAACACGCTGGCTCAGCTATCACTTTCCGGGCAACGTCCGCGAGTTGCGTAATATCATCATCCGCCTGATTGCAAAATATGCAGGCCAAACCGTGACTGAGCAACAATTGTCTGCCGAGTTAGATCTGTCGCGTCAAAATGAGCTGAGCGAAGGTCCAGTGGTTTCCAATAATGGCGATTTGTCTGGCTATGCCATGCAACATCTACAAACAGAGGCCAATGTGAGTTTGGACCAAGTGCTGAAATCGTGGGAGAAAGCGTATATTGATGCCGCAATGAAAATCACACATGGCAATTTGAGCCAAGCGGCCAAGTTGCTAGGCGTCAATCGCACCACCTTGTATAGCCGTATTCAACTACAAGAGCAGGGCAGCGCATAATGATGTGGGTGCTTTAACATGTATTACGCACACTTTGGGCTAAAAGAGCCCCCGTTTAAAATCACCCCCAATACCGAGTACTTTTACAACGGCAGCAATCGTGGTGCCGTGTTGGACGCTTTGCTATATGCCATTACCAGTGGCGAAGGCATTGTAAAAGTGGTGGGCGAGGTGGGTAGCGGCAAAACCATGTTGTGCCGCATGCTGCAGAACATGCTACCGGAACAGGTGGAATGTATCTATTTGGCTAACCCAAGCGTGGCGCCAGAAGATATCTTGCACGCCATTGCGTTTGAGTTGGGTGTCAAACTCCCCAAAAATGCCGATAAATTAAAAGTGATGCAGGCACTGCAATCCTATTTGCTGTCCCGGCACGAGGCCGGTAAGCAAGTGGTGATTTTTGTAGAAGAAGCACAAGGCATGCCGCTGGCCACGCTGGAAGAAATCAGGCTGCTTTCTAACTTGGAAACCAAGCATCACAAATTGCTGCAAATGGTATTGTTTGGTCAGCCAGAATTAGATGTGAATTTAAATCAAACGCACATTCGCCAGCTTAGAGAGCGCATTACCCACAGTTTTAACCTCACGCCGTTACGGCCAAAAGAAGTAGGTGAGTACCTGATTTTTCGCTTACGCGCGGCGGGCTATTTTGGCCCGCATTTGTTCAGTGATAAATCCATTGCAAAAATCTCTGCTGCGGCAGAGGGCTTGATTCGGCGCGTGAATATTCTGGCGGATAAAGCGTTATTGGCCGCTTTTGCCGATAACGTATACTTGGTGACGCCTAAGCATGTAAAAGCCGCCATTGCTGATAGTGAATTTGGTGCAGAAAAAGCCAAAAAAGCCAACCGCAGATTTTTGCTGCTGGGCTTGCTGGGTGTGTTGTTCTTGGGCTTGGCGTTGGGCTATTTAGCACACAGGCTGTATCAGGCACAATTTGCCCGGTCATCCAGCCATGTCGCGGCACTGGCGGTTACTCCGCCAGTCGCACAGCCGAAAGTGCCAGTCGCTCCAACAGCAGGGTCTGTGCCGCCAGCTGCAATTATTGCAACTGCACCGCAAGCTGTGAATACACAGGCCGCTATAGATACGCAGGCGATTACGGCCGAAGTGGCTGCTGTGCCTGCATCTGATGTCACCACTGATCTTTTACAAGCTCGGTTGCAAGCCACGCAGCAGTGGATGCGCATGCAGCCCAAGGATACGGTCACCATTCAAATACTGGGGGCATCAGATGAGTCGCAATTAAAAAATCAATTGACGCTATTAGCCCAAACCATTGAGCGGGATAAGATTTATGTGTACCAAACCAAAGTGAATCAGCAAACGTTTTATACGGTGTTGTATGGTGGCTTTGTGGACAGGTTTTCAGCGAACGAGGCGCTGAAACAATTGCCAGTAAGTTTGCAAAAAAACCGGCCACAGTTACGCACGATTGGTGGGATATTGGAAGAAACCAACAAAAGTGCTTAGTAAATTAATTGCAAAGCAATTTAGTAAAGATAACAAAGTAGCTGGCAAAAGGGATGCATAAGGAAAATTAACAGAACTTTCAATAAGTTAGTATTGCAATTTAACCCCCATTGTGCGATAAACTCCAAGAGAAATTATTAGTTAAATTAAGTGATGGGGTTAGTCAAACGTGTTTAATAATAATCACCCGTTTAAATATTTTATTTGCTTGCTGGTGACCATGCTATCGGCATGTGCGCATCAGACCAAAGTTACGCCGTCTACCGGGCATATTGAATCTTCCAACGCGCCAAAATCCACGCCAGAAGTTGCACAGGCGCCTATTCCCAAGCCGGTAAGAAGCCAAACACAGTTGCCACCACCCAAAGCCATTCTCAAATCACAAACCTATAGCGTGGTGGTGAATGAGGTGCCGGTGAAAGAGATTTTGTTTGCGCTGGCGCGCGAAAGCAAAATCAATATTGATATTCATCCTGCTATACAAGGCCGCGCAACACTCAATGCGGTCGATCAAACGTTGCCTTCCATATTGGAGCGCTTAGCCAAGCAAGTCGATTTGACGTATCGCATGGATGGCAATGTGCTTTACATTGCACCGGATCAGCCAGTGCTTAGAACCTACAAGGTGGATTACGTGAACATGAACCGTGATACCAAAGGTTTTATTGGCGCGGCGGCAGAGATTTCTAGCACGGGCCAAAGTGCGAGCACCGGTGCAAATGGCAGCACGACCACCACCAACACCAGCGGTAACGGTAGCAAAAACAGCTCAAGTACAGCAGTAGACAGTACTTCAAAAAATCATTTGTGGGAGTCGCTGATTCAAAACCTGAAAGAGCTGTTGGCAGAAACAGACAAAGAGGTCATTGTGACGCGCTATGGTAGCGTTGGCGATAAAGAGACAGACACTTCCAAATTGAAGACAGAAGATATCAAATCACAAGCAGATAGCAGTAAAGCGGAATCCGATCAGCGCAAAGAACAGCGTTCTGAATATAAAACCTTGTTTGCCGCCAATGTGATTGCCAATGCGGAAACGGGTGTGATTAGTGTGCGTGCCACCAATAAGCAGCATGAAAAAGTGCAGGAATTCATTGATAGGGTAATGGGTAGCGCAAGACGTCAAGTGCTGATTGAGGCCACGATTGTGGAGGTGCGCTTGAGTGATAGCTTTCAGGCCGGCATAGATTGGAGTCGTCTGAATAACGGTGCAAATAATAGCGGGTTTATCTTTGGTCAAACACTGGGGTCCAAAGGTGTGATCTTTAACCCGAACGTCAACTTTAACCCGAATACGGGTACAGGGGTGAATGCACAGTTCTCAGCTGGAGGTACGAATCAACTGAATGTACGTAATACGGCAGGGTTTGTCGCTGGGTATCTAAACCCGACCAGTGCAATCGGCAATATTGCGGCATCGATTACCTTACTTAAACAGTTTGGCGATACTAAAGTACTGTCTAGCCCAAAACTCATGGTGCTCAATAATCAGACAGCTGTACTCAAGGTGGTAGATAACTTGGTGTACTTTACGGTGCAAGCGCAACAGTCTACTGTAGGCGGTAGTGTTGGTGGTACATTAAATAGTATCACCACGACACCCAACACCGTACCTGTGGGGGTGGTCATGAGTGTCACTCCGCAAATTAATGATACGGACAATGTGAATATCAATGTGCGCCCCACTATATCTAGAGTATTGAGCTTTGTGCAAGACCCTAATCCTGTACTCACGGTACAGAGTTTAATCCCGCAGATTCAGGTACGGGAAATGGAATCATTATTGCAAATTGGCAGTGGTAACACAGCGGTGCTAGGTGGGTTAATGCAAGATGAAATTTACAGAAATACTGATAAAGTCCCCGGTTTATCTGATGTGCCTGGCGTGGGTGCTGTATTTAAGGGTAAAAACGATGCCACGCGCAAAACCGAGTTGGTGATTTTCTTGCGTCCAACCGTCATTCCATTTGCCAGTCTAGAGTCAGACGAGTTGCAAACATTTAAACAGTATTTACCTGCCCAACAATTAGAAAAAGTGCTTGAAGAAGCGAATCAGTAATTGATGCATTACCACTATTGCGATGAGTTTATTAATTAAAGCATTGGATAAAGCCGAAAAAGCGCAAGTTGAAAAAGCGCAGGCTGAACAGCAAAAAGTTGAGCAGCAGAAGCTTGCGCAAGAAGCCGCCACTTCGCCGCAAAATACAAGCAGAAGAAGTGCAGGTAATATTGCCAATGAGCAAACAGAAAGCACGATTGATGCGCCATTTATTCTGGAGCTGACTGAGCCAGAGCAGGCACAAGCTCAAGCAACACAAGCATTTGCACGTACCAATTACTCAGAAGAGCACACGTCAGAACGTGCAAATAATGTATTTGCATCTAAAGCTGCGCCCATAACAGAGATCAAGCCGATTGTTTGGATTGTGTTATTTGGGTTGTTTGCAATGCTATCCATTGCTGGTTATTTTTATTACCAGCTCAACCAAATGCAAGCCCCTATTGCTTCGCCTGTGGTGAGTCAACAAAATACAACGGTCAATCCAACACAGTCAGCGGTTGCTCAACCGCTTACTGCAAACGCGCCGCCTGTTGCGGAAAACCCTCCTGCGGATGCCCCAGCTTTAACTGAACAAGAAAAAACGGTGGAACTGTCACCAGCAAAATCCGTAGCAAGCAAGACGCATGTTGCAACTGCTACACAGCAGCCGGAGGCACAGTCTGCAGAGCCGCGCGCAATCAATGTAGTGAGCAGTGGTGATATCAAGGTTAGGCGTTCTACAGTGTCACAGTCGGTGCCGACAATCGCTTCAGAAAGTGCTTCGATTAGAGTCTCTCGGAGTGCTTCTGCACCCGCCGTGAACCCTGTGCTGATGAGCGCTTATAACGCTTATGTTGCCGGCAATGATAGTGAGGCACAGGCTTTGTACAAACGTGTATTACAACGTGAAACCCACAATGTAGATGCGCTACTTGGCATGGCGGCCATTGCAGAGCGTCAAAATCGTATGGACGATGCGCTGGGCTGGTACCAAAAAGTATTAGAGGCTGACCCTAAAAATACAATTGCGTTGACCGCTACCGCAGGCAATACGGCGGATCGCCAAACACAAGCATTACAACTCAAGAACCTAATTGCACAGCACCCTAACGACGCGAATGCTTATGCTAACTTAGGTGCCTATTTTTCAGAACAATCACTTTGGCCAGAGGCGCAACAAGCATATTTTGAAGCATTTAGATTGAATGCCAGCGCAGAAAATGCATTGAATTTGGCGGTGAGCTTAGATCAAATGGGCAAGCCAATGCTTGCGCTCCCTTATTATCAACAAGCACTGGCGTTAGTGGCCTCCTCTCAGTCAAGTACGATTGATGTTGCAGCATTACAAGCACGCATGGCTGCAATTCAAGCACAATAAATAACTATGGCAGAACAAAGACGTAAATTAAGACTAGGCGATTTAATGGTGCAGCAAGGCCTGATTACTCAGGATCAGTTGCGCATTGCCTTGATCGAGCAAGACCAAAACAATTTGCCACTTGGTAAGCAATTGGTGCGTTTGGGTTTTGTGTCTGAATCCATGGTGCGTGATTTGGTGGCACATACCATCGGGCAAGAAAGTATTGATCTGAGTGCAGTGGTGGCCGATATCGATGCGCTTAGCATGGTGCCGGAAGACTTCTCCAGACGTTATCACGTATTGCCCGTCTCTTATGACGACGCCAGCAAGGTCATGGTGGTGGCCATGGCCGACATGTTTAACGTGGTAGCGCTAGATCAGCTCAGAGCGATGCTTGGTGGGCAAATTCAGCTCAAACCGGTATTGGCAGCAGAAGCGCAACTGGAAGAGTTTATAGACCAGTTCTATGGCTACGAACTTTCGGTAGATGGCATTCTGCGGGAAATTGAAACTGGCGAGATTGACTATCAAAGCTTGTCTGAAAATGGCAACGAGTACACACAGCCAGTGGTGCGTTTAGTGGGTGCCTTGCTTATGGATGCCGTGAAGCGTGGCGCATCGGATATTCACTTTGAGCCCGAGTATGCGTTTTTACGTATTCGCTACCGCGTGGATGGCGTGCTGCAACAAGTCCGTAGTTTGCATAAAACCTATTGGCCGGGGGTAGCGGTGCGCTTAAAAGTGGTGTCCGGTATGGACATTGCTGAGACGCGCTCACCGCAAGATGGCCGATTAAATATGAATTTATGCGGCCGTCCGATTGATTTCAGGGTGTCCACACACCCCACCATCAATGGCGAGAATATTGTATTAAGGGTGCTCGACCGCGAAAAATCCATCATTCCGCTAGAACGCATGGGACTGAGAACCAATACGCTGGATGAGCTCAAATTCATGATGACGCGCCCGGAAGGCATCGTCATTGTCACAGGGCCGACCGGTAGTGGTAAGACCACTACCCTATATTCATTGCTCTCACATTTGAATACCGAAGCTGTGAATATCATGACCCTGGAAGACCCGGTGGAGTATCCGGTCACCATGATGCGTCAAACCTCGGTGGCGGAAGTGAATAAAGTAGATTTTGCCAACGGCATTCGCTCTATTATGCGGCAAGACCCGGATATTATTTTGGTGGGTGAGATTCGTGACGAGGATACGGCCACCATGGCGTTTCGTGCCGCCATGACTGGTCACCAAGTGTTCAGTACCTTGCACACTAACTCTGCCTTAGGCACCTTCCCGCGCTTGCTGGATATTGGTATTTCGCCGGAAATCATGGCAGGCAATATCATTGGTGTAGTGGCGCAACGTTTGGTGCGTGTGCTCTGTCCGCATTGTAAAGAGGCAGTAAAGCCCAGTGATGATGAGCGCAAAATTTTGGGCGTAAGCCAGTCTGAGGCAGTACAGATTTTTAGGCACAAAGGCTGTAAACGCTGTGGGTTTACTGGCTTTAGAGGCCGCATGGCCATTATTGAGTTATTGCGTGTAGACAGCGATATGGATGCGCTGATCGCGCGACGCGCGCATTTGGATGAGTTGCGTAAACTTGCGCTGCAAAAAGGGTTTGTCACATTAGCAGATGATGGCGTACGTCGTATTTTAGAGGGCTACACCAGCATCGACGAAGTGATGCGTGTGATTGACTTAACTTCAAGAATTAAGCATTAACTGCTAACGCACTGTGGCTACCTACAATTACAAAGCAATTGATAAGTCTGGTCGCTACGCACGTGGTCAAATGGATGCGGTCAATGAGGTGGATTTGGAAATCCGCCTTGAACGGATGGGTTTGGATCTCATCACGTTTAAGTCTTCCAGTAAATCAAGCCAAGTGTTGTCTGGCAATCGTGTCAGTAATCGCGATTTGGTGATGTTTTGTTTTCAGCTAGAACAACTCACCAGTTCCGGCGTGCCACTGTTAGAAGGTTTGAATGACCTGCGTGAAAGTACCACTAACCCTTATTTTCAAAAAGTCATCGGCGGCTTGGTTGCAGATGTAGAAGGCGGTAAAGTGCTATCGCAAGCGCTGGCAGACTACCCCAATGTGTTTAGCGAGGTGTTTGTTAACTTAGTGGCGGCGGGTGAGCAAACTGGGCAGTTACCTTTGGTATTCAATAACTTAAGCGATACCTTAAAGTGGCAGGATGAGCTGTTTGCGCAAACCAAGCGTTTATTGATGTACCCATTGATTTTGCTGGTGGTAGTATCGGCAGCGGTGATTATACTGATGGTGTATTTGGTGCCGGAAATGGTGAAGTTTCTCAATAGCTTGGGGCAAGAGCTACCCTGGAATACCAAATTATTAATCGCCATCTCCGACGCATTTGTGCATTATTGGTGGCTGATATTGCTGCTCATAGCGGCCGCAGTCATTGGTGTGTTCTCTTTATTGAAGTCTAGTGAGAGTGCGCGCTATCAATTTGATTACCTGAAATTGAAATTGCCGTTAACGGGTGAGATTTTGCATAAGATTGTAATGGCCAGATTCTCGCGTTATTTTGCATTGATGTATCAAACCGGCATTCCAGTATTGGATGCCATTAAAACCTGCGAAAAAATTGTAGGCAATCGTGTCATTGCCGATTCGTTAAACCGGGTGCATGGGCAAATCAATGCGGGCGATAGCATGAGTGAAAGCTTTCAGAATGCAGGCTTATTCTCACCGCTGGTGGTGCGTATGATTAAAATTGGCGAGAACACGGGTGCTTTGGATAAATCGCTTATGAACGTGAGCTATTTTTATGACCGTGACGTCAATGACATGATGCAAAAAATGCTCAAATTGCTGGAGCCTGCATTGACCATTATTCTGGGCTTAGTATTATTATTCATCATGGCATCCGTATTGTTGCCGGTGTATGACTCATTTAGTGCGATGAAGATATAAATGGCTATTTCTAAATTGATTTTATGCGCATCTAACCACCACCTGACAGCAGGGGTATGGTTTGGCACGCGCCTGCACTACTACGAGACCTTTGCCAACACCGAAGATGGCTATCAAGCATTTGATGCGTTTATCAAAAAAAATGCAAAAATGAATGTGTATTTGATCGCGGATGCCATTGAAGAGGAGTATCGCCTAGAAAGTCTGCCGCATACCACTGGTGGCACTAGAGCCGAGCTACTTGAGCGCAAGCTGAATCAGTTTAATCGTAATAACCTGTTTAGAACAGCCCACTTTATCAGCCAAGATAAAGACAAGCGACGCGATGATAACTTCCTATTTGTTGCACTGAATAACGCCGACTTTTTACAAGGTTGGATGGGTGTGATTCAAGGGAATCAAGTGCCGCTGGTGGGCCTGTATTTGCTGCCGATGATTAGCCAATACACCGTGCAGCAAATGAAGTTAATGGCGCCCAATATTTTGCTATGCGAGCGATTGTCTTCTGGCCTGCGCCAAACCTATTTACACAATGGGCATTTGCGCATGAGCCGTTTGGCGCCCATTGTGGATGTGAAGCCTAATCAAATGGCTTATTTCTACTTGGTGGAGATAGAAAAAACACGTTTGTATTTGCTTAGCCAGCGTTTTATCACCGATCACACCGAGCTACAGTTGGTCATGCCTTCCTCGGATAATCAGAGTGAGGTAATCGGTAGAAGCATTAGCCAAGAGCAGGGCATGGAATGCAAAATTGTGGATTCTTTGGCTTATGCTAAACATATCAATATTGCGCCAGATCTCGTACTTAAACACCCAGAGCTGCTGCACATGCAGCTGTTGGCCAATGGCAACATTCCCGCCAATTTAGCACCAGATCAATTAACCAAGGCCTATCATCTTAACAAGTTACGGCAGGCGATTTATATTGCTGCCGCTGCAGTGGCGCTGATTGGCATAGGCATTGCCAGCTATAGTTTTCTGCAAGCCAATTGGGATGCGCGTGAAACTGAACAGCTTGCACTACAGACACATGCACAACAGCAGCGCTACGAGGAAGTGGCGAGTAATTTTCCCACCACGCCTATCCCTAGTGCCGAGCTAAAAACGGCGGTGGATTTGGCTGCAAGTGTGAAGCAATACAACATTACGCCGGAAGAAATGATGCGTGTGTTGAGTGGGGCGCTAGAAACGTCGCCAGAAATTGCCATCGAACGTCTGCGTTGGATGCAAACCGACAACGTGGAGGTGCAGGATGCAGAGAAAGCGCGTGAGCCTAACGCCAACAATGCGACTTCTCAGGCCGCAACGTTACGTCAAATTGCATTTGTCAGTGCATCGCTCAGTAACTTTAACGGGGACTACCGTGGTGCGCTCAACAGTGTGAATCAATTTGTTGCGCAGATTAAAAACAACCCCAAAGTAGAGCAGGTAATGGTGTTGCAAGAACCAGTCAATGCCAGTTCATTTGCCAGTTTGCAAGGGAGCACGCTGGATGAAAATACATCCGAACAAGTGCCCGCCATGTTTAAGTTGAAAGTGGTATTAAAGCCAATGGTGGAAACAGGGGTGGCCAGATGATGCTCAATCAACAAGATTGGAAGCGCTTACAAGCCCCAATATTATGGCTAGGGGTTGCGTTAGTCGTTGTAGGCTTACTGGCGTTTTATGCCAAGAATTATCATGATGAAAAAAGAGTTGCACTTGAGCAGCAACGCACTCAACTAAATCAAGCACGCCAAAAATACTTATCATCTGGGCAAGAGCGGGAAATGATTGTGCAGTATCTTCCGCTGTATCAGCAGTTGATCGCTACAGGATTTATTGGAGAAGAGCGACGAATTGAATGGATAGAAGCGTTAAGGCAGATTCATCTGCAACACAAACTGTTTAGCATTGATTACAACATCAGCCAGCAAGCAACAATGCACCCTAGCTATTTGTCTAACCTGGGTAGTTTTATCTTGCATAGTTCCACCATGCGTTTAAATTTCGGCTTGCTGCACGAAGGCGATTTACTGACGTTGCTGGACAACTTACGCGCGCAATCCACCGGCTTTATCGTACGCGAATGTACCGTGACGAAACTCTCTAGGGCAAAAATCAATCCCACCATGCTCACCGATTACTTGGATGCAAGTTGTGATATTGATTGGATTACGTTGCGAGACCCGCAGCTAAGGACGCCGCTATGAGGCTACTTATTCTCTTAATGCTGCTGTTTAGCTGGCATGTACAGGCCGCAGATGCTGGGCTAGGGCGTTTATTCAGCACGCCAAGTGATCGTATAAATTTAGATCGTTTACGTCAAACCAAAAAAGAAATTGTGCCGCAAAAAGTGGAAACACCGACCACGCAAACAATGCTGCCTGCGGCTGCGCCAAACGCGGTAGAGGTGCAAGGGTATGTCAAACGTAGCGATGGAAAAAAAGGCACGGTATGGGTAAACCGTCAGGCAGTGCAAGAAGGCACGAAAAATGATGAGGTGACGGTTGGGCATTTACCAACGCAGCAGAATCACATTCCTATCCAAATCAATGCCACTGGCAAAGTGCTGTCGTTAAAGGCCGGGCAAACTTATGATCCTGAATCTAATCGCGTGAGAGAAATACGATACTCAGTGCAAGGTGACTCTGGCACAATCGGCAATGCTGATTAAGTATGAGTGTATCTAAATCTTATACAAAACAAAAAGGCGCGATAGTCATCTTAGCTGCTTTTATTCTTGGATTAGCTGCAACCGCGTATTTGTTAAAAGTATTTAACCCAGAAAGTCTTAGAGTAGAGCAAAACAGGAAAACTAGTTTGGCATTGAACGAAGCGAAGCAGGCTTTAATTGCGTTGGCTGTTAGTAATACAATAAATCCGGGGCAGTTTCCATTTCCTGATAGAAACAATGATGGCAATTATGATGGAAGAAGCGACTGTCCTTCTCCAGTTTCTGCATTTTCTTACGCATTCTTAATTGGGCGTTTGCCAATCTATGGCCAAACCAATCCGTGTGTTAGTCCTCAAACTGGTTTAGGGGTTAATGTACAAGATGGGCAAGGTAATCAGCTATGGTATGCGGTTTCGCGTAATTTGGTACATAAATACGATGCTCCAACCTCTAATCCCGCTATCAACCCATCTATTATTTTAACCCCTACCTATCCTTGGCTTAAAGTGTTTGATGGGAGTGGGGTGCTAATCTCTGACCGCGTAGCTGCAGTTATTATTTCGCCAGGAAATTCAATTGGCGCCCAAGATAGAGCAGCAGGCGTGGCGGACGCTAATCACTACTTAGATACATTTTTAATAGGCGCTACGGTTTTTAGTAATAGTGATTACAATAGTGCGGATGAGGATTTTGTGGTGATCCAAAGTAATGCAGATGTGAATGATCGGCTTACATATATCACTGCTGACGAGTTGATCTATGCTTTAGAAAAAAGGGTGCTGCAAGAGGCGAAGAATAAGCTGACAGCATTTTACGCAGCTAACAGTTATTATCCCTTTGCAGCAGGCTTTGGCTCAGTAGCTAATCAAAATCAGTGCATCCAAGGCAATCTTCGAGGATTACTCCCGGTAAATGCACCGAATAATCATGTATGTACTTGTGCAGCTGCAGATAAAACCTGTCATTGCAG
>Ga0208264_1000235_pt1 | contig 22668 bp, 23 predicted proteins | sample LakWasMet31_HOW6_2_FD_183873 | JGI IMG/M metagenome (GOLD analysis project Ga0208264, IMG submission 183873) | Freshwater sediment methanotrophic microbial communities from Lake Washington under simulated oxygen tension - Sediment Metagenome... | ecosystem: Environmental > Aquatic > Freshwater >... | reverse complement strand
CATTCAGGAGGAAGATATTGTTGGTTTTGAAGGTAGTACCAAGACCATACTGGTGGTTGATGATCAATCCGAGCATCGACAATTAATTAAATCCATCCTGGAACCATTAGGGTTTATCGTACTTGAAGTTGCCAGTGGCGAAGCCTGTTTGCAGCATATTTCAGCATACGCACCGGATTTGATTCTGTTAGATTTAAGAATGCCGGGCTATGACGGCGCAGCGACTGCGCATCAGCTACGCAAACGAGGCTGTAGTATGCCAATTATTGTATTAAGCGCCAACGCTTATCCAACCGACCGGCTGACTGCAATCAATGCCGGATGTAACGATTTTTTAACCAAGCCCATACAAATTAGTGAGTTACTTTATAAGCTTAAATTACATTTAGCGTTAACATGGCGTTACCAGGAAGCCGCTGCCGAAGAAATCGCCACAAAATTATCACCCACTAACGTGCATTTAAAAGATATGGATGGTTATGTAAAAATTGGCGATTTATTCGGGCTAAACCACTACTTGACGGAACTGGTTAAGCAACAACCAGGCTATCAGGATTTTGCTCGGCAGTATATTGATCTAGCCAGTGAATTTAAGTTACAAGAAATCAAAAAACTATTGCATCAGGCCAGTGTGGACTATATCCAATGATTGATAAAACCGCCTCTAGCAAAGGCATCGTAATGATCGTAGACGACATTCCAGGCAACTTGGCCTTGTTGTCGGACATGCTTTCCGAAGCCGGGTATAGAGTTTTGGTGGCCACGGATGGCTTATCAGCCATAGAGCAAATCAGCTATTTAAAGCCGGACATCATCTTGTTGGATGTCATGATGCAGGGCATTGATGGCTTTGAAACCTGTAATCGCCTAAAAGCCAACCCGGATACCGCAGATATCCCCGTGTTGTTTATGACCGCCTTAACTGAGCTGGATGATTTACTTAGAGGATTTGATGAAGGTGCTGTTGATTACATCGTTAAACCCATACGCCCACCGGAAGTGTTAGCACGAATTGATGTGCAGCTTAATCAAGCTCGAAACCTAAAGCGCGCCGAAATTGCTTTAAATTCCAGTCCGTTTTCAGCACTGGCTGCCGACTCCACGGGAACCATCACTTGGCTCACTCCTTGTGCCAGGCAATGGTTGGATTTGTTTGTGCAAAAACATGCGATAACTGGCCCATGCAGCTCAGGCAATCCTCTGCCTTCGCTCCTGCTGAGTTGGTATAAAGCCAGTTTAAACCAAAGCAGTGACTCCGAACCCGATACCTTTCTTAGTCATAGGCAAGGCATTAGTTTTTCAGCAAAAATCAGTCCCTGCCTGCATAACGGTGAATATCTTTTAGTGCTGGATCAAAGTTCTGCAGAATGGGATTTGGAGTCGGTAAGGCACAACTTGGGGCTAACTTTTAGGGAAGTAGAAATATTAATGTGGGTTTCAATGGGCAAAACAAACAAAGAAATCGGCATCATATTGGGCAGTAGTCCGCGCACCATCAATAAGCACTTGGAACATATTTTTGAAAAGCTGGGCGTTGGCACTCGCGCTGCCGCCGTTTCGACGGTTTTGCAGCGGTCATTGATTTAATTGTGAGGGGGGCTATTGGTGCATCGTTTGCCCGAAACACCGATTTTCGCTCCCGCTCAAATCGGTTTATTCGGGCCTACAGGACTGCATTAAAACAATCCATCTTTACATTTGCAGTCAACCTGGAGCGAGCGATGTTAATAACTTTTAAGTTACTGATTACGCTTGGCTTCAATAATTTGATCCATAAAAAAACGTAATCTGTCATCAATAATTGCAGTCAATTGCGGGTTTAGGCCTTTAGATGTTTGTGCAAGCTTGATTTGTTGGATTGCGTCTTGGGTTTGTCCGGTCGCATAATAATACTCGGCCAGATAGCGATGGGATTCCGCCAGTTGGTTTAAGTCGCTGTAAACCTTGGCTAAAAGTTGGAAAAATATGGGTTGTTGTTGGGTTTTGGTGGCTAACGAAAACAGTGCGGTTTTGGCTTGGTCCGGTTTTCCGGTTTTTAATAACGATGAAATATATTCCAGTTTAATGGCATCATTATCAGGAAACAACTCAGATAAACTTTTGTAACGAACTAAAGCTTGCGTGTAATTTCTTGATTCTAATGAGGTTCTAGCAAGCGCAGCCATATATTGTGGTTGATCGGGATGTTCTTTTGCCAGTTGCTGAAATGTGTCCTCGGCCTCTTTAAAGCGCTGCGTGCTAAGTGCGACTAACCCCAAGCCATATCGAGCCACTGTGCGTTGTTCGGGCGTGCCTTGATTGGTGCCTAATTGGAAAAACTTTTGTGTTTCCGTGCTGTTTGTATCAGTTAATACGCGCAGTTTAGCCTTAGCCAGTTGATAATTTAACGAATCGCCATATTGTTTGTAAGGATACGATTCGGCACGACCACGGGTATCAGAAATACGCGACACCGTTACCGGGTGAGTGCGTAAAAACTCAGGAATATTTTGGCCGGCATATCGGCTTGATTGTTGTAATCGTTCAAAAAAAGCAGGCATGCTGCGTGGATCATATTGCGAGGCAACTAAGGTTTGCATACCCACCCGATCCGCTTCGGCTTCATTTTCACGAGTAAAATCGATTTGAAATTGCACGCCGTATGCCATTGCGGCCGCCAGTGGCACACCGGCACCTTGCCCGCCTTGATATTTGCCTGCGGTCATGGTGAGTGCAATCGCAGCTGCAGCGGCGATATAATTTGGAATCGTGCGTTTTTGCTCAGCCTCATAAGCACGGTACAAATGTCGTTGGGTGACGTGGGCAATTTCGTGCGATAAAACGGCGGCAAGTTCGCTTTCGGCTTCAGTCGTCAAAATCAAGCCCGAGTTAACCCCAATATAGCCACCAGGGCCGGCAAACGCGTTAATATCCTTATCCAAGACGATAAAGAAATGGAATGGGTGGCCTGGGTTGTCGCTATTAACGGTTAGTTTTTGGCCAATGGATTCTATATATTGCTGAATTTCGGCATCTTGGCTGATTAATACCTGGGAATGTAAACTGCGAAAAAACGCTTCACCAAACTGCATTTCTTCTGCAGGTGAAATTAAAGTGCCGGTGGAGTCGCCCATCTCCGGTAATTCAATTTTATTAATAGGCTCGGCTTGCGGCAAGGCAGGGCTGAGCAACAGGCTAAGTGCTAAAGTAATTGAGGTCGGTTTAAGGTTCATGGCAACTGGGACTAAGGGAAATCAGCAAAGTTCCTGTTAAGAGAAGCATCGCAAGTTTTTAATAATCACTTGTAAGACAATCGTATTAGAATAAGCCATACGATTATAAGGCAACTTAACATTAACCGTAACTATTCAGCGTTTTCTAGCCTAAGGGCGATAGAATTTGCCACAAATTAACCATCTAAAACATGCCTAGGATAAGATCGCATATAAAATCCCTGTTTAAACCGATCAGGATATTCCGTTCGTCTTGAGCCTGTCGAAGGATGGGCGGAAAATCAATGCGGGAAGTTATTTTTAGCTAAATCCTTATCCTGAATAGTTGCCCTTAACCAACCCACACAAATCAGTAACGGCTATGAAATTTGCCCTACAAATTAACAGCAGTCCCTATCAATCAAACGCAGGATATAGCGCTTATCAATTTATCCAGGCCGCGTTGTCACAAGGCCATGAGATTTTTAGAGTTTTTTTCTATTATGATGGTATTTATCATGCGTTTAAATATTCAAGTCCACCTGATGACGAGCTGCAATTGACTTCCTTGTGGAGCGCGCTGGCTGAAAATCATCAAGTTGACTTGGTGGTGTGTATTTCAGCCGCGCAAAGACGCGGCTTGTTATGCACTGACGAGGCAAAAAGACAAGGCAAGTTAGATCAGGATTTAGCTGAAGGTTTTCGAATCTCTGGATTGGGGCAGTTAGTTGAAGCCACGTTGCTGGCGGATCGTTTTTTGGTATTTGCCTGATTATGAAGAACTACTTATTTGTATTGAATAAGCCAGCCTATTGCGGCAACCATGCTCAAGAAACCCTGGATATTATTTTGACGGCGGCTGCTTTTGACCAAGCGGTTAGTTTGTTATTGTTGGACGATGGGGTATTTCAGCTCAAAACGCACCAAAATCCAACGGTCGGCCTTAAAGATATCGCTGCAATTTTTAGTGCTTTGGAAATTTACGATGTTACCCGCATTTATGTTGAAGCAGAATCGATATTGAACAGAGGCCTGAAGCCAGAAGATTTGTGTTTGCCTGTAGAATTGGTTAATCGAAAAGATGTGGCTAAATTAATGGCTGGGTTTGATATTGTATTTGCGGATTGATAGTAGCGTTTTTTTGATGATATGGATTGAGGTTAGACATCTCGGATTGCCTATGGCGGATTACGTTGCGCACGAAGTTATTGTCAGCTATCTAACATCAGCGTGTTGCGTGACTAATTCAACTTATCGATTGATTTTATGCTAGTTTTTCATAGCAAGCCGTGCTCAGCAAACGAATACGGCGCGCCGTCGCCAATAATAAAATGATCTAACACCCGAATATCAAATAAAGCTAAAGCCTGTTTTAGCTTGTTGGTGATTAACTGATCGGATTGGCTAGGTTCTGCAATGCCAGAAGGATGATTGTGGGCAAATATTACGGCTGCGGCATTATGATGTAAGGCTTGCTTGGCGACTTCTCTGGGATAGACGCTGGCCCCATCAATCGTACCTCTAAATAATTCTTCCAGCTTAATCACTCGGTTTTGGTTATCCAAAAATAAACAGGCAAATACTTCATAACTGTAACCACGCAAGTGTGCGCTCAGATAAGCTCTTGTTATGTCAGGACTGGTTAAAGCATTGCCGCGCTGTAAAATTTCTTTAAAATGCCGTCTAGCCATTTCCAATACGGCTTGCAGTTGTGCATATTTTGCTGACCCTAAGCCATTGGCTTGGCAAAATCGATCTAAATCCGCATCCAACAACGCTTTTAAGGAGCCAAATGACTCAAGCAGATCTCTAGCCAAATCAACGGCTGACTTGCCATGCGTGCCAGTGCGTAAAAAAATTGCCAATAATTCGGCATCGGTTAATGCCAGCGGCCCGCGATGAAGTAGTTTTTCTCTTGGCCGTTCTTCAGCGGGCCAGTCTTTAATAGTCAACGCTTGTTCCAGTTATTGATCAAAATTAAAGCATAGAAGAAATACTCTATACTTGCCATAATAACCCCTTTATTAATTCTGTAAGATCATGGTAATAAACACGCATATTTTATTGGCAATTAGCGGTGGAATCGCAGCTTACAAGTCTGCCGAATTGGTACGGCTGTTAAGAAAAAATGGTGCCGAAGTACGCGTAGTTATGACCGAGGCCGCCAAAGAATTTATCAGCCCGCTGACTTTCCAAGCCCTGTCCGGCAATCCGGTCTATAGCGATTTGTTTAGCGCCGAGGCAGAAAATGCTATGGGCCATATCAATCTGGCTCGTTGGGCGGATGCTTTGGTTATTGCGCCGGCCACCGCTAATATCATCGCCAAGTGCGCAATCGGTTTGGCGGATGATTTGGTGAGTACGCTTTACTTGGCGGCGGAATGCCCTGTGTATATGGCGCCGGCCATGAACCAGGCCATGTGGCGTAAACCGGTTACTCAACACAATATAAAAATCTTGTCTGATCATGGTGTTATTCTGATTGGGCCGGAACCAGGAGAACAAGCTTGCGGAGAAACCGGTTTAGGAAGAATGACAGAACCGGCGGTTATTTGTGAAAGACTATTTGCCAATACGCCTAAGCAATCTTTAAAGGGATTGAATGTACTCATTACAGCAGGCCCAACCCGCGAGCCATTAGATCCGGTGCGATATATAACTAACCGAAGCTCAGGCAAAATGGGTTATGCCTTAGCCAAGGCGGCGGTGAGTGCGGGCGCGAATGTGACTTTAGTGAGTGGGCCAACGGCATTAGCGCAGCCCGCCAATGTAAGTTTCCAAGGCGTGGAAACAGCGGCCGAAATGTATGATGCGGTAATAAGCAAGGCCAGCGCACAGGATATTTTCATAGGCGCTGCGGCCGTTGCCGATTACACTCCAGCCATCACCGAAACCGAGAAAATAAAAAAACAAAATGGGCAAACCCAACTCATTTTAAATAAAACACAGGATATTTTAGCCGCAGTTGCACAATTAAAATCGCGTCCTTTTGTGATTGGCTTTGCGGCAGAAACTCATGATTTACAGCATTATGCATTGGATAAATTAACGCGTAAAAACCTGGATATGATTGCTGCCAATTGGGTTGGGCGAGAGCAGGGCGGATTTGATAGTGATGAAAACGAATTACAGGTTTTTTGGCAAAATGGCCACAAAACATTGACCATGATCGACAAACAACAACTGGCTGAGCAGTTAATCAGCTTAATTGCAGAGAGATTAAATGAAAAAAATACAACTTAAACTGCTGGATCCTCGTTTAGGTAATAGCATACCGTTGCCAGAATATGCCACCGCCGGTTCGGCTGGCTTGGATTTGCGTGCTTGTCTGGATCAAGATGTAGAATTAAAACCTGGCGAAACCCTGTTAATTCCAACCGGCTTGGCAATTCATATCGACGATCACCACTTAGCAGCGGTATTGCTGCCACGTTCCGGGTTAGGCCATAAACATGGTATTGTTTTAGGTAACCTGGTTGGTTTAATTGATTCAGATTATCAAGGTCAAGTTTTTGTCTCCTGTTGGAACCGAAGCCAAGCCGCGTTTACCATTACCATTGGTGAGCGCATCGCACAAATGGTGTTTGTGCCTGTGGTGCAAGTAGCATTCGAGCAGGTCGATGATTTTACCCAAAGTTCACGCGGTAGCGGCGGGTTTGGTCACACCGGCAGACAGTAAATGTAATCAGAGGTTTGCAGATGAAACGATTATTTACTTATTTAGCCGCAATTTCGGTTGCTCTGATAGTAGGTGCAGTAGTAGGAGTGCACTGGTTAACCAATGATGAAGTCGTTAGCGCCAGACACGCTGCGGCTGAAGCTCAGGCTAAAAGTATTGCGATTGTGATTTCTGGACAGATTGCTGCGCTGGAGCGGGTATTGAATAAAATGTCCGAAGACCCCGCAGTAATAGCCGCCTTGACCAGTCGTGACAAGACACAACTGGCCGCTGCTGCCGCCAATCTTGAAAAATATTTTCCAGACATAATGAAATTCCGGTTACTGCTGCCAGGTATTAGCGATGTTGATAAGGATACGTCACCTCGCATGGGTTTTGCCGATCTGGAAATGGTGAAAGAAACCTTCAATAATGCCCAATTGCCTAGCATACTCGGTGATAATCCTGACCGGCATCTGGCCATGACTCAACAAGTATTTAATAACAACCAAGTGATTGGTGTTATTTTGGCGAGCATAAAGCCGGATATAGTCGATAAAATCATCAAAAAAAACCCGGTTATTGGCGTAGCCATTGAAGTAAAGCAAGACAAAATTGCCCTGGGCATTATCGGGGGTGAGCTTGACAAAGCCGGCCTTAAAACCGCCCAGTTGCCTATTGCTGGCACTGGCTGGCAGCTAAATTACTGGTATAGTGGTAGCGCTAACTTAACAGACAGTACCTTTTTTACGTTGTTGATTGTACTGCCCGTGTTCCTTTGCTTATTAGCTTTTTTTTCCGGGCATCGTCGTTTGTCCGTGTGGTTATCTCAAGATGTCAGCACGGTTATGAAAGCGTTTAAAGATGTCATGGGCAACAATTCGCAAAGTAACTACCCGATTAAACTGTCCGAAATGGATGTGGTGATACCCACATTGATCCAATTTAAACGAGTTCTTGATAGCACCGATCTTATCCTGCCTGAAAATGAAGAATTTGAACTGAACGGTTTTTTTGGAGAATCCAGCGCGGAAGAAAAAAGGGAAAAGGTCATTAATAATGATCCCGTTACCATCAACAAAAAACAGCCGGTGGCACAAGCCCCCGCTCCAGCTAAAAAAACCGCTGGTTTTGACAGTATTTTTAGAGCCTATGATATTCGCGGTATCGTCAACAAATCCTTAACTGAAAAGCATGTTTACGATATTGGGTTGGCGATTGGCAGCATGGCCAGTAAAAAAGGCATAAAAACCATTGTGCTGGCCAGGGATGGCAGAATATCCAGTCCAGTACTGGCTGAAGCAATGGCAAGAGGCCTGGTCGCAACTGGTCGTGATGTGATGGATATAGGCATGGTCCCTTCGCCTGTGCTGTATTTTGTTGCGCAACATATTGATGGGCGCTCAGGTGTAATGATTACAGGTAGCCACAACCCGGCTGAATACAATGGTATTAAGATAGTGCTGGGTGGTGAAACACTGGCAGGAGAACAAATTCAGCAAATTAAACAAACCATTGATACCCAGATTTTTTCTTTATCCAGTCCCGGTGAAATCAGCCAAAACAACCATTTTATTGATGAATATATCGGCATAATCACGGAAGATATTCGATTAGACCGGCCAATGAAGGTCGCAATGGATTGTGGAAATGGCGTCACGGGCAAATTGGGTCCTATCTTATTAAAAGCATTAGGTTGTGAAGTCATTGAATTGTTTACTGATATAGACGGCACGTTTCCCAACCATCATCCAGACCCCAGCAAACCGGAAAATATGTCAGACTTAATCGGGGCTGTAAAATTTTATAATGCTGACGTGGGTGTGGCCTTCGACGGCGATGGCGACAGGTTAGGCGTGGTTGATAGCGGTGGCAAGATAATCTGGGCCGACCGGCAGATGATGTTGTTTGCCAAAGATGTATTAGCCAACAAGCCAGGGTCGGAGATTATTTATGATGTAAAATGTTCCAGGCAATTAGGTTTCCAAATCAAAAAATTCGGTGGCAGGGGGACGATGTGGAAAACAGGTCACTCTTACATGAAAGCAAAGCTAAAGGAAACCGGTGCAAAGTTGGCCGGAGAGCTTAGCGGCCATATCTTCTTTAATGACCGTTGGTTTGGTTTTGATGATGCCCTGTATGCCGCAGCCAGATTACTTGAAATTCTGGCCCGGGACTCACGTAGCAGTGCTGAAGTTTTTGCTGATTTTCCCGATTGTATCAATACGCCGGAATTGCTTGTGAATATGGCGGAGGGTGAAAATTTTACCTTTATTAAAGCCTTAACAGCGGCAGCAAAGTTTAAAGACGCCAAACTGACAACGGTTGATGGCTTAAGAGTTGATTTTGCCGAAGGCTGGGGTTTGGTCAGAGCTTCAAACACCACGCCATCATTGGTGTTACGTTTTGAGGCGGATACCCACGATGCCATGATTGACATACAAGATCAATTTAGAACGCTAATGGTCAAGATTAAACCAGATATAGTTTTACCTTTTTAACAGGAAAATCAGAAAATGATACAAGAAAAATCCGCCCACCAAATTGCCAGTATTCTCATTGAAGCGCTGCCATATATCCAGCGTTTTAAAGGTAAAACCGTGGTGGTTAAGTTTGGCGGCAACGCGATGGTGGATGAAGCCTTAAAACACAGTTTCGCCAGAGACATTGTGCTGATGAAACTGGTTGGTATTAACCCAATTGTTATTCATGGTGGCGGCCCGCAAATTGGCCAATTATTAACAAGACTGGGTAAAACGTCCGATTTTGTCGATGGTATGCGCGTAACCGATAGTGAGACTATGGACGTTGTGGAAATGGTCTTGGGCGGTTTGGTTAATAAAGAAATTGTTAACCTGATTAATATGCACGGCGGTAAAGCGGTTGGGTTAACCGGCAAAGACGGCAATTTTATCCAGGCCAGAAAAATCAACATCACCCGGTCCGCGCCAGAAGCCAAAGCGCCAGAAATTATTGATTTGGGACATGTGGGCGAAGTCAGCAGTATTGATCCATCTGTTGTGGAGATGTTGGGTCGTAGCGATTTTATCCCTGTGATTGCACCAATCGGCGTGGGTAAGGATGGACATTCCTATAACATCAATGCGGATTTAGTGGCTGGCAAGGTTGCTGAAGTATTAAAAGCCGAGAAATTGATCCTGCTAACCAATACCGCCGGTATTTTGGATAAACAAGGTGCGTTGTTGACGGGCTTATCAATTAAAGATATTGATAATTATATTGAGGATGGCACAATTTCCGGTGGCATGATTCCCAAAACCCGTTGCGCTACCGATGCGTTAAAAGGCGGTGTAAATAGTGTGCACATTATCGATGGCAGGGTGGAGCACGCCGTGTTATTAGAGCTATTTACCGATCAAGGGGTTGGAACCTTATTGCTTAGTCGCGCGAAGTAACAAGGCATTATTCATAAATGGCCGGAATGCCGAACGGATATTTTTTACCGTTTGGCTGGCGCATAATTCTTTACCTTGCATGGAATCGCGGCAACGAATATCCAAAAATAGCTGAAAATCGTCATTTTTTATGGCTATTTTTGATAATGACAAACTGAGGTCACTATCTTTTGCCGGAGGCCGGTTCATAATCAACCTGTCGTTATAAACATCCGGCAGGGTAGTGGAATGCTTATTTACAAAATCCCCTGCTATTTCCCAGGCTTTATTGCACTTGCTGTCATTTTCACAATAAAACAAGCCCAGTTCGTTAGCTTCTTTAATGCTGGGCACTTTATTATTGTTTTCCTGCTGACTTAGTTTGGTTTGGGTTAGATAAAGATAGCGTTCCACATCGGCATTATCTTCTTTGGCAATTTTGATGTGCTTGGTGATGTGGGCATTAATAGCTGTTTCGTTGTCGGAAATTTGTGCTTGGGTAGATTTAATATCTTGCAACAACTGCTGCGGCACTTTTTGGGCATTGCGTTCAAATTCGGCCGCTTTCCTTTGTTGATCTTCCAATTGCTTGTTTAATCGCCATGCAATGCCATCCAGCACTTTCTTTTGGGTGTCCAGGGTTTGGTTTTTCTCATTAATCGCCTTTACCATGTCGTCTTTTGTATCGTAAGTACTTAGCAATAAACGATCATGCACAATCTGTCTTTCAATTAGCTTTTCTTGAGCTTTACGTAAATCGAGAAGCTTTTTCTCCAATTCCATCTGTTCTTTGGTTTTGGCTTTTTCTGTGACTTCTAAAACCCGGCCTGATTTGCTTAATGAATCCCGTTGGTAATGTGATTGATCTGGTGGTACTAAATCAGAAAAATAGGTATTGCCGTTTTCATCAACCCATCGATACATTTTTTTTGCCGACACGGTGCCCGTTGCTGCAATAAACAACAGGCTGACTAAAAAAATACGCAAAATCAAATTTTTGCCGGACATAGGGTAAGCTCAATAAGTCTCTTGAATGCTTTGTATCAATTTAAGATAGCACAAAAAATGCCTTGCGTTTGAAGCTGAATAATCAATCCAAATTAAGGCAACACCAAATCAAAACTAAGTTGTTTAAGAAGCTCAGGCGATCGGCTAGGTGCAGAGATGGCAATGCGCTTATCCCGACCAGATTCGCCTGATAGTAATTTGCAAGCTGATTTGCTGACAGCAAATTCTCCGGCAATAAACTTCAGTAAATATTGATTTGCTTTGCCGTCCACTGGTGGAGCTTTAATTCTGAGCTTAAGCCGATCCCCATGCAAACCGCACCATTCATCCTTGCTGGCTTTGGGTTGTACATGCAAATTTAAAATTAACACGCCATTTTCATAAGCGTACCAGTTCAACTAATCAGGCCTGCTAATTGATGCAGCGGCGGTAAAATGACCATTTTTGCCAATTGTAAAAACATTAATGCCGCTAAAGGTGACAAATCAATGCCACCTAAATCAGGAATAAATTTACGACAGGTGTTAAGTAATGGTTCCGTTAAGCTGGTTAAAATGGATGTAGCTGCATTAAAACCGCCTTGGTTAAACCAGCTTAAAATAGCTCTGGCAAACACGGCGTATACAAAAATATTCAGCAGTAACGAAATCAACTGCGTTAGCGACAAAATGGTTAAAGCACCAATACTGATGGTGACGCCTTTTAACAATAAAATAGATAAATCCGCCAGCATTTGTAAACCGAGCACCAACACCAGCGATGAGGTGTCAATTTTGCCAATGGGCGGTATAAATCGGCGCAACACTTTTAACGGCGGGTGAGTCGCTTTCACTAAAAATTGTGAAATAGGATTGTAAAAATCAGCTCCGCTCCATTGCAGTAAAAAACGCAATAGCACAGCTAAGATGTACAAGGAAAATAGGCTGTCGATAATAAAAATGACTGGATCGGTCATGTAAGAGGAACCCATTAACTTTTCTCCGCTAAATTAGACATTTCAATAGACCGGTCGCGTGCCGCATGCAGTGCTTTTGATACCAGCTCCGAAAAACCGCCTTCGATAAAGGTTTCAATTGCACGTTGGGTGGTGCCGCCCGGGGAGGTGACGCGTTTTCGGAGTTGCTCTGGTGATTCAGCCGATTCCAAGGCAATTTTTGCAGCGCCTAAAGCGGTTTGTTGCACCAGCAATCTTGCAGTCTGCTCATCTAACCCTAGTTCGCGCGCAGTTTTTTCCATCGCTTCCATCAGCAAAAAGTAATATGCGGGACCACTGCCTGATACCGCAGTGACAGCGTCCAGCTGGGCTTCGTCATTAACCCAAAGCGCAATGCCTACGGCCCGTAAAATGTTTTCTGCCAAATCGCGCTGTTCAGCACTGACCTTTTCATTGGCATGCAAGCCCGTAGCGCCAGTTAATACCAACGCAGGGGTATTGGGCATGCAACGTACAATGGCTGTGTTATCACCTAACCATTTAGTTAAGCTTTTTTGGGATATGCCCGCCGCAATTGAAACAACGAGTGCTTGCTTCTGTTGGATTAAAGCAGCAATGCCGGACGCTACTTCCGCCAATATTTGTGGTTTAACGGCCAAAACAATCACATCAGTAGCGTTAACTACGTCTTGATTGCTATCTGTCACATTAACTTGCAAATTGCGGCTTAAATTATTGCGAGTTTCTGCATTTATATCCGAAACCCAAATCAGCTCCGGCTTGTGTCCACTGGCTATCAATCCGCTAATTAAGCTGGATGCCATATTACCGCCGCCGATAAAACCTATTTTTTGTGTATTCATTGCCATCGAAAGTTGGTTGAAGATATAGTTATTTTACCCTATATAAGGCCAGTGCAAACAATCACAAGTCATTTGAGATAAAATACACACAGTGCTGTGCGCAATAACGTTAATCCAAAGTCATGATTGATACCATCTATATAGAAAATAACATTCGACAACATGCTCGGGTTACTGACATTGTTAAGCGCTTTCCGCACGCCAGAATTATTGATTGCGCGCGATACGGCGAAGTTTTTAACCCAAAATCCCAAAATTTCCGCTTACAGAAAACCAACCCAGCGCTCATACTGGCCGAAAAATACAAAAACTTTGCCTTACCAGCCCCAGTTGGTTATGGCATTGGCGCTACAAAAAACTACTATTTTTCGCATATGCTTAACTGCTTATACGATTGTCGCTATTGTTTTTTACAAGGCATGTATCAATCAGCAAATTATGTGTTGTTTGTTAATTATGAGGACTTTCAGCAAGAAATTACAGAGTTATGTGCAGCCAGCCCAAATGAGCCAATCCATTTTTTTTCTGGCTATGACTGTGACAGTCTAGCCCTGGAGCCAGTAACCGGTTTTGCCGACTATTTTTTAACGTTTTTTGAAGGCCTGCCCAATGCCTGGCTGGAGCTGCGCACAAAAAGCACCCAAATTAGAAGTCTGTTAAACCGGCCACCTTTACCGCGTTGTATCGTAGCGTTTAGCTTATCACCGGATGCGGTTGCCAATAAAGTGGAAGCTAAAGCACCCAGTTTAGAAAAACGTCTGGAAGCCTTATCTAAATTACAAAAGCACGGCTGGCAAATTGGTTTGCGATTTGATCCGTTAATTTACCAAACCGACTACCAACAACAATATCTACAATTTTTTGAGCAAGTGTTTAAGGTTGTTGATTTACAGCAATTGCACTCAGTTAGCTTAGGTACTTTTAGGTTACCAGAGCAATACTTTAAAAAAATCCATAAGCATTATCCAGAAGAGAAGCTGTTTGCCAGCCCGTTTACTAACCAACAAGGCATGATTATGTATCCAGCGGAACTAGAGCAAGCCATGATGGCTTTTTGCAGCCAGCAAATCCTAAACCATATTCCTGCCGAAAAGTATTTTCCATGCTCCCAATAAAACGCACCGTCTTAGTGACTGGAGCCAGCTCTGGAATAGGGCGGGCAATTGCCAGAAAGCTGCTGCAGCAAGGCCATCTAGTATTAGGTGTATCAAGAAATATTGGAAAATTTACCCACGCACACGCCAATTTTAAAGCCATTCAAATGGATTTTGCTTTATTAGCCCAACTGCCGCAGCAACTACGCGAACTGGATAAAGCCTATCCTGAAATTGACACAGTCATATTTGCCGCAGGCATCGGCCAATTTGGCTCTGTAGAAGAGTTTTCATATCAACAACTGGCTGATGTGATGAACGTTAACTTTACCAGCGTGACTTACTTAACCAAAGCCCTGTTGCCATCGTTAAAACGCAAAGCCAAAGCAGACTTAATCTATATAGGCTCCGAAGCTGCCTTAAAAGGCAGTCGAAAAGGCGCAATCTATTGCGCAAGTAAATTTGCCCTGCGCGGCTTTAGCCAAGCTTTGCGTGAAGAGTGCAGTAAAAGCAATGTGAGAGTGTGTTTGATTAACCCGGGCATGGTAAAAACGGAATTTTTTGATCAACTGTCCTTTGAGCCGGGTGAGGATGCCAGTAATTATTTATTGCCAGAGGATGTGGCCGAGGCGGTTAGCTATGTGTTGGGGTCGAATGCACAAATGGTTGTGGATGAGATTAATTTGAATCCCATGAATAAAGTGGTTCGTTTTAAACCGCGCTCAATTTAAGCCAGTACGCTACCATCAAAATCTAATTCATCGACAACTTAAAACTTTGTGTTATTCAAACTTTTTATGGTGCCAGACTACCAGGGTTTTAAGTCTGTAATTTCCAGCACATCGCCGGTGTCTTTACCAATAATAACAGCCAAATCTGACACCTTGCCCTTTAAAGGTACAAAGCCAATGCCCTTAGGGTGATCGGCATATTTTTGTTTTAAAGCAGTCACTTTTGTTATGTGGTCAAGATTTAATGTATTCAATTTTTCAATACTTTGCAATTTTAAAATGACTTCCTTTTTTTTGCTTTCATAAGGAGTATAGAATTGTGGGAAATGTTGTAAATCATCGCCCCCTGCAGCCGCACTAAACAAAATATCATTGCGCATTTTAATATCAGACGGCATCTGCGCAGCAATAATTTTGGGTTGTCCTAACGACAGGGATTTAAATTTTTGATTAGTTACATTGGTAAGTTTGTCTTCAGTTAAGTCGTTGGCGAAAACTAAATCAAACCTGTCAACGCTATAAACTACATAAACAGGACGGGCTTGAAATACAGAGTTTAAACCATAGAACAACGCAGCAATTTGAATTAGCAAAACAATGGCTAAATCGTACTTTAATTCCTTTTTAGAAGGGTTAAATATGATTAAGGTAATCACTGGACCAAGAACCACATCAACCGTCAGTAATGTCAAAAAGATATGAGATACTCCAGCCGTTTCATCAAATGGTGTTGGATACCAGACCATAAAAACAAGCGCAGCAGAACCCAGTGCAATTAGCATGGATCCAAATAAATGGGTTCCAAAGGCTTGGTAACGGCTAAATGTCATCATAATTCTATCCATCAAAAAAATATTAGGTTTAACAATATTGCCCGTAACATTTTATGTTCTAGCTATAAGGCCGGAACGACAACGAGTGATGCTAAAAATATAGAACATTTTTCTGATTTTTTAAGAGTTCCGGTAATGTCGAATGACTTGAAAAGCGATAAGGAGAGTATTTTCCATTTATGTTTTGTATTGCTTTAACACATTCTAATATATACCGAGACATGAGATTACCCTTCCCTATTCTGGCATTATTTACACTCAGAAGGTGCAAAGCGTGCCTTTACTCCTGATGCGCCTATAGCTGTAGATGGTAATCCTCGGGAAACAGAAGTATCGCTAGTTTCAGTAGCACAGGCCCAATCTATAGGGCCTAAAGCACCGGTGGTCAAGCCGATATTTAAGGGCAAAAAGACCCCGGGGGCTGATACAATAAACGGGGTAAGGCTGAGTGATCTTTGATTTACTGCTAAACCAACAGTGTTGTGGTTAAAGCGAATAGATATAGCTCCAGTTATGGGATTTATCTGAATGTCTTCAACGTATTTGCTATTTGCGCCGGTGTTGTTGTTTTGGTTGTTGAATGTTGTCGCTACTATGTTTAAGTCTGATCCGGTTGCAATTTCACTGATAGCTGCTTTCGCTGGGGCTGACAAAATAATACCTTCTGTCAACTTAATACGAACTATATAGTCTTGTAAAGCTGGTAATGCGATGGATATCAATACGCCCATTATGGTCACAACGATCATAAGTTCAACCAGAGTAAATCCATGTTGAAAACGAATTGTTAGTGTAGGCATCTTAAATTCTTGAATAAAGGTCTAAGGTAATAAACCGCTTCTAATTCATAACTAGAAGCGGTTTAGTCTAACTTATTGAGATATCCTTAGGTTGCTAAACTACAGTAACCAGAACTAGATCACAATTAAGATGCTATCGGCAAGAAGCTGGAGCATATTTCGCTTGTAACGTACCTGCTGCTGCACCTGCCATATTTTGATCTGAGGCTGTTACACCAGTGGCAGAGGTGCATGCCCAGTCTAATGAGCCACTTGTGCCAGCGGCTATTGCTGCTGCCAAAGTAACAGATGTACCAGCTGCCGCTGTACGTACGTATGGTGATAATACTATCGTGTTTTCAGCGGCTGCTAAACCAACCGATGTCGGGTTAAAAGTGATAGTAGTGACGCCAGTGTTTGCAGCAGCCATTAGGATGCTATTAACATACTTACTGTTTGCACCAGTACCAGCTGCTTGAGCATTCCATGTTGTTGTTACACGGGTTAAGTCAGCTTGGCTGGCTGAACCATCAGTAGAAATCATTTGTTTCGCACTTTCAGCGAGCCCTAAACCTTCTGTTACGCGTGCACGTACTGTGTAATCTTGATACGCTGGTAATGCGACAGCGGCCAAAATACCAATAATTGCCACAACGATCATTAATTCGATTAAGGTGAAACCTTGTTGTACTTTTTGCATGTTCATTTTCATAATTTAATTCTCTTTAAGGGTTGATGAAAAAATAACTTCAATTAGCTTAAAGCAGCAAGCGTGCCAAATGGCTTAATTTGGGGGGTTAAAATATTTTACTTTTCCCCGTATTCAACTTGAGCCTCTGGTTTTATTGACGTACAGGGTAGCGATTCGGATAGAAAAATTTTTCAAATATTTAGTTGTTAGCAATAAATATTGTCACTGGATAGTAAATCGAATACATGGCAGTGGCACTATGTGACGTTTTTTGTCAGCAGTGTTGTCATCATGTAATTTGGGTGTGACTTAGAAATAAGATGCAGTGTTTTTTATATTGGTTTGTCATGCGCATAAATAAACAATATAAGCGGCTGATCTATGCAAAATACTGCTCTTAAGAAAGCAACTAATATCACTCTTTCTGCGGATGTATTGGCTGAAGCTAAAGCACTTGGAATAAATATTTCTCAAACTTGCGACCAGTTTTTACGTGAATTGGTACGTAGCAAACGTGAACAGCAATGGCAGAACGACCATGCTGCTTTTATAGCGTCTTACAATATATTGGTAGCTGAAGAAGGATTACCTTTGGATGATTGGCGGTCATTCTAAGATGGCGCGTTTTGATGTTTATACCAATAGTGGCGCTTTGGTATCCGCAATTCCGTATTTATTAGATGTGCAAAGTGATTTGTTAGCTGGACTGGATACTTGTATTGTTGTGCCGTTGCGAAGAGTTGACCGTTTTCCGGCTATTAATCTTCCATCAAATTTGATACCAACTTTTGATATTTAAGGTGTGCTTTGTTTAATGGAAACACCCAAACTTGTTGCAGTGCCCAAAAAGTTGTTAAAAACACAGGTCACTTCACTAATAAACCATCAACTTTAAATTACTGCCCCGCTCAACTTTCTGTTTCAAGGCTTTTAAATTCAAAACCAAATACCCACCATACAGCAATTTTCATTGTGCCTTGCCCACTTCCTACCTTACAATTCGGCTGATCAATCCATGTGACACTTGGCGGCGTGTTTCGTCGCTTTCTATTTATAATAATGAGGAGATGGTATGTTTAAAATTCGTTCAATAGTTGCTGCGCTGGCTTTGGCTGGTTCTGTGTCGGTGGCTTTTGCTTGGGAGGCGTTGCCAACCACTGCGCCTGCACCGGAAGATAACCCCACTACAGCTGAAAAAGTGGCGTTGGGTCAAATGCTTTATCATGATCCCCGTTTATCTTCTTCCGGCACTGTGTCTTGTTCGTCTTGCCATAATACAATGTTGGGCGGTGAAGATAACCGACCAAATTCTGTGGGCGTTGGTGCTCAAACGGGTGGACGCAGTGCACCTACGGTTTGGAATGCGGCATTTAATAAAGTCCAGTTTTGGGATGGTCGCGCTGCCAGTTTGGAAGCCCAAGCTGCGGGTCCTGTGACTAATCCGATTGAGATGGGTATGAAGAGCTGGGATGACGTGGTTGTGCGTTTAAAAGCCATTGATGGTTACGGAGCGGCGTTTGAAAAAGCCTTCGGCGGTAAAGATTCCATTTCTAAAGATAATGCAACTAAAGCAATCGCGGCTTATGAAAGAACTTTAATTACACCAAACAGCGCGTTTGATAAATATTTGGGCGGCGAGAAAACTGCGTTAACCGAACAGCAAGTGCGCGGTATGAAAAAAGTGGAAGAAATAGGTTGCGGCACTTGCCATAGCGGGCCAGCTTTAAACGGCGGCGGCGCTTTTCAAAAATTCCCAGTTACCCCAAATGGCGCATTTGAAGCACAACATCATTTCTTAAAAGACAAAGGCGTGGCGGAAGTGAGTAAAAATCCAGCCGATGAGCATTTGTTTAAAGTGCCTACCTTGCGTAACATTGCTTTAACAGCGCCTTATTTCCACAATGGCTCGGTTGATACTTTGGATAAAGCAGTCGTGGTGATGGCTAAAACGCAGTTAGGTAAAGATTTAGCTAAAGATGAAGTGGCCGATATTGTGGCGTTTTTGAACAGCCTGACTGGGGAATTTCCTAAGCAAACGATGCCAACTTTACCTGGCACATTGGGTTCTACATTTACTACATCCAGTTCTGCCAAGTAAGCACTTGGGTTAGCGTTAAAATAAAAAGGGAGCTTCGGCTCCCTTTTTATTTGCGAGCGTTGGCGGGTTTGTGTAGTTGATTCTTAAAGCCCATCTGCGATTTTCAGGTCGATTGTGGGGATTTAGATGCAACCTATTCAAACTGTCTATACACCATATGCTTATAGGCGAATGTATTCGCTCTACACTTAAAAGCGCGGAACAATTACACATTGGTATAACAAATAGAATTTAAGGCCGCTCTCGGGGCTGAGCACGGTGTTGGCATAGAAACTTATTACGTATAATTTCAGCAGAGATATGCAATTTCTAAACAGCGTCATTGCCGGTATCCGGAATACATGGACGTAATACCAATCCCAATAAGTTTTTATTTAGAACCCTCATCCTGGGATTCACGGCATACACTCCTGCCCCAGATATTGACAAGTCTCAGCTAAAGTCAAAATGATGAAAGTTTTGAAACAGGTGAGTTACGTCCATGTAATCTGGATACTGGCACCCGTCAGAGCGCGTAGCGAATCCCTGCCGGTATGACGTGGCTTTGAGATTGTGCTCCTCAGCTGAAAGTTTTACTTATCCAGGAAAATATATTGGGATTGGTATAACTTGCACCCTTTTAACTTAAGCTGAGACATTGTAAGTGTTCAAAAAAAATTATTGGGATGGGTATAATCAGCAAACTGCTGGCCAGTGCTGGTTGCTGTTATAATCTTCTGTAATTTCAAATACATGTTGATTACAAAAAGAATGTCCAAGAATTCTGCGTTTAAATCTGCAACAGCTTATCCTAATCGAACGATGGCTTTTCTGTTAGATAAGATTTCTCAACAGCAGTTACTTTTACTGAAGTTACGAGCCGCATTGCCTCCAGCACTGGCTGGGCATATTTCACATTGCGTTGTAAATGATAAGACCTTATTGATTTATACCAAATCTACGTCTTGGGCATCTGTGCTGCGTTTTCATGACCAGGCGTTGTTAGATGCGATTGCCGCACTAACCCAAAGAACGGTAAACGTTCTTAAAATTAAAGTGCTGCTTGAAAGTAGTTCTGGAAGTAGCCAATCGGCAGTGCGCAAGGCTAAAGTGCCTTCGCAGGAAGCAATAGAAATCATCCGAAATCAAAGTGAGTCAGTTTCGGATGATCAATTGCAGCGAGCTTTGATTAAACTGGCGACAACTTTAAAAAAGGTGTCGCAGTAATTTCAGTGTTACGCGGCTGTGCGTGGAGTTTGTGCCGAACGCATAAATGTTATTGGCACGTCTTCTTCGTTTTCGTATGTGACCATTTCCCAGGCATCCGTGTCTTCAATTAATGCCCGCAGTAAACGGTTATTTAAGCCATGACCGGATTTAAATCCGGTAAATTCGCCGATTAAGCTGTGCCCAAGCAAATACAAATCGCCAATGGCATCAAGAATTTTGTGTTTAACAAATTCATCGGCATAGCGTAAGCCATCTTCGTTTAGGACCTTGTCGTCATCTACTACGATTGCATTATCTAAACTACCACCCAAGGCCAAATTGTTTTGCCTTAACATGTCGATGTCTTTCATAAAACCAAATGTGCGGGCTCTACTTACTTCTTTTACAAAAGTCGTTGAAGAAAAGTCCATCGTGGCTGTTTTGACATGTTCAGCAAAGGCTGGATGTTCAAATTCGATGGTAAAAGTCACCTTAAAGCCGTCGAACGGATTAAACTCAGCCCATTTATCTCCATCTTCTATGCGTATGCTACGCTTGATTCGGAGATATTGTTTTGGGCAATCCTGTTCTTCCACACCTGCCGATTGCAATAAAAACACAAATGGACCAGCGCTACCGTCCATAATGGGTACTTCCGGTGCGCTAACGTCAACAATTGCATTATCAATGCCTAAGCCGGCAAAGGCGGACAATAAATGTTCAATGGTGGATATTTTGATATCACCGGAAACCAACGTGGTGGACAAGTTGGTTTCCCCGACATTGCCAGGTGTGGCTTTTATCGAGATCGGGTTGTCTAAATCCACGCGGCGGAATTGAATACCGGTGTTTGGTTCTGCTGGGCGCAAAGTTAAATAGACTTTGTCGCCCGTGTGCAACCCAACACCAGTGGCCCGGATTGTATTTTTTAAAGTTCGCTGTTTAATCATAAAATCTTAACGCCTGATGAAAGAGGCAAAACGACAAATTCTAACACAAAACACCTAAAAAATAGAGCTTGTTCCATCTGCCAAAACGATTAATCGGCCTGACGACGTAAAAACGCAGGTATATCCAGATAATCTAAATCAATATCTTTTTTAGGTTGTGCGCCAAAACGAGTTTCTCTGTTTTCAGTCCGGTCACGGATTGCAGTTGGTTTATCAAGACCGGAGTAGTCACCTGCCGCCGCCGCTGCCGCGATAGTTGGCATGGCTTTAACAGTGGCTTTAATAGCACGGTTTGCTAAGCCCATGCCGGTTGCTACTACAGTTACCTTGATTTCATCACCTAAATCAGGATCAATTGCGGTACCAATTTTAATAATGGCATCTTCTGAAGCAAATTCATGCACGATGCTACCGACTTCATTAAATTCAGCAATTCCCATATCGGCTGCAGAGATGTTAACCAAAATGCCTCTGGCACCTTGTAAGTTAATGTCTTCCAATAATGGGCAGGCGATGGCTTTTTCAGCGGCTTCACGAGCACGGTGTTCACCTGAAGCAGAACCAGTACCCATAATGGCAGCGCCCATGCCGGACATAACGGTACGAACGTCGGCAAAGTCAACGTTGATCATGCCAGGGTGTACGATTAGGTCAGTAATGCCTTGTACGGCGTCCAGTAACACGTCATTGGCCGCTTTAAATGCGTTCAACAAAGAGACGTTGTTACCCAGTACTGGCAGTAATTTTTGGTTTGGTATGGTGATTAAAGAATCCACATACTTTTCCAAATCAATAATACCTTGTTCTGCGACAGCGGCTTTCTTTTTGCCTTCAAACAAGAAAGGTTTGGTTACCACCGCAACCGTTAAAATGCCCATTTCACGGGCAATTTCCGCGATAACCGGGATAGCGCCAGTTCCTGTGCCGCCGCCCATGCCAGCAGTCAAAAATACCATGTCCGCACCTTGCAGCACTTCTTTGATGCGTTCTTTATTTTCTTGTGCAGCCTGTCTGCCAACTTCAGGATTGGTTCCAGCGCCTAAACCTTTGGTTAATTCAATACCCAATTGGATAATGGTACCCATGTTTAATTTTCTTAACGCTTGTGCGTCAGTGTTGGCGCAGATAAATTCAACGCCTTTGATGTTGCTGCCAACCATATGGTTAACGGCATTACCGCCGCCGCCGCCAACACCAATTACTTTAATAACAGCAGTTTCTGTACACATATCCATCAATTCATATTTCATTTTCG
>Ga0208264_1000229_pt1 | contig 23087 bp, 18 predicted proteins | sample LakWasMet31_HOW6_2_FD_183873 | JGI IMG/M metagenome (GOLD analysis project Ga0208264, IMG submission 183873) | Freshwater sediment methanotrophic microbial communities from Lake Washington under simulated oxygen tension - Sediment Metagenome... | ecosystem: Environmental > Aquatic > Freshwater >... | reverse complement strand
TGGCATGTCACAGCAAAATTACAGTTGCCTACCAACCTGTCAATTTTACCCTTGCCACCTTATTCGCCTGAACTCAATCCTGTCGAGCAGATATGGCAGCAACTGCGGCGGTCAGATTGGGCAAATCGATGCTTTAAAAACTACGACGACATTCTTGATGTTTGCTGCCAGGCTTGGAATAAATTTGCATTGCAACCGGACGCCATTCGATCTCTTTGCTCTCGGAGCTGGGCGGTGTTGTTATAGAAACTTATTGGGATTGGTATAAGCCCAAACCGCCGAAAATTCCGGCGAGTGTTTACTAAACGATACAGCCACATTATTCCAACTCAAATTTTGCGACAATCACATCAAGGTCTATACTCTGCCCACTATCTCGGAAGGCATAGTGACCGTTGAAATGAATATTCCGCCAAGCGGCTGAAGAGACTTTCTTGATGAGCGCCAAAATTTTCAGTTTGAGGGACGCTTCATATTTATCGAGTATCCGCGACAGAATTGCGGAATTATAATATGCATGTCACCAGTAATCACCATTGGCACGATATCGGATGTATTTTGGTACCAGATATCGAAAACAAAATGACCTTCAAATTCATGGGTGTAAAACGTCTTCCAATATTTGCCACTAACGAGCACGCGTTTTCTAGTCAAAAAAATAGAAAATATAATAACATCAATAAAATATATGATAATTGCTGGAAAATTGAAACGCGCTTTTTCTGTAGGCTTGGCAAAAGTTAAACGCCGTTTTCCAACATTGAAGCCTCGAATCCCTGGATTCGGTAAACTCTATCTAAGCTACTCGCTGATTTGGTTTAGTTTTTCTCAAGTAAAGCTAAACCTCGCCCCCCTTTCCGCGCTAATTAACAAGCTCAACATTGAGCGGAACGCTTTGAATGTCGCTTTATTAGGGTCGTTTGAAGCACGTCACAACTGTCCGATTTAGGTAAGCGTAAAAGCATAGCCCACAGGCTGTTATGGGTCCAAACTCCACGTTCGCAATCTCCCCAAGATATTTCTAGCCAATCCTACCATTGACGCTGCCGCAATTGGGCATCTCCTGACGGAATGCACCTACAATCCCAGCAGTGCAGCCGACTTCTGATATTTCGTGCAGTCGTCTTCTGAAAATGACAATCGCAAAATGGCCGGTAACAAAAGAGCCCCTTTTTAATTATTCGATAGGAGCTTCACTCCGTCTGGTCTCAGTTCTCCATTAGGCGAAACATGTCTGTATAAAGTTTGCCTGGCAATACCTAATTCTTTGCATAGATTACCGATTACTGTTTCTGGCTGTCATTTTAAAGAGTCGCCCACCGCGTACACGCGCAGAAGCCAAACCGGCAACCGCTCGTTCTGAGATGAGTTCTCGTTCAAACGCAAATAGCGCAGCAAAAATACCGAAGACTAATTTTCCGGCAGCAGTCGTGGTGTCGATAGCCGCACCTTGACCAGTCAGCACCTTGAGACCAACACCTCCCAAGGCAAATTCGTGTTTGGTATTTTTGCTGCTCTCGCTGAGTTTGAGCGGGATTTGATTTCTGAGCGCACCAAAGCCGGTTTAGCATCGGCCGGTGCGCGCGGTCGAAAAGGCGGAGCACCGTTTAAAATGACACCACCTAAATTGCGACTGGCAATAGCCTCTATGGGCAAACAAGAAACCCACATTGGCGATTTATGTAAGGAACTTGGAATCACACGGCAAACTTTCTACCGTTATGTCGCCCTCGACGGATCATTGCGAGAGGACGGAGAGAATTTACTGAAAAACACCTAACCTTGTTTATGGATCTTGAAATTACCTAGCTGCCGATCTTAAAGCCTTGGCTGCCTCGGTCATATTGGCCAATGAAATTCTGACATCTTGCCACTGCCGCGTTTTCAATCCGCAATCAGGATTGACCCATAACTGGTCTGGATCGATTCTTTCCCCCGCTTTTTTCAGCAAAGCGATCATGTTGTCAGTGGTCGGCACATTCGGGCTATGGATGTCGTAGACACCGGGCCCTATTTCGTTCGGATACTTAAAATCGATGAAAGCATTCAACAATTCCATATTGGAGCGCGAGGTTTCGATGGTAATCACATCGGCATCCATGTCGGCTATAGATGTAATAATGTCATTAAACTCCGAATAACACATATGCGTATGAATTTGCGTGCTGTCTTTTACGCCGCTGGAACAAATCCGGAAAGCCCGCACCGCCCAATCCAGGTAAGTCTGCCAGCGCGATTGACGTGGTGGCAAGCCTTCTCGGAAAGCAGCCTCATCGATTTGAATAATCGGGATGCCCGCACGTTCCAGATCGTTGACTTCCTCACGTATCGCCAAGGCCAATTGATAAGCGGTAATTGATCGTGGCTGGTCATCCCGAACAAACGACCAGTTCAGGATAGTAACTGGGCCGGTCAACATGCCTTTCATGGGTTTATCGGTCAGAGACTGAGCATATTGGCTCCAGAGTACGGTCATCGGCTTGGTACGACTCACGTCGCCATAGATGATCGGCGGCTTGACGCAACGGGAACCGTAAGATTGCACCCAGCCATTGACGGTGAATACAAAACCCTCCAATTGTTCTCCGAAGTATTCCACCATGTCGTTCCGTTCAGCTTCGCCATGTACCAACACATCCAGCCCCAGATTTTCCTGCTCCCTGACACAAAACTCAATGGTTTGTTCCATGTGTTTGATATAGTCCGTCTCGTTAATCGAGCCGCGTTTAAAATCAGCACGTACTTTGCGTATTTCCGTAGTTTGCGGGAACGAGCCGATGGTCGTGGTAGGATAGCTAGGCAGATTGAGTTTGGCCCGCTGTTGCTCCCGCCGGACAGGAAAGGCATTTTGGCGTTGCGTCAGGGAGTCGTCGATCTTTGCAAGTTCTGCTTGCACGACCGGATTATGAATCAACTCGGATTCACGTCGTGAACGGATGGCTTGCGCCAAAGCGGTCAACTCCGGTTCAGCGGATTCCGGTTCTTCTATGGCCAGACGCAAAATTTCCAACTCGGTGAGTTTTTGCCGGGCAAATGCCAGCCAGGACTTGATGGTCGGCGCTAAAGTGGTTTCGGACTCCAGGTCAATCGGAACATGCAGTAGGGAACAGGATGGTGCCAGCCACAGTTCGCCTTTAAAACGTTCACGTACCGTTTCCACGGTTGCCAGTGCAGCGTTTAAATCGGTACGCCAGATATTACGGCCATCGATCAGACCCAATGATAGTATTTTGTGATTGGCGAAGTTATCTAACACGGCGGTTATTTGTTCCGGCGCTCTCACCAAGTCGATATGCAAGCCCGCGACCGGTAGCTTACAAATGAATGAGGTATGTTCGCCCAGCTCGCCGAAGTAAGTGGCCAGCAGGAGTTTGAGCGGGCAACTTTGCAGCTGGTTATAGGCCCGCTCAAACGCATTTCGCCAGTCATGCGGCAAATCCAATACCAGAATTGGCTCGTCGATTTGCACCCATTCCACGCCCTGATAAGCCAAGCGTTGCAGAATGTTGCCATACACAGGCAACAATCGGTCTAACAAATCCAGTTTATTGAAATCACCGGTCGTTTTCGCCAGCCATAACCAGGTCAACGGTCCCAACAACACCGGTTTCGGCTGATAGCCCAAGGCTTGCAGCTCGCGGGTTTCATCGAATAATTTTGTGCTGGACAGTTCAAATTGCTGATCCGCTGTCACCTCCGGCACCAGATAATGATAATTGGTGTCGAACCATTTGGTCATTTCGCAAGCCCGAAAAGGCACGCCGTCGTTTGCCTGGCCGCGTGCCATTCTGAAATAGGTATCCAGATCGATGGACGCCCCGAATCGCTCCGGAATAACGCCAAGCATGACACTGGTATCCAAGACCTGATCATAGTAAGAAAAATCCCCGACCGGAATCAAATCCAAGCCGTTGCCTGCTTGCAATTGCCAATGCCGTTGGCGAAGTACGGCGGCAACCGCGTGCAAGGCGGCGTGATCTATGTCGCCGCGCCAATAGCGTTCCAGCGCAAATTTTAGTTCGCGATTTTCGCCTAAACGAGGAAATCCCAGGTTATGAATTTTAGTCATCATTACTGCTCCAAAATGTGATTACAAACAAAAACAGCATTGTAGGGCTTGTGTAATATGATGAATATTGATAGTTTCTCACTATTTCATGAGGAATATTCATCAATATGGAACTGATCCATTTTCGAATTTTATTGGCGCTCAAACGCCGTGGCACCTTGAATGCCGCATCAGAGTCACTGCATTTAACGCAATCGGCTTTATCGCACCAGATGAAAAACCTGGAGCAGCGTTTGGGCATTATTCTATGGCGTAAACAAGGGCGCACCTTAGTGCTGACCCAGGCGGGGCAATATCTTTCAGAGGTGGCCGAATCGGTGATTGCTAGCGTGGATTCCGCCGAGCAACACCTGACCTTGCTGGCGGACGGCAAAACCGGCAAATTGATTATCGGCATCGATTGCCATGCCTGCTATGAATGGTTTCGCACGATTCTGCAGCCCTATCTGCAAGCCTGGCCGGAGTTGGCTATTGAAGTCACATCGCGTTACCGATTTAATTCATTTGAAGCCATTCAGCAATACAAGTTGGATGCGGTGTTGACTTCAGACCCCGTGTTTAACGGTGTACTGCATTACCAGCCGTTGTTTGATTTTGAATTGGTGTTAATCGTTGCCAAACAACACCGGCTGGCCGGGCGTCAATTTATTGAGCCGTCCGAGTTACAACAAGAGACCATTTTGACTTACCCGGTCGAACGTGAGCGCCTGGATATGTTCAGGAAAGTCCTGCAACCCGCCGGAGTTGAACCGCTTGCCCATGTCACCGTGGAAGAAACTGACATCATGCTGCAACTGGCAGCAAGCCAGCGCGGCGTTTGCCTGCTGCCGGAATGGTTGCTGGCCGATAAAGTCAAAAATCCGGATGTGATCAGTTTACGATTTAAAAATCTGCCACTGACCAAAACCATGTATCTGGCAACCCGTCATGAAGACGTGCAGCTGGAATATATTCAATGGTTGATTGCCCATGCCCAATACAAGAGTTGAGTGTGCATTAACTTCCAGGATTTATTACCACAGACTCTATCCTGGTGGCCTGTGGTGAAACGGCTTAATCCCAGCTGAGAGCACCTCCTGTTTGATACTCCGTCACCCGCGATTCAAAAAAGTTTTTCTCTTTCTTGAGATCCATCATTTCGCTCATCCATGGGAAAGGATTGCTGGCCCCTGGATATGACACATCCAGGCCGATTTGCTGGCAACGGCGGTTGGCAATAAAGCGCAGATATTCCTTGAACATGCCGGCATTCAGCCCCAATACGCCGCGCGGCATGGTGTCTTCAGCATAGCGATATTCGAGTTCCACGGCCTGCTGCATGAGCGTCTTGATTTCATCGCGGAACTCAGTCGTCCACAACTGTGGATTTTCCAGTTTGATGGTGTTGATGAGATCGACGCCAAAATTGCAATGCAGTGATTCGTCACGCAGGATGTATTGATACTGTTCAGCGGCGCCTTGCATTTTGTTCTGGCGCCCCAGTGCCAGAATCTGAACAAAACCCACGTAGAAAAACAGGCCTTCCATGATGCAGGCAAATACAATCAATGAACGCAATAACTGCTGATCGGCCTCCAGTGTGCCGGTTTTGAAAGCCGGATTGGTTAAGGTGTTGATGAAGGGAATCAGAAAGTTATCCTTATCCCGGATACTGGGAATTTCCCGGTAGGCATTAAATATTTCACTCTCATCCAGCCCCAAACTCTCGACAATATATTGGTAAGCGTGGGTATGAATGGCTTCCTCAAAGCCCTGTCGCAACAAGTATTGACGGCATTCCGGCGCAGTAATGTGTCGATACGTCCCCAGCACGATATTGTTGGCCGCTAAGGAATCCGCGGTGGTAAAAAAACCGAGGTTGCGCTTGATAATCAGCCGTTCATCTTCGCTAAGCGCCGTGCTGTCTTTCCATTGCGCAATATCGCGGCTCATCGAGACTTCCTGTGGCATCCAGTGATTGGCGCAGCCCGCCAGGTATTTATCCCAGGCCCAATGGTATTTAAACGGCACCAGTTGGTTGACATCGGTTTGGCCGTTGATGATGCGTTTATCATGGGCATGAATGCGACCGGATGCAGAGAGCTGGTTGGCGACAGTCCGTGCTAAAACCGGTTTTGCAACGCTAAGCTCTGACACTGTTTTTAGCGTAACGGGTGCTTCTTCGGTAAAAATATCTTCTTCAAATGACAACATGGTATTTCCTTTTAGTGTCCGTTATTGGCAGGCTTCACAACCGGGATCATCGATCAAACATTGCTTGGGTTCCGGCACTTGTGCTCCTGGGGGTATGATCGATGAAACCGCATTCAGCTCGCCACCCGTTCCTGTTGATTTCTCGGCCGAAGTTGCACCTAGCGAGCGCAGGTAATACGTGGTTTTCAGGCCGCGTTGCCAGGCAAGCAGGTAGGTGTCGTGCAACTTTTTTCCGGACGGAAGCGCAAAGTAGAGATTTAAGGATTGCGCCTGGTCTATCCATTTTTGTCGCCGAGCTGCGGCTTCCACCAGCCAGGTCGGATCAATTTCAAAGGCCGTGGCGTAAAGCGATTTCAGTTCGGCAGGGATTCGGTCTATTTTGGCGAGCGAGCCGTCGTAATATTTGAGGTCGGCCACCATCACTTCATCCCATAAATCCAAGGCTTTCAGCTCAGACACCAGGGCCTCATTTACGACGGTAAATTCACCGGACAAGTTAGATTTTACATACAGGTTTTGATAGTCCGGCTCAATGCTGGCAGACAGGCCGATAATGTTGGCAATGGTGGCGGTCGGCGCAATGGCGACACAGTTGGAGTTGCGCATGCCGTGTTGCTGAATGCGGGTTTTCAGGCCTTCCCAATCCAGTGTGCTGTTGCGATCAACTTCCACCTGACCGCCGCGTGCTTCGCTCAACAGGTTCAGCGTGTCCAGCGGTAAAATACCCTGATCCCACAAACTGCCCTTAAAACTGGAATAAGCACCGCGCTCTTGGGCTAACCGGCTTGACGCCGAATAAGCGTGATAGCACACGGTTTCCATGGTGTTATCGGCAAACTCGACTGCTGCCATTGAGGCGTAAGGAATCCTTAGTACATGCAGGCAATCCTGAAAGCCCATGATGCCAAGGCCCACCGGACGATGGCGGAAGTTGGAATTGCGCGCACTGCCGACGGCATAGAAATTAATGTCGATGACGTTATCAAGCATCCGCATGGCGGTATTGATGGTTGATTGCAGCTTGGCTTGATCCAGCGCCAAGTTGCCATTTTCTTCTTGCAAATGCGCCATCAGATTCACCGACCCCAAATTGCACACGGCGATTTCAGTCGCGGAAGTATTCAGGGTAATCTCGGTGCAAAGGTTCGAGCTATGCACCACGCCGACATGTTGCTGAGGCGAACGAATATTGCAGGCATCCTTGAAGGTAATCCAAGGATGACCCGTTTCAAACAGCATCGACAGCATTTTGCGCCACAGTTGCAGGGCTGCGACGCGCTTAAACTGTTTGATTTCACCCAAGTCAGCACGGCGTTCGTATTCGTTATAAGCGGCTGTAAAGACAAGGCCAAACTTGTCGTGTAAATCCGGCACATCCGATGGCGAAAATAACGTCCACTCGGCGTTTTTACTGACTCGCTGCATGAACAGGTCAGGAATCCAGTGCGCGGTGTTCATGTCGTGGGTGCGGCGACGGTCATCACCGGTGTTTTTGCGCAAGTCCAGAAACTCTTCGATGTCCAGATGCCAGGTTTCCAGGTAGCCGCAGACCGCGCCCTTGCGCTTGCCACCCTGATTGACCGCCACGGCGGTATCGTTAACCACTTTCAAGAACGGAATTACACCCTGGCTCTTGCCGTTGGTGCCTTTGATGCGCGAACCCAAGGCTCGCACCGGTGTCCAGTCATTGCCTATGCCGCCGGCATATTTTTGCAGCAAGGCGTTTTCTTTAATCGCTTGATAAATGCCGTCGAGATCATCGCTAACCGTGGTGAGATAGCAAGACGAAAGTTGTGAATGCAGGGTGCCGCTGTTAAACAAAGTCGGCGTGGAACTCATGAAATCAAAGCTCGACAACACGTTATAAAACTCGATGGCACGATCTTCACGGTCAATCTCGTTAATTGCCAGCCCCATCGCCACTCGCATGAAGAAGATTTGCGGCAGCTCGATTCGGCGTTCTTCGATATGTAAAAAATAGCGGTCATAGAGGGTTTGCAGGCCCAGATAGCCGAACTTGAAATCGCGGTCTGCTACAAATGCATTCGAAAGCTTGACCAAATCAAACTGCGCCAGGCGTTGATCCAGCAAGCCGGACTCGACACCCAATTTGATATAGTGCGGCAAATAGTCGCCATAACGGGTCTGCATCGCTACATGGCTGACGCTTTCACCTAACACTTCTGCACGAATTACATCCAGCAGCAAACGCGCAGTGACATAGTTGTAGGCGGGTTCGCGCTCAATCAAGCTGCGGGCAGAAAGAATCAGCGCCTTGCGTACTTCATTAAAGGGTATGCCGTCGTAACAATCGCGCACCGCCTGCTCAACCACAACGTTGGGACTGACTTCAGCGCCCAAGTCCAGACAGGCTTCCGTCACCATTTCGATTAGCTTGACGACATCTAACGGCTGTTTGTTGCCGTCAATAGTGATATGTAATTGCGGCGTGTCGTGTGCTTTGCTGGCACGCTCGGCGGCATGTTTCTCCCGGTACAGTACATAGGCTTTGGCGATGTCATGTTCACCTGAGCGCATCAACGCCAGTTCGACCTGATCCTGAATATCTTCAATATGTACCGAGCCGCCGGAAGGCAATCGACGCATCAATGCGGAGACGACTGTTTGTGTCAGCACCATCACTTGTTCGCGCATACGGCTGGACTTTTGCCCTTCAGGGTATGCGGTTTGGCCATGCGACACCGCCAGAAACGCCTTACTCAACGCAATAGAAATTTTTTCAGGATTGAATGCGACGGCGGTACCGTTGCGCCGGATCACTTGTAAGGTGGGGCTGGTGGCAGAATGTTGCCTGGGTTGTGAGAATGCGTTGAAAGACGCACTTGTGGTATCTGTATCGTACATGGATAGCTCCTTAAAAATTAGGAGCGGGAATGACTTCAAAAATGACGCCATCATCCAGTAGCCAGTTCTCCCCCTGCAACTTACGGGTTTTTTCGGCACCGAATAATGCGCAAGTCTTAAAGACCAGCATGGCGGAAAGCGGCTAACGCATAGGCGCAGCGAAACCTTCCATCTGCCGAGGACACCCCGCCTCAAACGTATTGATAAAAGTGTACGGCAGGTCTCCTGGCTCTCGGGTCGTTGCGTGTGGTCGGCCTTCCCAAGTCAGAATTCTAGACCCAGTGGCAAGTTTGACAACATACTCTCCGATTACAGTTGCGGGGGCAGCTCCGGCTTTAAGATGACTGTATCAGTTAATCTTTTACCGGATTCCCTTTTATCTCAGCTTTGATATAAGTATGAGAACCGTATGGTGGTTAAGGTAGCATCCGTAATGAATGGATGTCAATAAGAAACACTATATATTGCTAAGTTATCTTAACATATGTCTATATATAGTGCCTTAAAGTTGTGGTTACTGCGCGGTAAATTTATCCTTTACATCATTTGAAAGTTTTTAGTCTACGTTTTTCCTCACATCTTGAGGTAATACCTATCGTAAAATTCTTAACGGGGTTTATATTACGAATTCTGCGTCGACCCCAATAATTGTCGTTAATGCAATTCAATCATTTCCACTGTGCCATCTTCCTGAATTTCCGCCATATGGCCTTTGGGTTCATCAATAAATTGCACTGCAATTAACACAGCTAAAGCAGATGCGCCTAACACGATAAAAAACAATTCTGGTGTTACAAAGGACAGAATAGTCAGGAATAGTACGCCACCAACATTACCGTAAGCGCCGACCATTCCCGCAATCTGTCCGGTCATCCGGCGTTTGATTAACGGCACGATAGCATAGACTGCTCCGCAGCCCGCCGATACGAAGCAGGAACACGCCATGGTCAGCAACACGGCTAGCGTAATAGACCAAGTTGAAGAAATTTGCGACATACCAAAGTAGCCAGCCGATAGCCCCAAAACAAACACCGTTAATGACAATTTCCGGCCAAATTTATCACTAATCCAGCCACCCATCGGTCTGGCTACCAGGTTGATGAATGCGAAACTGCCGCCCAGTAACCCTGCTTCTACCATTGTGATGCCTTGAGAATCGTGAAAGATTTCAAAAAAATACATGGGCAGCATTGATACGACAGCTAACTCTGAGCCAAAAGTGATGAAGTAGGCCAAATCCAGAATAGCGACTTGTTTAAATTTATAACGATGTATGTCTTCAATGGGTTGTTGAAGATGCTCTTTATTTACATGAATAATTTTCCACACATTATATAAATACAGTGCCCAAATGCCGATGTAAAAACTGATGGCAACCGGCATGGATAATAAGTTGGCGGCTGTGGCTGATGATAGTTTCCAGGTTAATAAGCTTAGTGTTGCGTATAAAGGCAGCGTCATTAATATGTAAAATACCAAATCTCCTTGACTGGTCACTTCCATTGCACCGGCTTTTTTGGGTTTAAAGTAGGTTGAACCTTTAGGTGTGTCGGAAACGCTAATAAAGTAAACAATGGAATAAATTAGTGCGATAACGCCTGTTGTGGCTATAGCGTAACGCCAACCTTCATCACCCCCAAATAATAAAGCTAACGCAGGCAGTGTTCCTGCAGCTGCAGCCGAACCAAAATTGCCCCAACCGCCGTAAATACCCTCGGCAATGCCGACTTGTCTGGCTGGAAACCATTCGCCCACCATGCGTATACCTATTACAAAACCAGCGCCGATAAAACCGGATAAAAATCGCGCTAGTGCCAGTTGCTCAAACGAATTGGCAAATGCAAACATAAAGCAGGGAATACTCCCCGCCGCCAACAAAACAGAGTAAGTCCGCTTAGGGCCGAATTTATCTACCAATATTCCAATAATGATCCGCGCCGGAATAGTCAGGGCAACATTTAAAATAAGGATAGTTTTAATTTGAGACTTATCCAGCCCCAACGTTTTAGCGATCATCATCATTAATGGAGCGTGGCTAAACCAAATCACGAAGGTGATAAAAAACGCGATCCAGGTCATGTGCAGGATCTTGGTTTTTCCAGTAAATGAAAACAGATTAAGTCGTTGGTTGGACATAGATGATCCTAAATTTATTTTTATAATGAAATTGCTACGGCACAATCTGCACCATCAATATTTATTACGTTATTGCTGAAAAATTGCGGTCATGGCATTTGAAGCTTGCAAAGCACTTTCAAATATTTTGTCACGGTTACGTTGAGCCATTTGCGCGGCTACAAGCGTAGATCGATCAGGTATATGCGCAGAAAATGTATGCGCAGGAACGGTCGATAAGGCCTCTACGATGCTTATGCGTTCCCGATCAAGGCGTTCAAAACAGATACTACCGGCTTGTTCTGCCCTGCCCCAATCAAACAACAAATGATAAATCAACGGTTCGCCCTCGGGTAAACGCTTGGCAACCACTTTGATCTCGCGTTGCTGGCTTTGAAATCGCCAAACCAGTTCTGAGTCAGAAAGTCGTTTGCCGTCAACCGGTTTCCACTGCAAGCGACTGGCAAGCCAACCTACCAGTAACCAAGTCATGGGCAAGGCATGTGGGCCATGCACCACTTCAATCCGATGTAAATTATTCAGGGCATCCGGTGCGACCAATGGATCAAGAACTTGGCTGATTAATTTGCGCCAGGCGGCAACGCGTCGCCAAGCCAGATTGTGAACAATCTGAAGATCTTGTTGTGCCGCTACCCAGCGTGTCATTGAAGCAACGCCTTTGGCGGGATTGGCCCATCCCATGTTGTCATAGATAAGCTGATTTGCCATTGCCGCCAATTGATAAAATAATTCACCAGCCTCTGGGGGTGGTTGTCGGGAAGTCCACCATAAGGTGGTAGGTAAATCACCGATTAATTGCGAGCGCACGACTGATGGGAAACGGTCAGCAGCAATGGCTGTGGCAATGACGTCGATACGTTCAGCACAAACCTGCCAACCTTCATTGAGTGCCGTATAGTAAATACCTACCAAGGCTTCAATATTACCTTTAGTGGGTTGTCCACCACCGATCAGCAAAAGCACCCGTGCCGGATGCACTTCGACAATGGCCGAAACTTCTTTACCAACCTCTGCCGCTTCGGCGGGGCTGTCACAATAGATAATCAGGTTGGACATGCACGCTCGCATTACCGTATGTCCGCCACTGATGTCTTGATTAAATTGCGACCATAAGCCCCCCAAAGCTGAGTCAATGTCAGAGATACTGACCCGTTTGGGTTTTGGAGCAACGATTTTACTGAGCACGTTTTTTGGCATCATAACATTCGCCATTTACGGTTATCGGATTCAATCAGCCGATCTGCTTCCAGTGGCCCCCAGGTCCCTGCGCTGTATTCAGGTATCCAGCGCGTGCGACTGCTAGCCCAGGTGTTAAGAATGTTATCCACCCAGGCCCAAGAGGACTCCACGGAATCACGACGCATAAACAGCGTTGCATCCCCTGCCATAACGTCTAGCAGCAACCGTTCATAAGCTTCTGGAGATTGTTCGCCAAAGGTGGAGCCATATCTAAAATCCATTTTAACTGGAAAGATTTTAAGCTTGGCACCTGGCAATTTAGTTGCAATACGGAGCGACAAGCCTTCATTTGGCTGAATACTTAGCGCTAACACATTAGGCTCTAGCGGTTGGTCATTATTAGCGTTAAACAAAATAGGCGGAACGCTTTTAAATTGAATCGCAATTTCACTAGCACGCTTAGGCATGCGCTTGCCAGTACGAATATAAAAGGGTACGCCCGCCCAGCGCCAGTTATCGATAAACAACTTTAAAGCCACAAAGGTTTCAGTGACGGAATCTTGGGCAACGCCCGCTTCGCGCCGATAACCTGGGACATCTTCACCATGATGAAAGCCTGGGCCGTATTGAGCTCTAACAACCGACTGGTCAAAGTTTTCAGGGGTAATCGGCCTAAGACAGTTAAGAATATCTTGCCGATGATCCCGAATCACATCCGCATCCATAATCCAGGGCGGCTCCATCGCAATCAAGGTAAGTAATTGTAAAATATGATTTTGAATCATATCCCGCAACGCCCCCGCTTTATCGTAATAACCAGCCCGAGTGCCCACGCCCTCTTCTTCTGCAACCGTAATTTGTACATGGTCGATATGCTTGGAATTCCATAGCGGCTCGAATATCGCATTTCCAAAACGCATGGCTAAAATATTTTGAACGGTTTCTTTGCCCAGATAATGATCAATCCGGTAGATTTGCTGCTCGTCAAAGTTCTGAGACAGCGTTGCATTCACCTTTTTTGCGCTGGCAAGATCCCGCCCAATTGGCTTTTCCACAATAATCCGTGAAAACGGGCTGTGATCATCCACGGGCATGACCAAGCCAGCTGCCTTAAGTTGAGAAACGCAAGTTTCGATCAAAGCCGGCGGGATGGCGAGATAAAAGACATGATTGCCAGGTATGCCAAAACTGACATCAATCTCATCCAGGCGTTTTTTCAGTTGTTTATAGGCTTCTGGATTATCCAAAGAACCTTGTAAATAGTGCAGCCGCGTCTCAAAATCGGACCAATAAGCCGGATCAAGCGCTTGTCTGGAAAATTGTTCGATGCCTTTGCGTGCAAACTCACGGTAGCTGACGTCATCCATTTTCTCAATGGCAAAACCCAAGACCGCAAAATTAGCTGGCAATTCGCCATCCAAAGCTTGATTAAAAACCGCTGGCAGTAATTTACGCCGCGATAAATCACCGCCACCACCAAAAATAACCAACGTACAAGGTTGTGCCGTATGGGTGATATTAATACCGGCGGTTAGTGGATTATCATATTTCTTATCGGGCATCAGAATTCTCCAGGAGCCATATTAAAAGTAAACCATCATGGTTTTTGAGGGGGATTAGTGTGCCCAGTCATTTGCATCTGTTTTATAACTCACTAAGATTTCAGCGGGTTTGTGTAAATCCCCCTGTAATATAAATCCACGATGATTAGCCGCCATGTGCCGCACTATTTTATAAACGGTTTGCACATGATCCGGCGTTTCAATTCTTTCAGCCAATGCTTCCAAAGATAACGGTTGCGGCGTTTCTTTTAAAACCTTTACGATCATTTGCTGCAAGGCCAAAAATTGAGTCGCGGCTTTTTTGCCCGCTTCCACACCAGGTTGATGATAAGCATTTATATTGATGAGCGTTGCATACAACCCTACTGCTCGTTCATACAAAGCGATCAATGCGCCAATATTGCGTGCATCAACCCGCTCCAGCGTAATGGTCATAGACGCTCTATGATTTTCATAAAGTGCTTCGCAGGTGCCTTGTAAACAACCGAATAAGAAATCACCAGATGTTGCATCCGGTTCTATCTGAATAGATGGGCCGGTGCGGTCTTCCAAGACTTCAATAAAAGTCGCAAAGAAATTACCCACACCTTCGCGCAGTTGTTGTACATAAGCATGTTGATCTGTAGAGCCTTTGTTGCCGTAGACCGTCATGCCTTGATGCACGGTGTTGCCGTCCAAATCAAATTCTTTACCCAAAGATTCCATGACTAATTGCTGCAAGTAACGCGAGAACAGCAACAGACTATCTTTGTAAGGCAAAATGACCATATCTTTGTCGCCTTTTCCATCGCCCACCGCGTACCATGATAGTGCCATTAGAGCGGCAGGGTTGTTTTTAAGGTCAGGGATTCGGGTCGCTTCATCCATAATCTTCGCGCCTTCCAGCATGGCTTTAATATCAATGCCAATTAAAGCCGCTGAGAGCAAGCCGACGGGCGATAATTCTGAGGTACGCCCACCCACCCAATCAAACATGGGAAACTTGGCAATCCAGCGGTCGCACTGTTCCTGTTCATCCATTTTGCTGCCAGTCATGGTTAAGGCGACAGCGTAATCAGGAAAATGTAAGCCTAATTTCGTGTAGGCATGTTTAACTTCTAACAAGCCATTACGCGTTTCTGAGGTGCCACCGGATTTACTGATAACAATAACTAGAGTGGTTTTTAAGCGATCTTTCAAACGTTTTAGAATCCTATCGATACCAGCGGGATCGGTATTATCGATAAAATGAATCGCCAGTGGCGGAATATCTGGACCAATGGCATCCGAGACAAACTGCGGCCCTAAAGCTGAACCACCAATGCCGATTGATATAATATCGGTAAATTTAGCTTCATAAGGCGGATGAATAATGCCGTGATGCACCCGTCTAACAAAATCATCGATTTGTAGCAGTGTTGCTTCAATTTCCTTTTTTAAATAGGTCGGTGCTAATTGCGGGTTGCGCAACCAATAATGCCCAACCATGCGGTTTTCATCTGGGTTAGCAATGGCGCCACTCTCTAGTGCCGCCATATCGTTAAACGCCTTGATAAATTTAGGTTGTAATTGTGTGAGTAAATCCTCATTAAAAGGCATGCGGCTAATATCTAAATAAACCCCCAAGCCTTCATGAAAATATAACCACTCTTGATAACGTTGCCAGAGTTCTTTACTGTTCATAACTTTGCGTACTGTTAAAAGGGATGAGAAAAATCAACTCAACTTTTTTTCTATATGACCGCCGAATTTTTTTCGCATCGCAGAGATCATCTTATCGGCAAAGGTATTTTGTTGCCGAGAACGAAAACGCGCATAAAGCGCGGCAGTTAACACGTGCGCGGGCACGGCTTCATCAATTGCCGCTTGCACGGTCCAACGACCTTCACCGGAATCTTCAACATATCCTGAGTAGGTTGAGAGTTCAGGATCTTCAACTAAGGCGGTGGCGGTTAGATCCAATAACCATGAACTCACCACGCTACCGCGTCGCCATACTTCGGCTATGTCGGTCAGATTAAGATCATAACGCAAGTTTTCCGGCAAATTTTGGGAATTAGCATTGCGCATAATGTCGAAGCCTTCCGCATAGGCCATCATCATGCCGTATTCGATTCCGTTATGGATCATTTTCACAAAGTGCCCAGAACCGGCAGGACCACAATGGATATAGCCTTGTTCTACTGAGTTGGTTGAGCTTGGTCGTCCAGGCGTCACCTCAATATCGCCCTTACCAGGAGCGAGTGCCTTAAAGACCGGATCCATTAAAGATACAGCCTGTTCTGGGCCACCAATCATTAAACAATAGCCTCTTTCGACTCCCCATACCCCACCGCTGGTACCGACATCAATATACTGAATGCCTTTTTTAGACAGCATCTCCGCACGACGCACATCGTCTTTATAGAAGGAATTACCACCATCAACAATGATATCGCCGCTTTCTAATAACTCAGCAACGGCCATAACGGTTGATTCGGTCAGATCACCAGCGGGGACCATACACCAAACGATTCGGGGAGCCTGTAACTTAGCCACAAAGTCTTCTAAATTAATAGCACCATCGGCCCCTTCACTTTTAAGCTTTTCAACATTGTCGGGATTGACATCAAAGCCAACGCAGCTATGCCCGCCCGCCATTAATCGTCTAACCATATTTGCGCCCATCTTGCCTAACCCAACCATACCTACTTGCATATTTTCCTCATTAGTTAAATTCATAAATTACAATTAATCCTGATAAAGTCAGGAGCTAACACTGAATGGGGCGTATCAGAATCCCATCATTTTTTTAAATACTCATAATCCTATTGTGTTGCAAAGGCCTGGCCGAAAATTAGTCTGTCTCTAATCCCAGAAATATCTTCCTTTTTTTCAAGCAATTGTTGATACCAATTGCCATCAGCAGTATCGCCATACAACACTGCACCCAACAATTTATTCTCCTTAACCAGTAGTTTCTTGTAGATACCGGCAGCAGGATCAGTAAATCGAATCATTTCGCTCTGACTATCCCCTATAAAATCTCCTACCGAAAAAAGATTAATGCCGGTAACCTTAAGCTTGGTTGCTGTAGGCAAAGTGACGTATTCGGCAACACCGTGACCGCTAAGATGGTTTGCGCAAACCTTGGCCTGTTCAAACAAAGGTGCCACCAAACCAAAAGTCTGGCCACGGTGTTGTATGCATTCGCCAACCGCATAAACGCTGGGGTCATAACTTTGCAAGGTATCGTTAACAACAATGCCGCGTTCACAATATAGCCCAGCTTGTTTTGCCAACTTCATATTCGGACGAACGCCTATTGCCATGATAAACAAATCGCATGCCAATTCGCTGCCATCTTCAAATGTTACGGCGGTGATATGTCCATGACTGTTACCGAGTAATGCCTGAGTTCTTGCGGCCATTTTGAATTTTAAGCCACGTTGTTCCAGCTCTGTTTGCAGCATTTCTCCTGCGTGCCTATCCATTTGACGATTAAGCAATACATCGTTGTTATGGATAACAGTTACATCCATACCCCTGATCATCAGACCATTTGCGGCTTCTAGCCCCAATAGCCCCCCACCCAGCACGACCGCTTTTTCATGTGTTTGACTGTAAGCCAGCATGGTATTGACATCAAAAATATCGCGGAAACTGATTACGCCTTCCAAATCATTGCCAGGAATATCTGGGACTACTGCTGTTGAACCGGTGGCAATCAATAACCGGTCATATTCAGCACTAGTTCCATCCGCCGCGTATACTTTGGAATAGCCGCGTGCAATTTTAACCACGGATTTGTCAGGACCCGCATATAAACGAATATGATTATCGGCATACCATTGGCGATCGTTGATCACAATATCTTCAATTGTTTTCTCGCCACACAAAACCGAAGACAGCATGATCCGATTGTAGTTGCCATGCGGTTCGGAGCCAAAGACGGTGATGTCATATTGGTCAGGCGCGGCGGATAACAACTCCTCAACCGTCCGCATACCGGCCATGCCGTTACCGATTACTACCAAACGTTTTTTCATAACTTGTCCTGTTCAGGATAAACTGATTTCATGGTGTGTAAGCCTTGAATCATGGTTTTATTGAGCCTAATGTTTGCTGCTTTTCCATAATAAATGCCTTAGTTATGACAATTTAATCAATAATCCGATGACGGTTATCGTTAAAATTAATGAAAGACCTTTCCAAAAAGCGACAGGGTTGCGTTCTAGTAAGGGTGGGCGGGCGTTATTTAAACAGGCTTGGCTGGGGTGGCGCAGTTCGTAGATAAATTCAGATAATGCTGCGTACCGATTATTAGGATTTGGATGCAAGGCCTTTTTAAGGACGGAATCAATCCAAACCGGAATTTCTCTCTTATCATCCAGTACCGAATCATAGTTTAATTTCATTTGGGCATAGCGGGTGCGGGCTTTGGACACTTCGACCCCATAGGGCAATCTTCCTGACAGCATATGATAGGTAATGACGGCTAACGAAAACATATCTGAGCGCGCTGTGCCACTTTCACCTAAAAAATATTCCGGTGCAGTGTATTGGGCTGTACCAAGTAAATTGTTTACCGCTATACTAGTGGTCATTTCGACTAGGCCTGCCACACGGGTAGAACCAAAATCGATAATTTTAACTGTGCCTGTGCGGTCAATCATAATATTTGCGGGTCTTAAATCTTGATGCAGCATTTCCATGCGATGAAAGGCGCGCAAGCCCTTGGCAATTTGTTCAACAATATTACGCACGGTTTCTAAATCAGGTTTTGGATTATCTATCATCCATTGGGTTAAAGTTTGGCCGTCAATAAATTCAGTTACAATGTATAAATAATGACGTTTACGGGTCTGAATGCATGGCTTTAGTACATGCGCGTTATTAATTCGCCGTGCAATCCATTCTTCCATTAAAAACCGTTCCAAGTAGGCCGCATCATCGCGCAGGTCAACAGACGGCGTTTTAATAATAACTTGCGTATTGCTTTCTTCGTCCACTGCCAAATAAACATGGCTACGACTACTGGCGTGCACTTCTCTGATAATTTTGTAACCATCAAATTGCATCCGTGCCTCAAGCATGGGCGGAAAAGGCAATTCAGTGAGTTGCTGATAGCGTTCCTTTGCATCCTGTGCAGGCAACGCATCTACACGCACAATTTGCAGGGTGAGATTATCGTGGCTGTCTCGTGCATAAGCCTCGGCTACAATTAGTTGAGCGGCAATATCTAAATCATCGCTGCTTGCATGTATGGTATCGACTATAAAATTCGCATCAACATACTCATACACGCCATCAGTTGCCAATAGGAAAATATCGCCTAGTTCTATGGTTAGGGCTTGATAGTCAAGTTCAAGTTGTTGATTTATACCTAACGCACGGCTTAAATAACTTTTTTCTGACGACACCCATAAGCGATGGTCAACGGTTAATTGTTCTAAGCCGCGCCCCTGTAAGCGATAAATACGGGAATCACCTACATGAAAAATATAGGCTGTATTTGATTTAAGCACCATGGCACTAAATGTGCAGACATAGCCTTTATCTTTGTCATAACGAAATTGACTTTGTCGCGTTTGTGAAAACAACCAAGAATTTGTGGCAATTAAAACCCGTTGTGCCGACGTTTTAACTGGCCACGCTTCTGATGTACAGTAATAATCTTCCAAATAACTGCTTACTGCCGCTTCACTGGCAATTTGGCTTACATCACTACTGCTGATACCATCCGCAAGCGCTATTGCGATCCCTTTTGAACTGAGTAATGGTTCTTTAGGAATACAAATGCCATAAAAATCCTGGTTGATTTCCTTACGTCCTTTATCAGAATGCTGACCGATGGTTATCTTTAATTGATGTGACATGGATGCCTAATCTTTCATCAATTGAGACTAAAGCAAATCATATAGTCCTTTGTGGACTGGTTTTTACATGCGTGTAATACAACGGTAAGCCGACAAATACTAAACCACCCGCTAAGTTACCCAATACAGTCGGTATCTCATTCCAGATTAAATAATCAACTACCGTAAAGCCCCCACCCATTATCATTGAGAAAGGGAATAGAAACATATTCACAATCGAGTGTTCAAAACTCATAAAAAAGAACAGCATTATGGGCATCCACATTGCCATCATTTTGCCGGTTGCGGACGATGAAATCATCGCGCCAACAACTCCCATAGATACCATCCAGTTACACAACATGCCGCGAATAAAAATTGTCAGCCAACCACCAACACCTTGTGCTTTATAACCTAATGTTCTGGCCTCACCAATTTTGCCTACTTTTGCCGCAATCTCACCACCATCTGTGTGATAACCATAAGTCAGAATAAAGGACATAAAAAATGCAACGGTCAACGCCCCAGCAAAGTTACCGACAAATACTAACCCCCAATTGCGTAATACCTGATTTAGGGTAACACCAGGTCTTTTATCAATGAGCGCAAGCGGCACGAGCGTAAACACACCTGTTAATAAATCAAATTTCATCAAATACAACATGATAAAACCAACAGGGAATAGCACCGCACCCAGTAAAGGCGAACCAGTGTTTACCGAGACAGTAATTGCAAACACTGCTGCAAGCGCTAACGTTGCTCCCGCCATAAACGCGCGAATCAGCGTATCCTGTGTTGACATATAAATTTTTGACTCACCTGCGTCAACCATTTTTGTAACAAATTCAGTAGGTTCTAAATAAGACATAATTTTCTCTCTGTCATTAACATGGATTTATATTTGTAATGTAACGTCCACCCAAACAAGGTGAAAGCGTAGTTAGTCGGCAAAGGGGGGTTAAAAATTCATCAACCATCCGGATACCGGCCAAGCCATTATTGATGATTAAGTAACATTTTTAATTTTCCAAAACTTCCTTTCACGATCACTAACATAGCTTGGCGCGAATTCTCATGAATGCTTTGCATTAACGCATTCACTTTAAACAAAGGGTGACCGTTCATAAGTTACGCATTGTCCGGTATGGTCGACAAAGCCACTGGCTTGCCGTTGGCATTGCAGCCCAGTTCAATGAAACAGCCTGTCGAGCGATATAACTGCAATAGGAATAGATCCAAATTCACTACGCCCTTGTCCATAATTTTGATCATATTTTTTGTATGTCGGCCAAATAACATAATAAAGCTCTGTTGGTCTATTAGGGTAAGTTTATGGAGCCTTGAGCAAACATCACGGCTTCGCCACCGACACGTAAAGTCAGCTTATCAGTGCCTTTATGATCCATCTCCAATTTCAACAAACTGCGACGTGAGTTTTCATCGCCACGATCGACATTAAACGTGTAAGTACCATGCCGAAGCTGTTCAAATGAACATAGATAGGATGCAAAGGCAGGCATGGCACTACCTACGGGGGGATCGGCGTGAATACCTATATTGGGGCCTAATAAACGCACGTTAAAATCGGAATCCTGAAACGGTGTTTTGGGTGAAAATAGTAAAATTTCCTGGGCGGCAGTTTGCGGAGCTGCCGACTGGCTCCAGGTAGAATAATTAAAGCGGGCATTGCGCACGCTGTCATAATTCCAGACTGGGACCACCAAGTAGGGAAAACCGCAGGAAACTAAGCGGGCGGTATATTTCTTTCGGTCGATTTCTGAAGCTTGTACGCCCAGAAAACTAGCTAATTCATCATCAGTGGGCGCAAAACGATCAACAACCGCTGACACCTCTCGGCTAAACTGCACAAACACCGGCACACCGTTTTCATTGCTAATATTGACTTCAACAATATCAGCATTTTGTTCAAAAAAGACCGTTTGTATCGGATCCGTTAAGCTTATATCTCCACACGATGCCAAAACAAAAGCGGCAGCAATAACGGGGTGCCCAGCAAAGTTAATTTCGCCCAATGGTGAAAAAATACGCATGATGCGTGATTTCTGATTGACTGGTTCATGTCTGAAAATAAACACGGTTTCGGTCAGATTAAGCTCTCTTGCAATAAGGGTCATTTCCTTAGTACTCAGGCCCTCAGCATAAGGAAACACGGCAATTTGCGCACCGCTAAATATCTGTTTAGTAAAGACGTCTGCAATATAATAAGTGTATGTCATGCTTGACTCCAATCCACTAAAACTCGGTTATTCTCAACACTTACTGCATAAGTTTGAATTTTTAGATTAGCATCCTCAAAACACTCTCCTGTCTTGAGATTGTAATGCTGCTTGTATAAAGGCGACGCCACCATGGGTTCACCGTTAATATCGCCGACCATGCCTCGAGAAAGTACATTAGCCTTACCCAAGGGATCGAAATTGTCGACGGCATAAACCTGCTGAAGTTTTTTCAGGTAAAACAACGCGACTTGTTTATGGCCTATTAATGCGCATACACCCGAATCGGGGTGCAAATCGTTTAAAGCGCAAACGTCTACCCAGCGGCTCATACAGCCCCCTCTTCAAGAATTTTAAAATGACGACGTTCTTGTTCATTGGCTGGGCGAATTTGCCCTCGCTCTTCAACAAACACAATGTTATCGTCTGGTTGATCGCTATTGATAAAATGACGGAAGCGTTTCAATCGGCTTTCGTCTTCCAATGTGCTTTTCCACTCGCATTGATAAGTATCTACAACAAATTGCATTTGCTGCTCCAAATCTGAGCATAAACCCAATTTGTCATCAATGACGACAGTTTTCAGATAATCTAGCCCACCTTCCATATTCTCCATCCAGACTGAAGTACGTTGCATCCTATCGGCAGTGCGCACATAAAAAATAAGTACGCGGTCGATATATTTAATCAATGTCTCTTTATCCAAATTGGTTGCAAATAAATCGGCATGGCGTGGTTTCATGCCGCCGTTACCACACACATACAAGTTCCAACCACCTTCAGTAGCAATAATGCCGATATCTTTCCCTTGTGCTTCTGCGCATTCACGGGTGCAACCGGACACAGCAAATTTGATTTTATGCGGCGAACGTAGGCCTTTGTAACGATTTTCCAGCTCTATCGCCAAACCGACACTGTCATCAACACCATAGCGACACCAAGTGCTGCCAACGCATGACTTAACTGTGCGCAGTGATTTGCCGTACGCATGGCCAGATTCAAAACCGGCATCGATCAATTCTTTCCAGAT
>Ga0208264_1000226_pt1 | contig 23279 bp, 16 predicted proteins | sample LakWasMet31_HOW6_2_FD_183873 | JGI IMG/M metagenome (GOLD analysis project Ga0208264, IMG submission 183873) | Freshwater sediment methanotrophic microbial communities from Lake Washington under simulated oxygen tension - Sediment Metagenome... | ecosystem: Environmental > Aquatic > Freshwater >... | reverse complement strand
GCTTTTTGATCAGGCGGCTTGCCGGCACACTCGGGCATCCTTATCTCGATTTCTCGACCTTATTCCCGGCCGAGCTCAATGCAAACGGCATGACCGCCGCCGATTGCGCGCCGGCCGTTGCGGTCGCCTGCTTATCCCAAGCGGCTTGACGGCGCTTAGGGGCTCTTTAACCTAGAAAAATCAGTTGATCCACAAAACACACCAAAATCACGAAAAAATTCAGAAAGTTATTGCTTAGAAAAGCGATACCCTCCGAGTGATCGAATCATGCGATCTACCACCTTGATTTATTTCGTGTCTTTCGTGCCTTTCGTGGACTAACTGCGGTTTTAAGGTTAATCATATGCCGCAGGGCTCTGCCTAAACTGAAGGCAAGTGCGCTAGTTATTTCTCCAATATTGCAGGACCGTCAATCCAGCTCTTCAAAATCTCATCGGGCAAGCTCATCGCCCCTTGTGCCGGCGCGCATGTTCGCGGCATGAGGCGGATCGTGCCAAATCGCACTTCCTGTGCGGGCAAAATGTGTCATTTCACACGTTTTTTGCAGAATTAGGCCATTTTTCCCTGTTTTCCGCGGGGCATGATGTCCGATTGCGCGAATTACCTGCCTTTCCGATACAAAAGTGCGTCATTTCACACAGTTTGGTTGCGCGAATAGGTTAAATCCCATAATTTTCATAAAGGATTTTTGTTCCTTATATTATAAATTGATAATAAACAAGGGTTTGAAAAGTTGGCACGGGTGTTGCTTGTATCATGTCACCAGACTGGTTGATTCTTTCCACGGATGGGGATTGCCTGGACGGCAAAGTATAGGAATTGCGGGGCATGGGGGGAAGGGCTTCCCCTCCGTTGGCGGCGGATGGACGAGATCCGGCGCCAACGACTTAGTTAATGGTACCGCTAAAACACCAACATTAACCTTTAATGAGGAGAAACCCTTCATGAAACATTATAACAATGTCAAGGCCCAGGCCGGTATGACCTTGATCGAATTGACCGTCGTCCTGTTGATTCTGATCGGCTTGGCGGGTTTGCTGATTCCCTACGTCGGCAGCTTTGTGCAAAAAACCCATGACAGCACCAACAGCAGTAACCTGGCGAATTTGAATAACGCGTTCATTCGCTATGTGACTGAAAACAACCGTTTACCTCAGCACATGGATTCCTTGACCAACAGTGCTGCAGCGGGAACCGGGGTTTGCACTGGTACTCTAACTGTAGGTGACCCGTACTGCGCTTTATTGGATCCAAGCGTATTTACAGCAGCTGCTTATACGGTTCCTGTCGATCCAGCAGCGCCGACTGCCGCTGCTGAAATTGCCTATATGTCGTTATATGGTTCAAAAATTAGTATGGTGGTTAACAATAATCCAGCCGCGCCCAATAAAACTTTTGGTTCCTACACCGGCATGGTTAAGATTGATCCTTACTCTGGTGGTGCAGACTTTGCTGGTATTAAAGTCGCTGGCATGAGAACTGGTGCAGCCGGCGCAGTTGACGCTACAGCTGGCGCTGTCGAAAGGCATTTAGCGGCTGCTTTAGGCAAAGACCCAATGGATTATGACGCAACTTGTTATGATTATGTGGCATTGGGATTGGGTGATGCGAACGGCTTGGTGAGCAAAACCATTGCTTCAGCACCTGTGCACTATCCAGAAGATGCGACCAAAGGTCCGGTCGATTACTACAACCACTATATCGCCATCGTTCAAGTGGATAAAGCGAATACTGGTACAGGTTATATGGGTAAAACCTGTTCGTCAGTCACTGAACCCGCCAAGTTCTTGGGGGTCGCGATGAACGTACCTTCTTACCCAGGCAGCAAATTGTTTGGCGTCAACGCTTCCCTGGGCTATGCCTACGAGAACCAACTGGCAGGTAAATAATCCTGGCCGGACCGCGTGATCCGGTCGGTGTGAACGCATGCTGCGGTTTGCATCGACAGGCCAACGATGCAACGTCGTCGGGCGTCACGCGAGCCAAAGGTGGGCAGTCCGCCAGGGCTGTCCACCTTTCTCGAAGGAACGAAACCAGGCTGTCGGTCACGTCATCGGCAGCCGGCTCGACCCGTTCGAAGATAATCCAAGAACCACCACGAAGCCGCGACGATTCGGTGAAAATGCTTTCGCGCCTTCGTGGTGGATTTTTAAACAAACCTCTCGGCGCTTCATTCTTCCGGCGAATGCTTATATGTTGAATCTACGGGATATGGCGTTTTGTGATTTTATGGGTTGCTTATGGCGTTGAACAAAAAATGGATGGCGGTTTGGATTGGCGCACTGGGGCTGGCGGGTTGCGCCCATGCGCCGACGGAGGAGAGTAAACCGTTATTGATCCATGCCGCGCGAGTTTTTGACGGGACGGCGATGCAGAACGACCGGACCGTATTGATCGAAAACGGCAAAGTCAGCCGTGTGGCTTCGCCTTCGGCTTTTGCCGGGATGCCCGCGCAGCGCCTGGAGTTGGGCGATGCCACGCTGCTTCCGGGGCTTGTCGAACTGCATTCGCATCTCGATTTTCATCGCATTCCCACACAAACGGTATTGCGCCATGGCATTACGACCTTGCGCAATGTCGGCGGACCCTTGCATCAGCCCACGGGAGGCGAGGGCGAGCTCAGGGTGTTGACTTCGGGGCCGATATTGACCGTGCCGGAGGGTTATCCGATACTCCAACACGGGCAAGCCGATATTGCGATCCCGGTGACCGGCGAGGAAAACGCGCGGCAAAGGGTTCGCGAGCTGATCGCCGGCGGCGCGGCGATCATCAAGGTTGCACTGGAGCCGGGCGGCGAAGCCGGCGCGCCGTGGTCGTCCGGGCACGGCCATGAACATGGCAGACATGCCCATGCGCATAAACCGCAGGTTGATGCAATGCCGGGGCAGTGGCCGATGTTATCGGAGCCGGTGTTGAAAGCGATTGTCGACGAGGCGCACGCCCGGCAGCGTTTGGTGACAGCGCATGTCGGCGAAGCGCGGGGAGCGCAACTGGCGTTAAACGCAGGTGTCGACGAGTGGGCGCACATGCCTTGCGAAGAGCTGCCGGATCAACTGTTAAAACAGGCGGTGTCACAAAACGTACGCATCGTGGGGACGCTGGATACGTTGTCGTCGTGTCATGGCGTCAAACACAATGCCGAACGCTGGGCGGCATTGGGCGGCACGTTGTTGTACGGCGCGGAAATCGCCCATCCGGAAATTCCCTGGGGCATCGATGCGCGCGAGTTAATGCTGATGAGGCAATGGGCCAGGCTATCGCCAATGCAGGTGTTGCAAACAGCCACCGCCGATGCCGGCAAGCGACTGGGTATGCCGTTATTAGGGACAGTGCAGGCCGGCGCCCCGGCTGACTTGATTGCGGTAAGAGGCGATGTCCTGGCGAATTTTAAAACGCTGGAGTATCCGGCATTGGTCATTTCCGGCGGAAAGATCGTGCTGAACCAATTTGGTGGCAATCCGGCTGATTGATATGCGGAATTTTTGAACACTCCCGATGCAGTTTTCCAACATCAATAAACGTCCGCCGCATACCCTGTTGTTCGTCACCGAGGCCATAACCTTCCGTGCCGATGCGGACCGCAAAGGCATTTTGCTCGGCGAGGTCGAAACGATAGAACACGGCAGCAAAACGACCGCGCATCTGGCCCGGGCGTTTGCCAAGGTCGCGGACAGCAGCGGGCCATTGGGACGCAAGGTATGGATTTTATTCATGCGCCTGCCGGCACTGCTGATCAGCGTGCCGACGATGCAGGTCCGGGATGTCGAACCGGCGCTGTTGACCCAGGCCTTGCAGTTCGAAGCGGAAGGCATGACCGGCATGTCCACGCTCGACGCCAAGGTCGCGTTCAGCTTCTTGCAGGCCGAAAACGAGATGTCGGACTACTGGTTTGCGCAGATTGAGCAGCTGGCCTGGGTCGATCTGCAAAAAGCGGTCAAACAGCGCAAATGCCAGCTCGGCGGGGTGCTGAATCCGGGGGCGCTGCCGCTGGCGCTCTCCGATCCCGAGGCGGACGAATGGCTGCGCCTGGAGGCCTGGTCGAACCAGCTGATCGCGCTGCATCGGAGCGAATCAAGGGTTAGCTTGCAGGTTTTCAGTTACGACAGTCCGCACTGGCAAGCCGAACTGGAGCAGTGGCTCGGCGATCAGGACGCGGTCAAGGTCAGCGAAACCTTGCTGAACAATCGGATCGAAATGCTGCCGACTACGGGACGGGTGCTGTCGCTGCACAATGAAAGCGACATGACCGCCTGGTTAGGCTTGTGGGCAGAGTGTCTGATCCGGCGGCGCGGCGAAGGCGCGGCGGTGCTGCAGCCTGCGAGCCAGGTGAACATGGACGTGGTCTGGATGGCAGGGGCAGGCATCGCCGCGCTGCTGCTGTGCGGATTGCATGCGGGCTGGTTTGTGCATCAGAAAACCTATTTTGAAAGCGAAACGAAGCGGCTGACGCAGGTCGAGAAAAACATGGTCGCGCTGCGCAAGCAGATCACCGAAAGCAGTGAGCAGAAGGACAAACTCGAAAAAAGGTTTAGCAAGTCGAACGCCGATGCCGATTCTGTCCCGGGCACGATCAGGAAATTGCAACAGCGGCCGGCATTGCTGTTGCAGGCGCTGGCCGAAATTCGCGACGAACGCTTGATCATCGAAACGCTGAGCAGCCAGGGCGACGAGGTCGCGATAGAAGGCGTGACCCTCGAACCGCATATCGGCAATCAATTGGCCGGCGCCCTGGGCGAAAGCCTGCGCGATTTGAACTGGAAGCTGGGTTTGCCGGCCAAGAGGAACATGGCGCTGTTCGACGGTGAGCCTGGGCCTTGGTCGTTTACGTTGAAGCTGGCCGATCAGGGAATGCCGGGCTTTGCCGAGCCGGAGTTGAAGCAGAACGGCAAGAAGTCGAAGACATAAAAGGAGAAGTCATGCAGATTGCGAAGGAACTGAACGCCGCGCTCAGCGACGACAAACTGCGCGAGCAATGGCTGAAGCGGGTTCTGCCGGGGCTGGTGATCACGGTCATTTATTTCGTGTTCGTCAGCAACATTCTGACCGGCAAGACCGACAAGGCCGAAAACGAATACAAGGCGATCATCGGCAAAGGCATCTCCGAGCAAGCGCTGCCCGGCATGCAGCAGCAAATCGGCCAGTTGCAGACTCAATTGGCCGAGCTGAAAAGCAAGGACAAGGCCTTGCAGGACAGCTTGGCCGGCAAGGCGGGCTTTCTGTTCGGCAAGAACGACGAGATCGAGACGGTCGACCGCATTTCGCTGCTGATGCAAAAGCATCATCTGCAAATCAGCGACGAGAAAACCCTGAATGACCGCAAGATCAGCGAATTGCCGCGCTCGGCCGCGGATTTGAAAAAGTGGCTCAACGATTCGCTGAAAGGAGACGAAACGGTCAGGATTCACCGGATCGAATTTGTTGGTGCCTATCCCGATGTTTATGAAGCGCTCCGCGATTTGGCGCTGGGAGACTACAAGGTGCTGCCGGTGTTCGTGTCGATGAAGGATTTGCAGGGCAGCCAGGCCGGTTCGGTCGGGCTAAAGGCCTGGACCCTGGATTTGTGGATTTAACGGGCAAAAATAACAAGAATTAAGAACTATGCAGATGAGCAACATTTCAGCCGTGCCGCGTCAGCAGGAGCGGCGATTTCACGAACGCTTGCCGGCGCCGGGTTGGCGGGCGACGGTATTTCGCGGCGACAGCATCCTGTTCAGTCAAATCGATGTGCATAACAGTGCTGCCGGCGGCGCGGAACTGGCCGCCACGGGCGCGTTCATGCCGGTGGCAACGGATGACACCCTGATCGTCAGCATGGAATCGCAATCGCAGCGCTTTACCCGCCAGGTCAGGGTCTGCTGGGTCGAGCAGCGCGGCGAGGCTATCCGTTTCGGCGTGGCCTACCTCGATCATACCGGCTTCGATCCCGCGCAACACCGGCTCGCTATCGATGAGGTGCGGGTATGTCCTGCCTGCGTGCAAAAACTGCCGGGCAATATCGCGCTGCGGCAAAAAGCGCTGCCGTTTTTATTGGAGGACAACGTCACTCATATCGCCTGCGCCGCGCCTGTCAGTCATGCTACCGCCAAATTGCTCGAACGCTTCGTCAAGACCGAAGTGAAGTTTTGGCAAGCCGACGAGGCCGCGCTCGAGAAAAAGCTGAAGCAGGTCTACGGCAACCAAACGGTCGGCATTCAGGCGCTGCCGAGCACGGTGGCCGGCGACGGCGGCCGGCAAAGCGCGGTCAATCTCGGCGACGATCTGCTGTTTGCGGCCTATATGCGGCAGGCCTCGGACATTCATATCGACCCCTATTACGACGGCGCGGTAATCCGTTTCCGTACCGACGGCCAACTCGAAACCTACAACAAGATCAACACCCCGGTTTATACCGAACTGGTCAGCCGGCTGAAAGTGATGGCGAGCCTGGACATCGCCGAGAAGCGTTCGCCGCAGGACGGACGCTTTGCGCACCAGTTCGAAAACGGCGGCCGGCGTATCGACGTGCGCGTCGCGACCTTGCCGACCAAGTACGGCGAGCGCGTCACGATGCGGCTTTTGGCCGTGCAGACCGCTTCGCTGACGCTGGACCGGCTCGGTTTCGAGAAGTCTCAGCAGGAAAAGATCGAACGCTTTCTGCTGCGCACCCAGGGCATGATGATCATGACCGGGCCGACCGGCAGCGGCAAAACGACCACGCTGTACGCGGCGATTCGGATGCTGCTGGCCGAGCGCAGCGTCAACATCATCACGATCGAGGACCCGATCGAATACGAGATCGCCGGCGTCGCGCAATGCGAGGTCGACGACGGCAACCGGCTCAGCTTCGCGAAGGCGCTGCGCAGCATTTTGCGGCACGATCCGGACGTGGTGATGATAGGCGAGATTCGCGACAAGGAAACCGCCGACATCGCGATCAAGGCCGCGCTGACCGGACACATGGTGCTCGGCACCCTGCACACCAATTCGGCGGCGGCGACCGTGACCCGCTTGCTGGACATGGGCGTCGAGCCTTATCTGGTCGCCGCGGCGCTCAGGCTGGCGGTCGCGCAGCGGCTGCTGCGGCGTTTGTGCAGGCATTGCCGTATCGCCAGGCCGATGACCGAGCTGGAAGCGATCAGCATCGGCCGGCCGCAATTGGCCGGCCGCCGCATTTACGATGCCTGCGGCTGTATTTATTGCGGCAACAAGGGGTTTTCGGGACGGATCGGTTTATACGAAATGCTGGAGCTGAACGAAGAATGGGCGCGCGAAATTACCCAGGGCGAAGGCGAAATCCAGTTGGTGCGCAACATGCGCGAGGCCGGCGTCAAGAGTTTGATCGACGATGCGGTCGATAAGCTGTTGGCCGGCGACACCGCGCTGTCCGAAGTGATACAGATTGCGTCGTCGTGGTAAACGGATGAGTCGAATGGAATACACGAATGTAGGAGCGGCTCTTGTGCCCTGTAGGGTATTAGCCGCGATTTTAGGCCTTCGGTCGCGACTAAAGCCGCTCCTACAGTGCCGCCGCGCACGTAAGGTTACGGTCTGACCATGCCGGTTTTCAGTTATGTCGCCCGCGACCGCAGCGGGCAGCAGCGCGCCGACGCGATCGAGAGCCCGTCCCGAGAGGCGGCCACGGCGGCGTTGCGCGCGCAGGGGCTGCTGCCGCTCAAAATCGTCGAGGTCGCGGCGAAGTCCGAGGGCGGCTTCGAACTCAGCCTGAATCCGTTCGATTACCGTTCTATCCACAGCAAGGACATCGAACACGAGTTTCATCAAATCGCGGTGATGCTGCGCAGCGGTATCAGCCTGCTCGATGCGTTGAATCTGACCGCCCGGCATGCGCGTATCGGCGTCCGCAAAACCTGGCAGCAACTGGCGCGGCGTATTCAGCAAGGATCATCGTTCCATGAGGCGTTGCAAGAGCATCCGGTGTTCAGCGAGTTTACGATCCAGTTGATTCGCGTCGGCGAGCAGACCGGTTATTTGCACACGGTGATGGATCAGGCTTCGCTCGAAATGAAAGCCAGCCGCAAAGTGAAGAGCAAGATTCTGAAGGCGCTGCGCTATCCGAGCTTTACGCTGCTGATGGCGATCGGCATCGTGATTTTCATGTTGACCAGCCTGGTGCCGGAAATCAAAAAATTGCTGAAAATCATGGGCAAGCCGATGCCGCCGATCACCCAGGCTTTGATCGACACGTCCGACTGGGTGCTCGTGCACGGTCCCGTCATGCTGACGGTGGCGCTGACTGCCGCGGCGGTATTCGTCGTTCTGTACCATGTGCCGTCGGCGCGCTGGTGGATCGACAGGCTGTCGCTGCGCCTGCCGGTGTTCGGCGATGTGCTGCGGCTGTCCGGCACGGTGTTGTTCGCGCGGGCTATGGGTTTGCTCTTGCGCAGCGGCGTGGTGATCGTCGAGGCGCTCGAAACGATGGAAAAACTGCATGCGAACAAATATCTGGCCAGCCGGGTCGCGCTGGCGCGGGAGCGGGTTCTGCAAGGCTCTTCGCTGGCCGAACCGCTGGACATGCCTTTTACGTACATGCCGCTGCTGCTGCAAATGATCAGGATCGGCGAGAGTTCGGGCACGCTGGACGAAATATTGCTCGAAATGACCGAATATCACGACGAGCTGTTGCAGCAAAGGATCGATACCCTGACCGGCATGATCGCGCCGGTGATGACGATCTTCGTCGGCGGCGTGGTCGGTTTCGTCTATGCCGCGTTTCTGGTCGCGATGTTCGCCGGCGCGGGAGGCAGCCCGAAATGAAGCAGAGTGTGTTAGTGATTGTATTGGGGGCTGTCGCTCAGTACGTGGCCGCGGAGCCTCCGAAACCACCTCAACCTCCGCTCGATGCGAGCCTGAATCAGGCGCCGCGTCTGACCGCCGAGAACATCGACAAAAAAACCGAGATCCTGCGTAATCCGGAGCTTGCGGTCGACAATGCGAAGGCGGTGTTAAGCGGCGAAACGGCCGCGCCAAAGCCGTCCGTTCCTTCGCTGGAGAATAGCCCGAAAAAGATCGGCGATCCGACGCAAATGACCGGCAGTTTCAGCCAGGCATTGAGCCGCATTCACGGCAAGCCGGGCGCGGCAGGCGGAGGCGCTACGCCTGTGCAACCTACGATGCCGCAGATCGATCTGACCGCCAAGGTGTACCTTCAAGGCAGCAAGGCGGTCATGCTGAAGATTGGAGACAAAAGCCATTTGATCAAGGAAGGCGGCAAATTTTCGGTTCTGGATAAAAACACGCTGTACGAGATACAGGTGGACCGCATCGAACACAATGGAGTAACGATTAGCGTGATGCCGCCCGGGCAGAAGTTGATATTGGAATGATGTTGAAACACAACGGCTGGATGAATTCATTTTTTTCGAAAACGGTTTGGCTGCCCGCCTGCCTGGCGATCGCGATTTTACAGGCGGCCTCCGCCCAGGCGACGCCGCGCGGCCAAGTGCGCGAAGCCTACGGCATCGATTCCCGGATCGAGCAGATCGATTTTAGGGATGTCGCGCTCGGCGATGCGTTGAAAATCCTTTCCGATCAATCCGGGCTGAATATTCTGGCCTCGAAGGAAGCGGCCTCGATTTCGGTCACGATGTATCTGAAACGAGTCACCTCGATGGAGGTGATCGATGCGCTCGCGAAGACCTATAACCTGTGGTACCAGCGCGATCCGGTGACGAATATCGTGCGCATCTATACGGTCAAGGAATACCGGCTGGAGGAGGTCGAATTCAAGAAGGAAGAAACCGAAATCTTTACCTTGAAGAATGCCAAGAACGCGCTCGATCTGGCCGAGACGGTTCAGAATTTATTTTCCGGGCGCGTGATGCTGAGTTACGGCAAAAACCAGACCGAAATCATGACCGACTTGTCGCAGCGATTTCAGCGTTTCAACATGATAGACGGACGCTCGACGCTGTCTTCGGGAAGGGGAGGCGGCGGAGGGGGTAACAACAATGGCAATAACAACAATGGGGGCGGCGCAGCCAATAACATCAACGCAGGCAGCGGCGGGGTTTTGGGTAATCAAGCCGGTATCAACGCGAGAGGTCAATCGGGCTTATCGAATCGTGAAATCGAGATGGACGAGCAATTGCGGGCCAGTACCCAGATATTGCGTAAATTTGCGGAGGATAAGGGCAATGGCGCGGGCGGGCTGATTACCGGCGATTTTAATGACAGCAAGGATCTTCTGAGGAACGAAATTCATCATCAGGCGCCGATCTATGTCGGCGTGATCAAGCACCAGAATCGGGTGCTGGTGCGGACCCGCGATCAAGATGCGATGGACGAAATCCGCCGTCTGTACAAACAACTCGATACCGAAAGCTCGATGCTGATGATGGAAGTCAAGGTGTTGTCGGTCGATTTGTCCGACGGCTATAACTCGCTGTTCGATTTCAAGGTTAAGTCGAATGATGTGGGCGTTTCGACCCTGAATGCGACGCAAACGATAGGGGCGACCGAGGCAATGGATAGCGCGATAAGAACCGCTGCAAGCGTATTCGATCCGTCGCTGCTGGCGACCGTGGTCAGCAATAATTTCGAAGCCCGGCTGCAATTGCTCGAAAAGGAAGGCCGGGTCACCGAACTGGCGACGCCGATGCTGCTGACGACCAATCAGGAAGTCAGTCGGGTGTTCGTCGGCGAGGAGCGGCCGATCATCAGCGGTTATTCGTCCTCCGCGACGACCGGCACGACCGGGTCGCTGGCCGGTACGGTGGTGTCGACGCCGATTCTGGTGCCGGAGACCGACCTGCGTGCGATCGGCACGACCTTGCTGTTGACGCCCAATATCAATGCCGACCGTACGGTCAGCATTCAACTGTTGGTCGAGCAATCAACCCTGTCGGCCGGCAAGGGCTCGATTCCGGTCCAAATCGGCAACACCTTGCAGGATGCGAAAATCGATCTGGTGCAGGAGAGGACATTCAGCGGCACGGTCGTCGCGAAAGACCAGACCGCGGTCGCGGTCGGCGGCCTGATCGAAGAGGCGGCGGCGAACAACGAAAAGAAAGTGCCGATCCTGGGCGACATTCCGGGGCTGGGCTTCTTTTTTCGAGAAGACGCGCAGTCGCGCGCGCGCAAGGAGCTGGTGATCATCATCAAGCCGCACATCATGGCGACGCCGGTCGAGGCAGCGCCGACCAGCCAGGCATTTCTGCAAGAGAATAGCGTGCATCCGAACGCGGTGGATGCGAACAGCATGGATATTTATTCCAACCCGGACAGAAGCCAAAAAGGCTACGTTTTGGAGCAACCATATAAAGAATATGATGGACAGGACGGTTTCGATCGGTATCGGGGTAAAGGCGATTCGCAAGAATTTCCGGAAAATCAAGCGGCCGAGTCGACACAACAAATCTACATGGAGTTGACGCGTTATGCGGCAGAAAATGTGCGCCTGGTTCCGGGGCAACGGCTGGAACACGCGCGTATCAAAGCGCAAGCGCTGCCGCTGCACGCGCCGGTCTCGTTGCTGGAGGACAAGCGGATCAGCTTGTTGCCGGTAGATGCTTGGCGGCAGGGCGGGATTTACGTGACGGCCCTGGAGGCGCGCAATGTTTCGGAACAAAAACTGGCCATCGATCAGCGCCAGTTGAAAGGGCGGTGGCTTGCCGCCACGCTGGAGGGAAGCGTGTTATATCCTCAGGGCGATATGGGCGATTCCACCTATCTCTATTTGATTTCGGCCGAACCGTTTGAAGACGTCATCAGAAAAATACCCCAGGAGGCGGGCACATGAGCGTGTTGAGGTTACGCCATTTAGTCGGTGGATTTGGCTTGCAGTGCTTGGCGTGGCATGCGGCGGCGCAGCCTTTGCCCGAGCTGCATATGCATGTGTTTGAACAAGCCCCTGCGGCCCCGTCATCGGCGCCGCCAGTGGACCCGGCGCCGTCTTCGGAAAACAGGCGCTTTCAAATGCTGGTATTTCAAACGAGCGCCGCGCCGAAGCAAACGGGCCGTGCCGCGGCGCCTGTTTTGGAACGGTATCCCAGACGCGCGCCGAGGCGTAAGGCGGCCAATGACTTTACCGTCTTGATCGCCACCGACATCGGTTATCAGCAGGAACGTTTGAGCTGGGCCGTGGCCTCGCCATTGGGTGGCGATCCTTTAACGGAGGTCAAATGGGACGGTATCGACATGGTACGCCTGAAAGGGCGTTTCGATATGGCATCGCCGCGCGGTGTGGTGCTTAGAACCGAGGCAGGGTACGCCTGGGCACTCAACGGCAACGGCGAGCAAATCAGTTCCGGTCTGCCGGCAGCTAGCGGTGCGGCGGATGACAGTCATGCCTGGCATGCTTCGGCCGGCTTGGGCTACCGCTTGCGTTTTGGCGACCCGTCCCGGCTCGGGGCTTCGGTGACGCCGCTGGCGGGTTACGCTTTTCATGGCCAGCATTTTACCTTGCAGGGCGTTGAAGAGAATAGCTACGACACCGAATGGGATGGCCCTTGGGCCGGCCTGGACGCCTCCTTGAACTGGCTGGAGGATCATGAGCTGTTTGCCTCCGCCCAATACCATTGGGCGAGTTATCGAGGCACGGGGCACTGGGGGCAAGTGGCCGAGGCCCGACATCCCGATAGTTTTGAACACCGTGCGGATGCCACCGGCATGGTCGGCTCAGTCGGTTATCGTTATCGCTCACCGCGAGCCTGGGGGCTTAGCTTGAGCATGGATTATCAGGAATGGCAGGCCGATTCCGGTGAGGAAAGTTTTTACCTGGCCTCGGGGGATGTCATCCATTCCAAACTGAGCGACATATTGCTCGATGCCTTGGCGATCAATCTGGGCATCGATTGGAGATTTTAGTAGGCTTTGGCAGGAGATTAGGATGCAACTCAATCAATTCATTGCAATGGGCCTCATTTGGGGGGCAAGCTTCTCGGCCGTCGCCGCGGCCGCGCCGAAGAACATGAGCGCCCACCTGAACGCTTTACAAATCGAATACCGCGCTCATCTCTCATCCCGGAAAGGCAAGGCGTTTATTTCGTCCGATCGGTCGGTCCAGCTGTTTAAGAGTCAATATGTCGCGGTCGACATTTCCTTAAAGAAAAAGCTGAAAACAGCTCAAATCAACAAGCTTAAAAAGCGATTGAAGAAGCTGGGGCTGTCTCAGATCACGGAGTACAAGCAAACGTTATCAGGGATCATCCCGATCGATAAACTGTCTTCGCTGCCCAAGCAGCAAGAAATCAGCTGGATAAGCTCGAGTAAAGCCACGCGGCGCGGATTCGGCGCGCCGGGAGGCGCGGCGTATAACGCCGCCGACGCGGCTATGTTTACCGATGCGATCAGAAAACAATATCAGGTCGACGGCAGCGGCATCACGATCGGGGTTTTATCCGATAGTTACGATTGCCTCGGAGGCGCCGGCACAGACGTCAACAGCGGCGATTTGCCCGATGATGTGCGGGTACTGAAAGAATATCCCTTTTGCGAGGACGATGCCACCGATGAAGGCAGGGCGATGATGCAGTTGATCCACGACATCGCTCCAGGCGCCAAATTAGTGTTTTATACGGCCTTCGTCAGTCCCACCGACTTCGCGCACGGCATACAGGCCTTGGCCGATGCCGGCGCCAATGTCATCGTCGATGATGTGGGGTATTTGACCATGCCGTTTTTCCAGGCCGATCCTATCGCGCAATCGGTGAATGAAGTGAAGGCGCGGGGCGTGAGTTATTTTTCCGCCGCCGGCAACAGCGCCCGCCTCTCTTACGAAAAGGCCTATACCGAAGGCTATGGGCCGTTTTCTTTCGATCGCGCGCATGATTTTGGCAAGGCCGCCGGCGGCGCATCGGATTTTTATCAAAAGATTACCTTGCCGCCGAATCAAAACATTCGTATTACCTTGCAATGGGATGATCCGGCCGAAATCGTCGGCGGCGAAGGCGCCAAAACCGACCTGGATATTTTTTTACTGGACCAGTTCAAGCGCCGGATCATCACCAGCAGTCAGGATGACAATATCGGCCACAACCCCATCGAGTTTATCGGTATCAATCATGATTCCGATGCGCTGGATTATTACCTGTATATCAGTCATCGGGCGGGACCTGCGCCCAAGCACATCAAATACGTGATTTTTGGACCCACGGCGCCTTGGCCCGAGGCGTCCGCCGATCAAGTGATCGAGTTGAATGTTGCGATCAACAACGGTGTTCCCAGCATCGTGATGTCGGATGGGACGGCGTTGAAAGACGGGAAGGCGGTCATTGTACTTAGTAGGGATATTAAGGAAGTCGGTACAGCGGATTTACCTATTTTAGTGGGGTCGAACGGCAAGCCCTTGATCAAGGTGGGTGATAGGGTCGCTGAAATCGGTCCGGGCTCCGACTATCCCCTCTGGTTTATTCCGGATGGCTATTCGGCGGCGCTGGGGCCTCATGGCATCGAGCTTTATCGGGAAAAAGAAGCGTTCATCCCCGTCTCTATCGACCAGTACGCCACCTATAGCAGCACCATTTTCGGGCATCCCAATGCCGACGGCGCGATGGCCGTCGGCGCCATGCCTTACCAGCAAACACCCTGGTTTGGCGAGTCGAGTACGCAAGGCAAAATCGAGAGCTTTTCATCGGCCGGCGGTACGCCGATCTTATTCGATCAATCCGGCATTCGCCTGACAGAGCCGGTCACTCGGCTCAAGCCGGATATTGTCGCGCCGGACGATACCGATACGACTTTCTTCGGCAGCGACACCGATTTGAACGGCTTGCCCAACTTTCAGGGCACGTCGGCGGCCGCGCCGCATGCGGCGGCGATGGCGTCCCTGTTGTTAAGTGCTTACCCGTATTTGACGCCGGATCAAGTTTACGGCGCGATGAGGCAAGGCAGTCTTGATTTGCAAGACCCTGCCCAGGTTGAAGAGGCGGAGCCCATCTATGATGACTGCGGCATCCATAGCGTGCCGGATTTCGCTACCGGCTGCGGGCTGGTTCAGGCCGACTTGGTGTTCGACAATGTAAAAATGGCGGGCGACGGCGTAGTTTTGACGGTTTCTCCGATGGAGCCGAATATCAAGGCCGGCGTGGAGGTGAATTATCTGTTTCGCTTTAGCAACTTCGGCAGTTCGGATCTGCAAAACGTGCGCCTGCATCCTGTGGATTTGCCGGATTATTTGCTGTTACAGGACATGTCGGGCTGTCTGGACGACAGCGCATTTCCTGATGACTGCAGCATTGGCGATGTCGCGGCCGGAGAGTCTAAAACCGTCATCTTGACGGCGACCGCGACCAATAACCCGACCGGCGAGCTGTTCATGGATGTCGAGACCCTGTCCGACACGGACGCCGACTTATCCCAGGCCCATTTGCAGGCAACGATTCCTATGCATATCGGCATGGGCGACTTGAATCATGACGGCTGCGTGGACAAGACCGATTGGGGCTTGCTCTTTGGGCGCTTCCGCGCCGGTGGGTCGGCTTTGAAAGAATACGATCTGAACGGCGATGGCAAACTGGGGGTAGGCGACTTGAGCATGCTGGAGCAGGCGTATTCCAACCCGCCGAGCGGTGACGCATGCCGATAGCAGGCATGGCTATCGCGGTCAGAACAGGCGTGGATGACCGATGATGATTAACCGACTTTGCAATATGAAACGGCAAACAGGTTTTTCGCTGGTCGAATTGACCGTGGTCTTGCTCATCATCACGTTGCTGGCCAGCGTTGCGGTACGCGAAACCAGCGAACTGGCGTTTCAGACGCGGTATGAGCAAACCAAGGAAAGACTGGAGATGATCCGCCAGGCGATATTAGGCAATCCCAAGTTGATCGTCAACGGGCAGCAGGCGGTGAGCGGGTTTGTGGCGGATATGGGGCGGTTGCCGCAAAACCTGCGTGAGTTGATTGACAACAGCACGGCCCATAGTGATTGTGATCTCGACAATACAAAAGATTTAGACGGAGACGGAAACCCTGCTTTAGACAAATGCCTTCCCTGGTCAACCGCTGGCAATCCCGGAAGTCTTGGAGCAGGATGGCGAGGCCCATATCTTCGCGTGTCGAATAATCCAGATAGTCAAGATGCATATACAGACGGTTGGGGTAATGTAGCTAATGATAAAAATTACGGTTGGAATTTTATCAATGCATCACCCACGTTAACAGTGCAAAGCAAGGGAAAGAATCAAGCATTGAATGCGGCTGATACTGGTTATGATGAGGATTATCCCACGAGCCAACCCATGATCAACAGTTTGGATTGGTTGATCCCTATTTCGGAGGGCATAAGCGTCAATTTCAAAAAAACGGCTGGGAACTTGCCTTCCGACTCTTATTGTTCCGACCCCTCTAAGATAACTAAGAGCACCTGTACAGCGGCCGGTGGAACATGGATTGGAGGATGTAATATGGCAGGTTTTTACAACAAAAGCAGTTGCACAACCGCCTCGGGTTCGTGGGTTAATTGTTCGAGTGGGACCACCAGTGAAACCAAAACGACTTGTGAGGCAGCGGGCAAGGAATGGTACGGCGAAGGTTTCGGCTGCTCGAATCAGGCAAAACCAACTAAAGATTCATGTTTGAGCGATTCGGGTACCTGGATAAGCTGCACCGATAGTACAAAATTCACCGAAAACGACTGCTTAACCGCAGGTGAGTTCTGGTATGGCGACACTATTTTCAATAACGCGCTATCCATGCAAAAAGTCTGCATGAAAGTGTTTTATCGAAAATCCGATTCAACAATCGGCATGTTGGTCAGCGATGAAAACATAACCAACGATTCGCCAACGGTCCATTTCGATCCAAAATCGGTTATTGCCGATGGCAGCTTTCAATCGCTCAGATTTATAAATTTTAGGGATTCGGCCTCAAACGTTTTGGTTACCGAACTGCCGATCGGGACGAGCGCGATCGGGATTTACAAACACGACGGTTCGAGTTGCACGGATTCGTTTTATCCATCTGACCGTCAGAACCCTATGCAGGTTGATTTTCATGCGCACGCCGGTTTGCCGGTGATAAATTGGTAATCCCGAGCGTGGCTAAAGCCGCTCCCACACCGGACACTTCATGGTTCCCACGCTCTGCGTGGGAACGATCAGGCTGCATTTCAGGAAGTTATTTTTTTTGCCACATCCTTACCTGATCACCACGGCTACTGAATATCGGCAAAAGCCGTCTTGGGATGCCAAATAGTTGATGTGAGCCACCGGGTTGTAGGAGCGGATATTCAGAAGGTTTTGAGGTTTTTTAAATGAAAAGAGGCCGATATTTTTTGCAACGCGGGTTGACGTTGATCGAGTTGACCGTGGTGCTGTTGATCATGATCGCTTTGGCGGGAACCGTTGTGCCTTATGTCGGGGGGATTGGGCACTCGGCGATGTGTCAAACGACCGATGCGACATTGCAAGCGGTCAAGGCGGCGATCATGGGCGGCTCGGATGGACAGGGTTTTTATGGCGACAATTTAGGTATGTTGCCCGCTGTTGAGAAAGGAGGCAATAAATTCTCATTGCATTTTTTGTTCTCCGTGCGTGATGTCGATGCGGCCGCGGCAAGCTGGCTTCCATATAACGTAAAGACTGCCGTCGGCTGGCGCGGGCCTTATCTGACGACCGGGGCTTCGTTGGATGCGGCGACGGTTGCCGCGCTCGATCCGAGTTTCTCGGCTGTTTTCGATTCCGCCAATTCTGCGACCGATGCCTTCGTGTATATCGACATGCGTTCTTATGACGGCGCCGATGCGGATACGACGCCCACCAGCGCTGAGGCGGCACATTTGATCCATGTGCTGGATGCCTGGCATCGTCCTATCGTGCTGCAAGTGCCATATTACGATGACGATGGCGCAGGCCCACATTCGGCTGATTATCATCCCGAATATGCGCGATTGGTTTCCGCGGGGCCCGGTGGCGGCATAGAACCTGGGGCGGCTGCGATCGACACCAAGATACAGGATCAGGCCGCCGACAATCGAGGCGATGATAGGGTGTTGTTTTTAAGCCTCCCAGACCCAAGGCCTGGCGGCAATGTGTCATGCGATCAAAGCTGAGCCACATGGCTGTTGTCGATCTTCATTTTTAAAGACAAAGGATAAACGGATGAACGAAAGTTTGAACGACCTGTTGGCTGCCGCCAATCAAATCATCCTCGGCAAGGACCGGCAAATCCGTTTGGCCGTGTGCTGTCTGCTCGCAAAAGGCCATTTGCTGATCGAGGACGTGCCGGGCGTCGGCAAGACGACTTTGGCGCATACGCTGGCGCGGCTGTTCGGTCTGGATTATCAGCGCATTCAATTCACCAGCGACATATTGCCCGCCGACATCGTCGGGTCGACGGTGTTCTCGGCCGATCAACAGCATTTTGCGTTTCATCACGGCCCGATCTTCAAGCAAATGATTTTGGCCGATGAAATCAACCGCGCGTCGCCGAGAGCCCAAAGCGCGTTGCTGGAAGCGATGGAAGAACGGCAGGTGACGGTCGACGGAGCAACCCATGTTTTGCCGGAACCGTTTTTTGTGATCGCGACGCAAAATCCGGCGCATCATATCGGCACGTTTCCGTTGCCCGAATCGCAATTGGACAGGTTTTTGATGCGTATCGAGCTCGGCTATCCGGATCGTGGCGCGGAGCGTGAGTTGTTGAGCGGACAAACGCGCAAGCATTTGCTGGATGCCTTGCCGGTGTCAATGCCGGCGGAAACCTTGCTGAAACTCCAACGGGATGTGCCCAACGTGCATGCCGCGCCTGCATTGCTCGATTATGTGCAGGACATCGTCGAGTTTACGCGGCAATCCGAACATTATTTTTGCGGTTTGTCGCCGCGTGCCGGACTGGCCCTGTTGACCGCGGCCAAGTCCTGGGCGTTCCTGGACGGGCGCGATGCGGTGCTGCCGGAGGACGTGCAGGCGGTGTTGCCGGCGGTGGCGGGACATCGTCTTTGTCCCGGCGCGGGCGCTTCCGAACTGAATGTCGCGCCGATATTGAATAACGTGCCGGCGATTTGGGGGCATGGCCGGCAGCCGTTTGCGGCCGCATTCGGTTAAATCCTGACGCACGGGAGCAATGAACCATGACGGCGACGGCTGCGCAACGAGTCAACCTGAACCGCTTTTTCAAAACCCCGCCGCCGCTGAAGGGGCCTGTCGAACTGACGCGGCGGCGCGTGTCGATCTCGCCGACCCGGCGCGGCATCGGCTTTGCGTCGATCGTTCTGTTGCTGTTGCTGACCGCCTTCATCTACAACAACAATCTGCTTTATCTCCTGGCTTTTTTATTGCTGAGCCTGTTGTTGATTACGATCCTGCACGCCTATCAGGCGTTGGCCGGTTTGAGCGTACAGGCAGGGATAATGCCGCCGGTGTTCGCCGGCGATACCGCGCTGTTGCCGCTGACCGTGAGCAATCGAAGCGGGCTGCCGCGCGTGGCGGTACGCGCGGTAATGAACGACGCACTCGAATTCGATGTCGCGGCGCATCAGCAAAAGACCGTGATGCTGCCGGTGGCCGCGCGCAAACGCGGTTGGCAGGGGATCGGCGTGGTCACGCTGGACAGTTGTTATCCGCTTGGCCTGTTCCGCGCCTGGGCCGATCTGTGTTTCGACCGCCAGGTACTGGTCTATCCGAAACCGGCCGCAGTTGCCCTGCCTTTACCTTTCGGCGGAGGGCAAACCGTGCCGGGGCAAGAGACCTTCCCGCCGGGCGGGCACGACGATTTTGCCGGCATTCGTGCCTATCAGGCCGGCGATTCGCTGCGGATGATTCACTGGAAGGCCTATGCGAAAGGGCAGGGGCTGTTCAGTAAACAGTTTTCCGCGGAGTCCGGCGGGAGCGAATTGTGGCTCGATTTCAGCAAGACAAACGCGGGGGGGACTGAGGAAAGGCTAGGCCAGTTGTGCCGCTGGGTGATCGATGCGGAACAGGCCGGTCAACGCTATGGATTGATGCTGCCGGGCCGGCAAATTGCGCCCGACCGGGGACCTAAGCATCAGGCGGTTTGCCTTGAGGCGTTGGCGTTGTTTTAGTCAGGTTGTATGGGTTAATCGATGATTACAGAACTGCATTCCCGGCATTTGATCTTGCTGCTGGCCTCGGTCGGCCTGGCCGCTCTGCCGCATTTCACCCAGTTGCCGCTCGCGCTGACCCTCTGGTTTTTGTGGTTGTTCGGTTGGCGTCTGTTTAGCGTCTGGCGTCCCGATTTATTACCGAAAGGCGCTATGCATCTGGTGCTGATCGCGACCGGCATCGCCTTGTTATACGCGCAGTTTGACGGCCATTGGGGAGCTGCCAAGGGCGCGGCTGTGTTTGTGGTCGCGGTATCGATCAAACTGCTTGAACTGAACAAAAAACGCGATGCTTATCTGGTCTGCTATCTGACGTGGATTCTGGTTGGGTCTGAGTTCTTGTTCAGCCAGAACCTGCTGACCGCGATTTATGCGTTAGCCGTGTGCTGGGTGGCACTTGCGGCCCTCGTCGCGATCAACGGCGGCAATGCCGGCAACGCGATGGCGTTGCGCGTCGCGGGCAGGCTGTTGGCTCAGGCTTTGCCGGTCACCGCGCTCTTGTTCGTGTTGTTTCCGCGCATCGAGGCGCCGTCCTGGCAGTGGCTGGATCAGCAAAAGCAGGCACACACCGGACTCGGCGACAGGCTGGAGCCGGGCGCGATCAGCGATTTGGCGCTGTCGCCGGAACTGGCGTTCCGCGTCAAATTCAACGGCGAGATTCCGCCCCAAAACCAGCTCTATTGGCGCGGCCCGGTGTTTTCGTTTACCGACGGCAGCGCCTGGACGATGTCGAAGAGCGACTATGTGCTGCGCTACCAAGACCGGATGCGGTTCCGCGGCAAGTCCTACCGCTATACGATATTGCTGGAGCCGCAGGACCGCAATTGGGTCTATGCGCTGGATATGCCGGCCGACTATGCGGCGTCGCTGCGCCGCAATGCCAACTACCAATTGATCAGCCGAGCCAAGACGGGTAAAGCGGCTGAATTAGAAATCGTTTCATATCCCGAATATAACACCGGTTACCTGACCAAAACCGAATATCGGGAAAACCTGCAATTTCCGGACTCGCCTTCCGTGCGGGTGATCGATCTGGTCAGACAGTTGCAAGGATTCGACGGCAAGCCGGAAGCGTATATTGACCGGGTTTTGGATTATTTTCGCCGGCAACATTTCAATTACAGCCTGCATCCGCCGCTGATGCGGGACCATTTCATTGAAACCTTTTTGTTTGACGCGCGCACCGGCTTTTGCAATCACTACGCCGCCGCCTTTGTCTATTTGATGCGGACTGCCGGCATTCCATCCCGGATCGTAACCGGTTATCAGGGCGGGGCATATAATCCGGTCGGCAAGTTCCTGGAGGTCCGGCAGGCCAATGCGCATGCCTGGGCCGAGGTATGGTTGGAAGGCCGGGGCTGGACCCGCATCGATCCGACGACGGCGATAGTGCCCGACCGAATCGAACGGGAAGTCAATGTCGCCAGACAGGTCGAGACCGGCGCTGTCAGTTTGACAAGGCCCGAAACGGCGCAATCCGAGGCCGGTCTGTTTGTGTTCAAGCAGGTATTGAACAGTGTGGATTACCATTGGCAGCACTGGATCGTAAGCTACGATACTGAAAACCAATCGCTGTTGTGGTCGAGGCTGGGCGTCGACAGTCTGTTCAAGAGTCTGCTCTGGTTGGTTGCGGCGATCGGGCTGACGATGCTGATTCTCGGCATCGGAATGCTCATGAGCCGGCAGCCGGCGGAAGATCCCGAAGTCAGGCTGTACCTCCGATTTTGCCGCAGAATGGCTAAGGAGGGTATTCAAATACATCTAGGCGAAGGCCCGCATGATTTTGCGTTGCGCGCGAAGGCGCAGAAACCGGAGATGGCTCGTCTGGTCGACGAAGTGACTCGGCTTTTCGTCCAACTGCGCTACGGTCGATCTTCATCCGAAGCTGACATCAGGCAACTGAAAAAACGGATAAAGGCCATTTCCCGATCGATGCCCTTTCAATTTCCGCAAGGTAAGGCTCGTTACAGAAAATAAGCTACATTTGTGTTGGAGCGCGCGGTTTTTTGCTAAACTCGACGCAGTAGAAAACCATTTTCAGCAGGGATCGCTGTGGACGAGAACATCATGTTAAAAAACACACCGGTATCGAACCAAGAAGCACTGAACGCATTTTTGCAGTTGTGCCATAAAAAGAAATATCCCGCCAAGGCGACTGTGATCCGGCCCGGCGATGTCGGCGATCGGCTGTATTTCATTATCGAAGGCTCGGTCAGTATTTGCGCCGAAGATGAAGACGGCAATCAGGAGATCATCCTGGCCTATCTGAATAAAAATGAGTTCATCGGCGAGGTCGGCGTTTTTAAAGGCACCGAGGTGCGCAAAGTCAGCGTAAAAACGCGTAGCCCGTGCCATTTGGCCGAGATCGGCTATGACCGCTTCAAGCAAGTGTTGAAAAAGGAACTGCTGGACTATGCGGCCGACCTGCTTTATCTGTTGGGCGATCAATTGGCGTCGCGCTTATTGATGACCAGTCGCAAGTTTTGCGATCTGGCTTTCATGGATGTCGAAGGGCGGATCGCGCGGACTTTGCTCGATCTGAGCAAGCAGCCCGATGCGATTACGCATCCGGACGGGATGCAATTGCATATTACCCGCCAGGAAATCGGCCGCTTGGTCGGCTGTTCAAGGGAGATGGCCGGACGCGTGTTGAAGGAGTTGGAGGAAAAGGAATTGATTAGCGCGCACGGCAAGACGATCGTGGTGTTCGGGACCCGCTAAGCCGGGCGCCGAGAGCCCATCTCTCGCCGCATTTATATCAACCCGGCGGCAATAGCTTTCCGGGATTCAATATCCCATTCGGATCGAATTGCCGTTTGATCGCGCGCATCAGTTCGAGCGCATTTGCGTCCAGTTCGCGGGCGATAAAATCGCGTTTTTCCAAACCGACGCCGTGCTCGCCGGACAATGTGCCGCGTAGCGCCAGAACCAATGTGAACACCTCATCGAGGCAGTCTTGCGCCTTCCGGCTCTGTTCCGGGCTGTCCGGGTTCAGTAATAAATTCACATGTAGATTGCCGTTGCCGGCATGGCCGAAGTTGATGATCGGCAATGCGTATTTGGCCGATAGCCGATTGAGTCCCTCGATCAGGTTCGGAATCGCGGTGACCGGCACGACCACGTCTTCGTTGATTTTTTTCGGCGCGACCTTGCGCAGGGCCGGGGCCAGGGCCTTGCGGGTTTGCCAGAGCGCTTCGACTTCCTGTCGGGTGGCGGCGATGCGAAGGTCGAGCAGGCCGTCGTTGTGCGCGGCTTCGGCCACCTTCGCGGCGGCGCTTTC